>Ga0180222_1002252_pt1 | contig 16152 bp, 16 predicted proteins | sample eDN5th37CKraftOP_FD_151336 | JGI IMG/M metagenome (GOLD analysis project Ga0180222, IMG submission 151336) | Enriched Organic Plus compost microbial communities from Emeryville, California, USA - eDNA 5th pass 37_C Kraft OP (version 2) (version 2) ... | reverse complement strand
GCCGTAGCCGCGCCCACTGCCCGTCGCTCAACCAAAACTCGCCCGACAACGCACGCTCCCGATCAATCAGGAGGCTGAATCACATTCCCGACGCCAAGGGAATCCTGTTTATGGGTCCCGACCCTAGGGGCGCGACCTCAACGGATCGGACAGGCCAAGGGGCCGGCCAATTCGTTGTTCTTACGGGGGAATAATTTACATGATGAAATTTGCTATCGCGTCGGCAGCGGCGCTGCTCGTTGCTGCGCCTGCTTTCGCGAACGATTTTGACGGCTTCCGTGTCGAGGCCAATGGCGGCTGGGATCGCGTCGGGCTGAAGGCCGACGGTGAGAAGGCGCACAAGGATGGCTTCGTCTTCGGCGCCGAGCTCGGCTGGGATTATCAGAGCGGCGGTCTGGTGGTCGGTCCCTATGCCGGCGTCGACGCGAGCACCGCCAAATATTGCGATGGCTACAGCCAGGGCGGCATCAGCTATCGCGCGTGCGTGAAGGCCCGGCGCAACTTCGAGGTCGGCGCGCGCCTCGGCGGCGTGGTCGCCAAGGGCACGCTGGTCTATGCGAAGCTCGCCTATGCCAATGGCCGCGCGCAGGCGAGCGTGCGCTACGACGACGGCTTCACGTCCTATCACCTCAAGGACAGCGCCAATCGCGGCGGCATCCGCGCGGGCGTCGGCGTGGAATATCTGGTCGGCCACAACGCCTATGTGAAGGCCGAGTATCGCTACACCCATTACAAGTCGCTGGGTGATGTGCACCTGAACCGGAATCAGATCGTCGGCGGCGTCGGCATCCGTTTCTGATCGATCGCGGAGGGGCGTCCCAAGGGGCGTCCCTCCCGGCATTCTCCGGCCACCGGCCGGCGGTTGACAAGCGCACCGCAAACGCCGCGTGATCGCGGCATGTGCAATCTCTATCGTCTGCCGGCGCCCGGCTGGGAGCTGCCCGACTTCTTCCGGCCCGAGGACCTCTGGCGACAGGCGCTCGCGCTGGACCGGGACTATGCTTCACCCGGCAAGCCTGCCCCGGTGCTCCTGCGTGAGGCGAACGGCCTCGTGCTGGCGCGCATGATCTGGGGTTTTCCCGAAGGCAAGCGGCCGCGCAAGACGCGCCCGAAGCCGGGCCAGTCCCCATGGATCTGGGACAATTACTATAGCAACGCGCGCAATCTCGCGCTCGGCCTGTGGAAGCCCTGGGTCGCCGATCCCGTTCATCATTGCCTGGTGCCCTTCGCCACCTTTGCCGAGCCCAAGCCGGCCGAGGCGCGCACGGCGACGGACGATCTCAACTGGTGGTTCGTCCCCGCCGGCCGGCCGGTGGCCTGCTTCGCCGGCATCTGGAAGGAGGATGCCGACCATGGACCGGTCTTTTCGATTCTCACCTGCGAGCCCAATCCGCTTGTCGCGCCGCTCCATCCCAAGGCGATGCCGGTCATCCTCCAGCCCGAAGATTATGGTGCCTGGCTTGCCGCAGGCTTCGAGGAAGCGCTGGCGCTGCAGGCACCCTTTCCGTCGCAGCTGATGGGCCTCGGCCCCAATCCGGACCACGCCGATCTCCAAGCGCGCTTCCCCGGGATGACCGATGAGGAACTGCGGGGCGCCTATCGCGCGGCCAGGCCCGGTTCGGCCGCGCGCGAGCTGATCCTTGCCGAGGCCGGCAGGCGGGGGCTGCGCGCATGACGCCGGGCCGGCGCGGGATACCGACTGTCGACGATCCGGGCGGGAGCCGCCCTGGCGAGACCTTTCCTCCGGCGATCGCCGGAGGAGGGGGCGGGCAGCCGGCTATCCGTTCAGATGCTCCCAGACCTTGGAGATGACGACGGATCCTTCCCCTACCGACGAGGCGACCCGCTTGACCGATCCCGCCCGGACGTCGCCCACCGCGAAGATGCCCGGACGCGACGTCGCATAAGGCGACCCGGCACCTGCCGCTTCGCCGGTGAGCACGAAGCCGTTCGCATCGAGCGCGACCAGGCCCGAGAGCCATTCCGTGTTGGGCGCCGCGCCGACCATCACGAAAAGCGCGCAGGCGGGAAGCGTGCGGCTGCCACCGTCCCCGGCGCTGCGGATGGTGACCGCCTCGAGCTGCTGCTCGCCGTGCAACCCGACGACCTCGGCGCCATATTCGATGGTGATCGCCGGATCGGCCTCCAGGCGGCTGGAGAGATAGTTGGACATGGAAGAGGCGAGCGAGCGGCCACGGACCAGCACCCGCACATGGGCCGCGGCGCGGCTGAGGAACATCGCCGCCTGTCCCGCCGAATTGCCGCCGCCGATGATGATGGTGTCGGAACCCCGGCAATAGCGGGCTTCATTCTCGGTTGCGGCATAATAGACGCCCGCGCCCTCGAACTCGGCGAGGCGATCGATCGGCAGGCGGCGATACTGGACCCCGGTCGCCACCACGACCGCGCGCGCACGCACCCGATCTCCATCCTCGAAGGTAGCGCGGAACTGCCCGTCGGGTCCTTGCTCGAGCATCGCCACCCGCCGCGGCATCACGAAGCGGGTGCCGAACTTCATCGCCTGAACCTCGCCACGCCAGACCAGGTCCGCGCCGGAGATGCCGGTGGGAAAGCCCATATAATTCTCGATCCGGCTGGAGGTGCCGGCCTGACCGCCCACCGCGCAATCCTCGACCACAAGCGCGCTGAGCCCCTCCGCGCCTGCATAGACACCGGCTGCCACCCCTGCGGGGCCACCACCCACGATCAGCACGTCGAACCTCTCGTCGTCGGCAAAGTCGCGGTTGAGCCCGAGCAGGCGCGCCACCTTGTCGGGTGTCGGATCGGTTACGACGACATCGCGGCCGAAGATCACCGCTGGCCGGTTCGAGGGGACCGCGCAGCTGCGGGCGACCGCCTCGGCCTCCGCGCTGCCGAGCGCGCAGGAGGTGTAGGGCAGACGGTTGCGGCTGGCGAACTCGGCGATCCGGCGGACGGCGCGATCCTCGTCCTCGCCGATCAACACGAGCGTGCCGTCGCGCGCGTCGAGCTGCCGGCGGCGGCGCGCAGCGAGCACGGTGATGATGATGTCGGACATTTCGGGGATCTGCGCCATCAGCCGCAGCATCGCGGGCCGCGGCACCTCGATCACCCGCGTATCCTGCACGGCGCGCATCAGCATCGACCAGCTGCCGCCGTTGAGGAACGAGATCTCGCCCATGAATTGCGTGGGGCCGAGCGTGGAGGGAACATGCCGTTCTCCGGTGAACGGGTTCACGACCTCGATCTCGCCTTCTTCGACATAGACGAAGCGATCGACCGGCTGGCCCGGCCGGGCGACGAAGCTGCCTGCCCGGTACTGCTTGACCGCACCTTCCGCCCGGAGCGCCGCGACATGGGCCGGCGCCAGGGGCACGCGCTGCATCTCGCGCAAATCGCGGCCAATCGTCTCCATCGTTCACCTCCGCCCTCGCCGCACGGCGTCCGGCCGCCGTCGCTGCGCGATCCTACGCGGGCTCGTCCTTCGAGGGAAAGACAGCCGCATGGGATCGCGCGCCGCGGATCACATGCACGCGCGAAGGTTCGTCGGCAGGCGCGCCGGCGGCTATCTGTCCGGCCACATCCGCGCGCGATAGAAGGCGAAGCTTTCCTTCAGCCCTTGCTCGGTCAGCCCGAACTGGCCGAGCTCGTAGCGGTGCGGCGGGCGATTGTCCCGGGCATTGGCCTTGAGCCAGTCGGCCATGATCGCCTCGTCCTCGCTCATCAGCGCCTTGCCGATCCGGGCATAGACCTTGCGCACCTGCTCCATCGGCGCCGCGACGATATCGTCATAGCGCAGGTCGAGGAAACGCGCGTCCACCGCCGGATCGGCGTCACGCAGCGCGAAAAGCTGGCGCAGCGCCGAGGACCAGCGATGCTGCCAGTGACGGCCGATCGCCTTCAGGTCCACATGGTCCGAGCTCATCCGGTAAAGCGAGGAGACCATGCTGCAATAGGAGGGGATGGCCCGCACCGGATCGCGGTGCGTCATGATGAAGGTCGCTTCGGGAAAGGCCTTCAGCGCGGCCGCGGTCGCCGCGATGTGGTTCGGCGTCTTCAGCATCCACACCGCACCCTCGCGCGCGGGATCCTGCCATTGCAGATAGCGCAGCCATAGCACGAGCTCGTCATAGGCGGGCTGATGGTCCGCGGTCTCCAGCCACTTGGCGTAGGTCGGGATCCACAGGAAGCTTTCCGGCGTGGTGCTCATGAAGCTCTGGTCGAGGACGGTGATCTCCTCGTCGACATGATCGAGCGACATGGGATGGATCGACATCAGGTCGGGAATCGTCGCCAGCATGTGATCGAACAGCGCTTGCGCCGCGGCGCGGCGTGCCGCGGGCTGGCCCTGCACTTCGTCCTCGAGCGGCGCGGGATAGTGGGTCTCCCACCATTTCATGGCGGTGATGCCCGGCACGCTGTTGAGCAGGCGATGCATCATCGTGGTGCCGGACCGGGAAAGGCCGAGCAATAGGCCGGCGACGCGGATCGGCCAGGTTGCGATCTCGGGATGCCGGCGGATGGCCTCGAACAGCCGCAGCCGGTTCGCGAGCGCGCCCACCAGCCGGCCACGCTGCACGGCTGCCCCCGATTCGGTGAGCCGCGCCTCGGCATTGATCGACTCCACTTCGATGCCGAGCGGCATCAGGAACCAATCGCTCGGGCCGAAGTCGGAAAGGCCGGTCAGCTTCGAAGCCTCGGCCATCAGCTCGGCGGGAGACGGTATGGTGGTGTCGGTCATGGCTTCGCCTGGAAAGGTTCGATGAGGGTGCGGTAGGAATAGAGCGTGTCGGTCTGCTCGATCACGCTCGTCACGCGCCCGTCGCGGACGGTGAAGATGAAGACATAGAAGTTGTTGTATTCGCCGCCGTTCTTGAGCGTGCCCATGCTCTCCACCCGCGCCGCGACGCGGTCTCCTTCGGCGATCAGGTCGTGAATCCGGAAACGGAGCACGCCATCGAACGGCAGTTCGCCGGTCAGCATCGCCTCTACCTGCGCGCGCGTCTGGCGCCCGGCGAGCTCGGATCTGCCGGGCACGTCCCAGGACGCATCTTCGGTGAGGAGGGCGAGTGCCGCGCGCGGATCGCCCCCCTCGTACAATTCGAAATAGCGGCGGACGACCGCCTTGTTGGCTTCGAGATCGGCCGGCATCATCCTCTCTCCCTTCCCGTCCCGCCAACGAAAGCGGCGCTCCGGTCTTCCCCACGCCCGCGGCCCGGCGCGCGGCCGTTCGTCGAGATGGCGCCTTCTCAGCTGAGCTTGGCGATCACCTCGTCGGCATAGCGCCTGATGTCGTCCACCATCACGTCGACGTCCTGCGTGCCGGGATGATAGACCATCCAGGGCTGCATCAGGATGTGGGTCACGCCCTCGTCTTCGAGCCGGCGGTAGCCGTCGACATCGAACACGTCCATCGGCGATGCCAGCACCTCGAGCGGCGCATCCTCGCGGCCATAGTCCTTCCGCAGCTCCCGGATCCGCCGGATCGAGGCGACAATGTCGGCTGCCGGCTGCAGGTCGGAAAGCCAGCCTTCGGTCACGCGCGCCACGCGCTTCAGCGCCGCCTCTGAGATGCCGCCCGACCAGATCGGAATGTGGCCGGCCGGCCGCGGGTTCATCTCGACGGGCGGGAAGTCGTAATATTGGCCGTGATATTCGACATAGTCGCCGGTCCACAGGAGGCGCATGATCTCGATCATCTCGTCCGTGCGCTTGCCGCGGGTGGAGAAATCCTGGCCGAGTATCTCGAACTCGTCGCGCGACCAGCCGACGCCGACAGTCAGCACCGCCCGGTTGTTCGACAGTACCGAGATGGTCGAGAGTGCCTTGGCGACCAGATAGGGGCTGCGCATCGGCAGCACGAAGGCGTTGGTGGTGAACTTGATCTGCTTGGTGATGGTCGCCAGCGCGCCCATGGTGACGAGCTGATCCGGCCAATCCGTCTTTTCGGGCCAGCGGCGCGATCCGTCGGCGGTGTAAGGATAGGGCGTCTTGAGTTCCTTCGGGTTCACCACATGGTCGGACGTGGTGATCATCGCCCAGCCGGCCTCGTCGGCGGCGACGGCGATGCGCGGCAGCGCGGCGACCGCGGTGAACGCCGCCGAAAGCGTGAACTTCATGATCTCTCCCTCTGCCTGCTCCTGGCGCTCCGCCGCGCCTATCATCCTTTTCCGGACAGCCCAGCATTCGACCGGGCCGCGATCCGCCGATTCCGGCCGCGCGTGCAAATCATGGCCATTTTGATGACGTCGCGGCATCCGGTGCGGGAGCGGGATGACGGCCGCGCCGATCAGGCACGATGCGGCGTGCGGCTGCCCGCCGCGGGCGCGAACCTTCCGTGCGCTCCGGCGTTGACCATCCGAAGGAGAACAGGCCGATGTCCGGACCAGCCGCCAAGCCGCACCATCCGCTGCCGGGGGACAAGCGAGCGCGCCGCGATCGCATTCCCGAGGGCATCGTGGAGTCGCGCGATCTCGGCGACGACGACCCCGGGGCGGACGGCGCGAGCCGCGCGTTGCGCCCGGACGAAACCTATCGCGATCCGGACGGCAAGCCCTATCCCGCCTGACAGGCGGCGCGGGTGCTTGCCGCCGTCCGCACTCCGGGCCAGTAGGGGTCCTTCCGGCGGGCGTGACCTGCCGGCAATTCGTGAAGAAGAGAGAGAATGAGCGTAGCCTTCCGCCGCGACAGCGACGATGAACATAAGGAACCGAAGTTCGAGCTGCCGATCCCGCCCGGGCCCAATCTGGTCACCGAGCGCGGCCTCGCACTGCTCGGCGAACGTGTCGCCGCGCTGGAGGCCGCGATCGCGGCCGAGGAGAAGGAGGAGGCGCGCGATCCGCTGAAGCGGGATCTGCGTTATTGGGTCACGCGCCTTGCGACCGCGCAGCTCGCGCCGGCTCCGGCGGAAGGCGAGGTCGGGATCGGTTCGCGTGTGCGCATCCGGCTGGCCGGCGCGCTCCGCGAGGTGACGATCGTCGGCGGCGACGAGGCCGATCCGGCGACGAGCCGGATCGCCTTCTCGGCGCCGCTCGCCCGCGCGCTGATGGGCGCCGCCCAGGGCGATCGCGTCGATTTCAACGGCACCAGCGAGGCGATCGAGGTGCTGGCCGTGGAGAATGACCTGCCATGAGCGGTGACCGCTTCGAACGGCACCGCCAGCCCTGGCGGCCCGACGAGATTCAGAAGCTTCATAGCCTCGCCCGCAAGGGCATGGCGCTGAAGGCCATCGCCAAGGCGCTGACCCGCAGCGAGGAATCGGTGAAGGACCGCGCCAAGCTGGACGGCCTGTCGATCGCCAAGCTGCGGTAAGCATCGCCGGCTAAGCCCCACCCGTTCGTCTGGTTTGACGCCTCGGCCCATTCTGCTTGCGGGCCGGATGCACGGCGATGGCCAGCATCCCTTCTTGCAGTGGCGAGATCGCCTCGCGATGTTCCTCCATGGCTATCGTCCAGGGAGGACCGCTCATGACCGGCAATTCCGATCGCGAGATGATCGAGCAGATCAAGGAGCTGAAGGCCCGCTATTTCCGCTTTATGGACTGCAAGCAATGGCACGAGCTCGAAAGCCTGTTCGTGCCCGACGTCGTCATCGACATGCGCCATGGCGGCGCCAGCTATGATGAGGCGATGCTCTATGACGGTGGCGCGCGGCGCTATATCGAGACGGTGGCGCCGATCCTGCAGGACATGATCACCGTGCATCACGGCCATATGCCGGAGATCACCCTCACCTCGCCCACCTCTGCGGCGGGTATCTGGGCGATGGAGGACAAGCTCTGGGCGCCCGAGGGCCATCCGATAGGGTGGCGCCATCTCCACGGCTACGGCCATTATCACGAGACCTACGAACGCTCCGACGATCGCTGGCGGATCAGGACGATCCGCCTCAGCCGCCTGCACATCGAGGTGCGCTGAGCTTCTCCGGCATCGCCCGGGCGGATGCGCCTCATAGCGGCAGGCTCGGCTGCACCATATCCGCCTCGCGCCCGTTGGTAATGCCCGAGAGGGTGAGGCCGAGCAGGCGGATGCCGTGGGGCAACGGGAAAAGGGCGTTGAGCAGGGTCTGCCCGGTGCCGAGGAAGGTTGCGTAGTCGGCATAGCCGGCGGCGGCCGAACGGGCGCGGGTGATAGTGCGAAAATCGGAGAAGCGGACCTTGAGCGTCGCGGTGCGCCCGCGTGCGCCATGGCGTTCGATCCGCGTCCAGGCTGCCTCCGCCACCCGCTCGAGCGCGGCAAACAGCGCGGCGGGCTCGATCAGGTCGGTGTCGAAGGTCCGTTCGGCGCCGACCGATTTGAGCGGCCGGTCAGGGCGCACGGGGCGCTGATCCTCACCCCGTGCCGCGCCGTAGAGATAGGCTGCATGGCTGCCGAAATGCGCCTGCAGGAATTCGATCGTGCGCGCACGCAGGTCCGCGCCGGTCACGATGCCGAGCTTCTCCATGCGTGCCGCCGTCACCGGCCCGACGCCGTGAAAGCGCCGGACCGGCAGCGCCGCCACGAAGTCGGGGCCGCGTGCCGGCGGGATGACGCACAGCCCGTCAGGTTTGTTCTGGTCGGAGGCGAGCTTGGCAATGAACTTGTTATAGGAGACGCCGGCCGAGGCGGTGAGCCCGGTTTCCGCACGGATGCGGGCGCGGATCTCCTCCGCGATCGCCCGCGCCGATCCCAGGCCGCGAACATCCTCGCTCACGTCCAGATAGGCTTCGTCGAGCGACAAGGGTTCGATCAGCGGCGTGTAATCGGCGAAGATGCGGTGGATCTGGCCCGAAACCGCGCGATAGACGTCGAACCGTGGCGGTACGAAGATCAGGTTCGGGCAGCGCCGGATCGCCGTCGAGGAGGGCATGGCGGAGCGCACGCCGAATGCGCGCGCCTCATAGCTCGCGGCTGCCACCACGCCGCGGCTCTGGCCGAATCCCACCGCCACCGGCCGGCCGCGCAGCGCCGGGTCGTCGCGCTGCTCCACGGAGGCGTAGAAGGCATCCATATCGATGTGGATGATCTTGCGGAGGGCGGGGGAAGGGGCGTCTGGCATGGATCGGCCGTGGGTCTCGTCGGCCCATCTTAGAGCCGTTCGAGGCGAAATTGATCCACCTTGTTTTGCGGTTGCGCCGCGCCCGATCCGATCAGTTGCGGAGCGCGCGCAGCATCGGCGGGCGCTCCGGTCGGTTCGCCGGCTTGGCGTCCAGCGCATAGCCGAGCGCCGCGAGGTCGCTCCCCATGCGATCGGCCAGCCAGCGGTTCATCGGCGCGAACTCGCCGCGGATCCAGGCCGTCGTCTGCGGGCCGAGCAGCGCCTCGGCGCTCGGCCGCGTGCCCATCAGCGGAAACGCATCGAGCTGCCTGAGCAGCCATTTGCGGGCCCCATACCAATAGGGGATGTGGACGAGCACCCGCTTGTCGGCGACGGAGCGCTCGGTGAACAGGTTGAGCACCCGTGCGAGCGCCAGCGTGCCGCGGCGATGCGATGCGTTCACCGCGCATTCGTGCGCCGGGCACTCCTCCGCTTCGATCCCCAGCCGGTCGCAATAGGCCGCCAGGAAGCCGGCCGGATCGTGCGCAAAGGCCTCATAGGCGAACACATGGACACGCTCCCGGCCGAAGAGCGCATCGTAGCGGCGGATCAGCCCGGCATAGTCCATCTGCGCGAAATCGAAACGGGGCGTCTTGAACGGCCGCAGCTTGGCGAGATGGCGGTGCTGGTCGGGAAAGAGATAGCGGCCGATCGAGGCGGTGCCGCCCTCGCGGACATATTGGTGGTAGCAGGCCGCCGCCATCGCCGCCTGTTCGCGCACGAACAGCACGATCTCCGCCTCGGGCACCACGGCATGCAGCCGGTCCGCGATGGCGCTGGCGAGGAAGGTGGTGAGCAGACCCCCATTGTGCAGCACGCCGGAGAGATCCTCGTCGCACAGAATGGCGGGGCCCTTGTCGATGCCGAGCCGCGCGCGCGCATCGGCGGGATCGAAGCGGTAGGCGTGCCCGGCCAGCATCGCACTCCGCACCGTCAGGCGATCGACCACGCGGTGGGTGCGCACCGCCGGATAGAAGATGCTCTGGAACCAGCTCGTTGCCGTCTTGTGAAAGCCGACATGCGCAATGACCGGCACATGCCGGCGGTGCCCGGCCATGCGTTCGGAACGGCTCGTCATCTCAAGTCCCCGCAGCAATCATTATGTTTCGGCAATGCAACGCACGAGGCGCGAATTTTTTCCGCCTGCCGGCCGCGCGGCCGCAGGAGGCGGCATGCTCGCTCGGGAGCATGGCGGCGCGCTTGCCGCGCGGTGTGCTCCCGATCTTGCTTCCTGCCGCCGCGCGTCGCTATGGGCGGTGCGCCGCGGGGGCGGCCGTGGCGGCTAAGCCGCTGGGGGAGGGAAGTTTTGTTTCGTCGCGTTCTTTGCCTTTTCGGTGTGCACAGACGTTCACGCAACCATGTGGTGGAGCAGGATCGGCGGTTATGGCCGATCTGTTCGGCCTGCGGCATCAGGATGGTCCAGGACCATCGCCGCGAATGGCATGCGGTGCAGGGTCAGGGGGCGGGCCGGAGGTGAGTGGCAGGCGCCGGAGCATGCTCTCCGGTGCGGATCGAGCCGCGGCATCATTTCCGGCCTGCGGGCAGGCCCGGCCGGGTGGAGGCAGCTCGGTCCGGAAGCGGAGTCCTAGATCGATCGGCGCCACTCATCCCGCAGGAACTCGTCCAAATAGCTGACCACCCGGTGATTGCCATTGGCGGAGAGCCGAAGCAGCTTCCGCCGGGCGTCGAACGGATCGGTGTGCCGCTCGATCATGTCGGCGGCGAGGAGCCGGTCGATCGCCCTCAGCGCCGAGGTGGTGGGAACCTGGGCGGCCGCGCACGCGTCCGTGACGGCAACGGGCCTCCCCTTCTGCTGCTGCACGAACAGATCGAGCAGGATCAGGATCTCGGCGGCCTCGATGGTGGCGAGATCCTGCCAATGGCTGTTGGTAAACGCGCAGAAGCGCAGCACGCGCTCGGCCATTTGCTTGCGGGCCTGGTCCTTGAGCGAGAGCTCGCGCGCCGGCGGCTCGTCCACAGGGCGGGGCGCCAGCGGCGTTTCGGCACCGATGAACACGGGATGCTGGAGCGCCGCCTTATATTCCCGGCTCAATCGAGATCCCGACACCTGCCCCTCCGTTCCCTGATCCTCCGGAGATGGAGAGGAAAACGAGAAAGCCCAATAACTTATTATAACAGAAATGATCCGTTGCGGACCAAAGATGTCAGTAATCACCGGTTGCGGCATTCCGGCCACCTTTTCGCCCGCGGCGCGAGCGGCGCTGGCGCGCCCAAGATGATGAAGATGAGAACTGGGTGGTCGTTGTTTGAGTTGCCGCGTGTGTGGGCCAGCCTACGGGTCATAGGCGACTTGGTAGCGTGCTCAGACCACCTGCCAACTGCCTCGTCCCGTAGTTCGCCTCCTTCTGGGGCAACCGTGTACCGTTCTGCCGTTGGCGTAGATCATCCGCCCAAGTGGCCAAACCCTAGGCAGCGTGGACAAATTTGGCAACGTGGACATGCCTAGTTCGAGCACCTAGCGGCGAGCGGCAGTGTTCGATTTTCGGTTTGATCGGATGCGTTCTATTTTTGCCATGTTGCGCTTGATGTCGAAGACCATAATCCATCGCGACGCTGCTCCCGCCCCGAGGATGAATCCGATCATCAGGATAGCACGATGCAGAGGCGGAATGGCTTCTTTCAGCAGTTCGTTCGCATACCCAACGTAAGCACAACCGGCCAAAAACACTGCGCCTGCCAGCGCCGACATCAATTGAGATCGTGAAACCATCAGGCCCATATGCGCGAACTTGCCGGTGGCTGCAATCGCCGTGCAGCCGAGGAGTTGCGGACGCGATTGACGAAACGCGTCTGGGTTGATTCAAGGCTGCTTTTTGGAGGCGGGCTTGAGCAGAGGCGATCTGACCGAAGCGGAATGGAGAGTTTTGAAGGGCCTGCTGCCGATCGAGCCTGAGAACCGTAGTCGAGGACGACCGCCGGAGCAGAACCGCTCGATCGTCAACGGCATCCTCTGGCGGCTCCGTTGCGGCGCTCCATGGCACGACGTGCCACCCAAAAATGCTGGGCTTGAGTGGCGAATGCCTGCCAACCCAGCCAGGTCATGCCCGCTGCCTTCAATTCTCCGTGGCACAGCTCATCAGGATCGCGCCCTTGGAACACGCAGAGCAGCCGTGCCACCCGCTCGGTCATGTTGGTCATGTCTTACCTCGCCGACGGCCGCTGTGTGATGCGGGCGAGCCTCGTTGACATAGAGGCCGGCTCGGGCCAGCGGCGCCTCACTGACCGCGGTGCTTCGCAGGGGTGATCCTGCCGCCCGCACCGTGGGTCTTACTTTAGCACCAGCTTGATCGGCTCGCCTGCGGGAAAGCTTCGGATTTGGTGCTTTTGATGAGAAGCGAGAATCGCGCAGCGATCAGCTTCCATGCACTGATGCCGGCGGCGTCACCTCGCAGCGCCAATTCGCCGATTCGAGCGGCGATGAAGATCCGGCCGTCCGTTTCGCCCCGCCCTTGTAGCACGTGATGCGCGACGGCCCAGATCTCCTGTTTCGTTATCATTGCGGCATCGGCGGATGGTCGTGAAGGCTCACAAAGGCGGCTGCTCGACGATCCCGCAACAGGGCGTCTACAGAACGCTCGAAACCGTCTGCATAGAGCGCGGAGCCGCCGTTGAGATCGATCGGTGCAATCCAATGAGCGCGACCATTCTGATCATTGACGCGCTTTAGCAGGACGCGAATCCTGTCTCTGCCGCAGTGAAATTCAACCGTGCAACTTCCCTGCGGCGCCTCCACAACGTATGAGGAGGCCTTCCACCCCTTCCACTGCTTAAGCACCTTCAGAACCGCAGATGGATTTGCTGCTCGAACCATCGGCCGCACCACAGCGGCGTCCACTATCGCGTCGGCCTAAGCCACGGCAGAGCGAGCTGAAGCGGCTTCATCCTGCTGAGGCAGGCTTTTAAATACGCCGGGCTCGCACGCGAGCGCTGGGCCGACACCGACCGGGTAAAGCAAGATCAAAAAGCGAAGCGCGTTCTTCATGCTGCCCGCGAGGAGCCGGCCGATCACTTCGCGCCGGGGGTCCCGCACTTCATGAAATGGCCCTTGGCGTCGCGGCACGCCTTGGCATCGGCGACCGAAGCGGTCGCCATGAAAGCGACGACGGCTGCGAACAGGATGCTCTTTTCATTGGTTTTCTCCCAAGTGATTCGCTCCCATCGATTGAAGATCATCCGGGTGCTACGGAGCAAGCCTCATTTCGGAGGCGTTGGCAGCTAGGCGCGCCTTCCCAATCGTCATAATGACCCCAATGGACCGACGAATCAGGGGAACAGGCAATTGGGTAAGATCACAGGCACTGCTGGTGCAGATGTTATAGAGCCGGTCGATTCAGACGATACGATTTATGGCTTGGGAGGGGGGGACATCCTCTTTGGCGGTGGCGGCAACGACGTTCTCTACGGCGGTGACGGCAATGATATGCTCTTGGGCGATGGCGGGGCGGATGCCATGCATGGGGATGCGGGAGATGACGCCATCACCATCGGCTACGACCCCCAGGAATTGACAGGACCGGAAGTCTATGACGGCGGTGCAGGCACCGATACGCTCAGCATATATTTTAGTGGCCCAATAGACCTCTCCCTCTCAAAATTAGTCAGCATCGAAACAATCGAGATTGTGAATGATGCTACGCTGTCAATGACAGCAAGCCAGCTCAGCTCAATTTCCATCTTAAAAGGCAATTCGTCTGACGTAACAATAACGACTGGCGGAAATGTTAGTCTATCTGGAAAATCAATCCAGAATATTGGATCTCTGTATCTGGCGCCAATGGATACAACTATCAATCTCGCAGGATTGTCCGGACTTGAGGTCCATGGAAACGTCGGGGTTGATACGTTGATCGGAGGCGCCGGTCCGGACGCGCTTTGGGGCGGCGGCGCGAACGACAAAATCTATGGCGGAGCAGGCGACGATCTTCTCTATGGGGAAGCGGGAGACGATGTTCTCGATGGCCAAACCGGCATGGATTACATGTACGGCGGGGATGGTAACGATCTTATCTATGCCGGAAACGGATATGATTATGACATAGACGGCGGATCCGGAATAGACACCCTTAGCTACGTCAATTCTACTACGCGCGTGACTTTGGATCTTGCCTACGGCTCGTCCGTAACCGGCACTGGCTACGCTTCTGTATATAGCTTCGAGACTATTGTGGGCTCGGGTTATGGCGACGATATTTCTGGCACGTCCGGCAACGAGACCCTCGATGGCGGAAAGGGTGACGATTATTTGGCTGGCGCCGGCGGCGTAGACATTCTGAACGGTGGTGAAGGAAAGGACACCGTTTCCTTCCTTACTTCCTACCGGGGAATCGCGATCGATTTAGGTTCGAGCACGGCGCAGGTTACCGGATTCGGGACCGTGACGCTGATCTCCGTAGAGAATGTTTTGGGATCTTCCTACAATGACTTATTCATTGCGAGTCGGGAGAATAATCATTTCGATGGCGGTGACGGTGGAAGCGACACTGTATCGTACATCAATGCTCAATCGGGAGTGACTGCCGACCTTAACCTCACGACTGGGCAACGTACGGGCGGGAGCGGCACTGACTCATTCTCGGGTATCTCAAACCTGATCGGGTCATCCTATGGGGACCACCTCTTTGCGACCAATTATTGGGCGAGTACGCTTTCGGGAGGCGGAGGAAATGACGTTCTCACTGGAAGAACCAATGACGACACCCTCTATGGTGGGGATGGAGACGATCTCCTTGACGGTGGCGGTGGTAACGATCTTCTGAATGGGGGTGTGGGGATCGACACAGCAAGCTATGCGACCTCGCAAGACGCCGTTATAGCGAGCCTGCTGTCAGGGACCGGCGCCATTTGGGACAGCACCGACACACTCATCGGCATAGAGAATCTGACGGGCTCCGCGTTTGACGACATTTTGATCGGCGACGATAATGCGAATGCGCTGTCCGGCGGCAACGGGAACGACACGCTGATCGGCGGGCTCGGCAACGATACGCTGGATGGCGGCGCAGGCATCGATACGCTGAGCTATGCCGATGCGGCGAGTGGTATCACGTTGAGCCTCGTCGGCTCCAGCTACCAGAATACCGGCGGCGCGGGCATCGACGTGGTGCGCAATGTCGAGAACATCGTCGGCTCGGCGTTCAACGACACGCTGACCGGCAGTCAATATGCCAATGTCTTCACCGGCGGCGCGGGCGACGATGTGCTGTTCGGCGGGCTCGGCAACGATACGCTTTATGGCGGCGACGGGATCGACACGGCGAGCTATGCCACCGCGACCGGGGCCATCCGCGCGAACCTGACGATCCTGACGCAGCAGTCGACCATCTCGGCAGGCTCCGACACGCTGTCAGGGATCGAGAACCTGACCGGCGGCGCCTATGACGACCAGCTGACCGGCGATGCGGACAACAATGTCCTTACCGGCAATGCCGGCAACGACCTGCTGGTCGGCGGCCTCGGCGACGACACGCTCAACGGCGGCGCGGGCATCGATACGGCCAGCTATGCGAACGCGGCCGCGGGCGTGACGATCAGCCTGGCACTGACCACGGCGCAGGACACCGGCGGCGCGGGCATCGATACCTTCCTGTCGATCGAGAATGTCACCGGCTCGGCCTATGACGACGTGATCACCGGCTCGGCGCAGGTCAATGTCATCAACGGCGGCACCGGCAACGATACGATCGACGCCGGCTCGTCCAACGACACGGTGGATGGCGGCTACGGCAACGACCTCCTCAAGGGCGCCGGCGGCGACGACATCCTGATCGGCAATGTCGGTGCGGATACGCTGACCGGCGGCGCCGGCGCGGACACGCTGACCGGGGGTACGCAGAACGACCGGTTCGTCTACACGGCGCTTGGCGACAGCACCGTCGCCGCGGCTGATCGCATCACCGATTTCGCTAAGGGCGACATCCTCGACGTCTCGGCGATCGACGCCAGCACCAAGCTAGGGTGCGGACCCATAAATGGGCTTCCCAGAGCGCCTAGGATGTGATTCATCGGTTTTCGGCGAGGAGGCGTGATGAATGGCCGATTTCTTTTGGTTTTCGGATGCGCAATGGGCTCGGGTCGCAC
>Ga0180222_1002251_pt1 | contig 16160 bp, 19 predicted proteins | sample eDN5th37CKraftOP_FD_151336 | JGI IMG/M metagenome (GOLD analysis project Ga0180222, IMG submission 151336) | Enriched Organic Plus compost microbial communities from Emeryville, California, USA - eDNA 5th pass 37_C Kraft OP (version 2) (version 2) ... | reverse complement strand
CGGCGCGCAGCCGCGCCTTATGCAGCGCGAGCGCGCCGCCCCTCAGCCGGTAGCCGTTTGGCGCCGCGCAGCGATGCCCCGCGCCCGCCAGCGCCGCCGCGACGAGGCCGACGCAATCGAGCCCGGTCGCCGCATCGCGCCCGTGCAGGCGGAAGGGCGCGCCGACAAGGCTCCGCGCCGCCGCGACGATCGCCGCTTCCCGCCGCATCAGCGCGCCCCCGGATAGCGGGTCAGCAGGTCGCTGCCCGGCAGATAGGGTTCGCCCCGGAAATTGGCCGCATTGGAAAAGCGGTCCCGGCAGGTCGCGATCAGCCGGTCGCACCCTTCGGTCAGCAGCGCGCGCGTCCCCGGCGCGACGGGAAAGGCGGGCAGGTCCGAAAGGGTCGCGCCGTCCGCGTCATTGGCGATCACCGATTGGGTCAGCCCGCAATTTGCGCCCTCCAGCCAGCGCAGCGCGCCGAACGCATAGGCCCCCGCGACCAGCCCGCCTCCGCCGATGACCGCCCTGTCCTCCTCCATCGCCGCCACCACGACCAGCCGCCGATGGCGCGCAAGATCGACCCGGCACGCCCGATCGCCCAGCCGCGCGCGGCATCCGGGCGAGGTTTCCGGCGCGACCGGGGCCTGCAACGCCGCATGCGGGCCGCGCAGCTCGACCGCGAATTTCTCGCCCTGCTGCTCGACCGCGCCCAGCTCGCCGCGCATCAGCTCCAGCCACAGCGCGCCCGGATCGGTCCATTCGGTCAGGTGCAGCCACAGCGCCGCGCCGTCCCAGCGCCCGGCGCGCAGATCCTCCTCGCGGATCGCATCGCTGCTGAGCGCGCCCTGAAGGTCCATCGCGTCGGCCTCCAGCCCGATGCCCCGCGCGATGGCCGACGGAACGAGGCCCGGCGCCGCGCGATAGGGAAAGCCCGCCACCGTCAGATCGCGGTCATGGCTGGTGAGGCCCAGCGCCACCCCGTCGCGCCGCTCCAGCCGCCAGCAAAAGGCCAGCGCGGCAAGGTCCTGCGCCAATATCGCCGCACCATCGCTCATGCCCGCACCTCGATCAGCGGTACCGAGGGCGCTTCCCCGGCGGCGAAGGTCGCGCGGTTGATCTCCAGCCGGTCCTCGGCGAAGCGCACCGGCACGTCGAAGCGATAGCCGCAGGTCAGCACGGCGCCCTCGCCCGGCGGCTCGTCGAACGCGATCACGCCCAGCCCGGCATGGCTCCAGCCGCCCGCCTGCTCCACCCCGTCGATGGCGACGCGGATGCTGCCCGCGACCGGCCGGGTGATGATCCGCCGCTGCGCATCCGCCCCCGCGCCATAGCTTTTCCCCAGCTGGAACTGGCTGGTCACGCCGTCGCCGGTGCCCAGCCGCTGGTCGATCGCGGTGACGGCCTGCCCCGACGGCCCGCTCTGATGGTCGAACGGATCGGTGAAGCGGAACGCCCGCGCCGCGCCCCGCCGCGCGCGGAAAAAGGCGATCAGCTCGACCAGATCGCTTTCCGACCGCACGCCCGGCCCGGCATCGAAGCCCAGCCGCGCGTCGGCCCAGTCGCTGCTGCGCCGTTCATGGCCGGACAGGCTCTCGACGATCTGGGTCGAGAAGGCGGGCGCCACGCTCGCCTCCCGCCCGATCGCCAGCGGAAACAGCACATCGTCAAAGGCCTGCATATCGCCTTCCCCTTCCAGATCAAATGTCGTGAACCCGTCGCGCGCCACCTGCGGCCACGCCCAGACGAACACCGCCGCCGCGCCCCGCGCCTGCCCGGCCCGCGCAGCCGCCTCGATGCGCGGCCAGTGCGCGGCGGCGTCCTCGGCCCTGAGCACGAAGCCGGAGAGATAGTGCTGCTCCCCCGCCGCATAGCCCAGCCGTGCGCTCGCCGCCGCCACGCCCTGCCCGGTGCGGGCGCTGCGCCCCTCGGTCACCCAGTCATAATCTTCCAGTTGCAGCAGGTCGAAAGCGGGCTTCGCCCAGCCCGTCGGCATGTTCACCCGCCGCGCCTCCGGCATCAGCGGATCGAGCACCGTCGGCAGATAGGCCAGCAGATGCGTGACCGCGCCGGGCGCCTCGTCCCGCACCGCCGCGCACAAGGCCGCGGTCGAGGCCGCCAGCAGCGCGCCCGCCTGATCCAGCAGCGCCTTCTGCGCAGCGTCGAGCGGTTCCCGCATATCCGCGATTGCCACAGGGTCGCCGCCGAAAGCCGCCTTCGCCGCCTCGTCATAGAGGCATATCCGCCCGTCCGCAGGCATGATCCACCACCATGGCTCGCCCACCTGGAATTTGGGCGCGAGCCCCGCCTCCCGCCCGATCGCGACGAACGCGCGGCCCACCGCCTGCAAATAGGCCATCGCCTCGCCATGGGCCGGGGACAGCAATGTCGAGGGCGGTTCCCACCCGGTCAGCGCCGGGTCGCCATTGGCCGCGCGCTGCTTCCACCCTTGCGGGCAATGGGCGTCGAACAGCTCGTAGGACAGCGACCAGATGATCCCCAGCCCCATCGCCTTCGCCCGCGCCGCGAAATCGCGATGCCACGCCGCACACGGGCCGTTGAGCGGCCCGCCCTCCAGCGTGGCGAGCAGCTCGCTCCCGTCCCTCGCCAGCCGGAAATAATGGCTCATCCCGACATAATGGAGAATGTCGCCGCGATAGCCGAGCGCATGGATCTGCCGCACCAGCCGCTCCGGCGTCTGGTTGTAGCCGTCGTCATAGCCGGTCGCGATCGACAGGCCGTGCTCCGGCACCATCACGTCGCCCACCGAGAGCACCGACCCCGACCCGTTGCAGCCTATGCCGCTCAGTTCCACCCAGCCTTCCCGCGCCTGCTCGAACGGCGTCGACCCCCGGTCATAGCCGGGCGGGACCAGCGAGAGGAACAGACGGTCCACATCGCCCGCCCACACCGGGTCCGCCTCGGCGGGCAGCGCGAAGCCGCCCTTCAGATCGCCAAAGTCGAGCGTGACCGTCGCGTCCTCCGGCGACCCCTGCGCATAGTTCCACAGCCGCACATACCAGCTGCGCGGCGCGCCGCTTTCGTCGCGCCCCTCGATGGTCAGCGTCGGCCCGTCCACCGCGCCGAGCGGCTTCAACCCCTCGCTCCGCCAGCGGAAGCACAGCACGCAATGGCGGAAATCCCGCGCCGTCTCATAGGCGAGCAGCGGATGGCTCCACTTGTCCTCCGCCTCCCAGATCAGGCCCGCCAGATCGCCCGAGCCATGGAACACCGCCTCGACGCGCAGCGCATCGGGCGCGGTGGTGACGACGCCCGCCATCATCGGCCGGGGAAAGTTGACGGTCCAGTAGGGCGGCGCGAACCGCTTGATGAAGATGCGCTCCTGCGCCCGCCCGGCAGGCGCCAGCCAATAGGCCATGGGATACTCCTTTTCGGCAGTCTATTCGTCATGCCAGCGCAGGCTGGCATCTCTGGAGGCTTGGCCCAGCGCTATCGAGAACGATGCCAGCCTGCGCTGGCATGACGGACAGAGAGGCGGGGAAGGCTCGAATATAAGAACCGTTCGGGCTGAGCTTGTCGACCCGAAGGGCGGGCGGAGGTGGGGGATAGCCCGCCGCAAAACCTACTGCGACAAGGCCCCCCGCACCGTCCGCGCAATCTGCCGCGAGCTGCGGGCGAGCGCCTGCGGGGCGCTGCCCTCCGGCGCGCGGACATTGATCGAGACGCGCACGTCGCGCCCGCCGCCCGTCCCCGCACCCGCCGCCACCACGGTCCCGCTGCTCGTCGGCACGAACAGCTCCGGCCCGTTCTCGCCCACGCGATAGGCCCGCCCCGGCGACACCGGCCCGCCCGTCGCCCGGCCCGGAGCGCCGAGCGCCGCCAGCGCGATGGTGGTCAGCCCGCCCAGCAGCCCGCCGCCGCCCGATCCGCCGCCCAGCCCCAGGGACGACAGGCCGGAGGACAGCGCACTGCGCGCAATGCTGTTCATCGCCGACAGCGCCACGCCGCGCAGGTCGTCGAACCCCAGCTTGCCGGTCCGCACCGCGCGCAGCAGCGTCGTCTCGATCGCGCGGCCCGCCCGCTCCGCCCCGCTCGCCAGCGGCCCTTCCAGATCCTGCCGCATCGCCGATAGGTCGCGCGCAAAACCCTGCGTGTCGGCCCGGACCGCGATCACCAGCCGGTCGATTTCCTCATCCATCGGGAAACATCTCCTGCAATCGGGCGATGCTGGCGCGCGACGGCGGGGCCGCGCCCGCGCCACCCTCCTCCGCGCCCAGCATCACCCGGACTATGCTTTCCATCTCGGCCGGGGTGGCCTGCCAGAACCGGTCGGCGCTCCACCCCAGATGCCAGCCCGCGAGGCCGGACAGGCGCAGAGCGACCGGCGCGAACCGCCTCTGCGCCTCCGCCTCCGCCGCCGCGCTCATCCCGCGCCCGCCAATATCTGCCGCAGCACCGCCTTGAGCGCCGGAGTCGCCGCGACCAGCCCCTGCGCCGCCACCGCCTCGCCCAGATCGGCGCGGCCGATCGCCTCGGGCCAGCCATGGCGGCAATGCCAGAACAGCGCGATCATCTCGGCCAGCCGCAACTCGCCCGCGCCCGCCCGCTCGACCAGCGCGAACAGCGGCCCCAGTTCCTCCTCCGCCGCCACCAGCGCGGCGAAGCTGGGGCGCAGCATCAGCCTCTCGCCCCGCACGACGAGGCTCGCCTCGCCGCGCAGCGCATTGGGACCGCGCAGCGCATCGGCCTGCCTCGCCCCGCTCATAGCCCCGCCACTCATAGCGACGTCACCGGGCCGGAGCTTTCGAGGCTGATGGTGTAATTGCGCTCGCCATTATAATCGCCCGCATATTCGAGCCGGGTGACGAGAAAGCGCCCGCGCATCCGCTCGCCGCTCTCGAAGCTCAGCTCATAATCGTCGATCGTGCCCGCCAGCGCATGGTTGCGCAGGCGCGTCTCGCCGCCCGATCCGGTGAAGATGCCCGCCGCCGACACGCTGACCGACCGCACGCCCGCGCCCGACAGCAGCTCGCGCCAGCCGCCCGAATCCTTGCTGGTGACGTTCACCGCCTCGCCGCTCACCTGCAATTGCGTGGTGCGCAGCCCGGCCACGGTCGCATAGGTCACCGGCGCATCGCCATTGCCGACCTTCAACAAAAACGCGCTTCCTTTTTCGACGCCCATGGCGCACTATTCCTTTCAGTGTGATGGCAGGCGGACGACGATATTTTTCGCCTTCCGTCGTGCCTTTTGGGGTGGAGAGGTTTCGATGGTTATCGTTGCACTGATATTGGCCGCCGCCGCGCCCGCCGACGCGGTGCCCAAGGCGCGCCAGGCCTATGCGTCCTGCCTCAGCGGCTACACCAACGACGCCGCGACGAAGAAAGTGGCGCGCGATGCCTTTCTCGCCGGGCTGAAGACCAAATGTGCCGACAAGGAAGCCGCCTTCCGCACCGCGCTGATGGCCGCCGACCGGACCGACGGCATGACCGAGCAGGAAGCCCGGCAGGACGCGAACGATCAGGTCGCCGAATATATCGAGAAGATGACCAGCGACTACGACAGCGCGCAGTAACGGCGGGGCAGCCGGGCGGATTACCAGTCCGCAGGGCTGGGCGACATTCGCCGGCGGGCGGATCAGCCAAAGCGACGGACTGAAGGTGAGCAAGCCTCCCTCCGCCGTCGCCCCGGCGCAGGCTGGGGCCGCAAGCCCAGGATCTCAGGCTATGTCACGCGCCGCCGCCACAGATGCCAGCCTGCGCTGGCATGACGGATTGGGGGACTGGTTAGCTGCCCCCAACCTAATCGTCATGCTGAACTTGTTTCAGCATCCATCAAGCCCCACAGTCCGCTGGTCAATGCGGTGAAATGGACCCTGAGCCGAAGGCCAGCGCAGCTAACCAGGTTCAGGGTGACGGTAAGGCTAAGGTCCGCTCCCCATCGCCGAACCGCCGCCCGCCTCACTCCGCCGCCAGTACGCGAATGCGATAGTCCATCAACCCGTTCCACCGCCCCGCATTGGTGCGCAACAGGCGCGAGCGGACGAGGCGCAGCGAGGCGATGCTCCACCCCGCCACCGTGCCGGACAGCCGCTGCACCACCTCATCGGCCAGCGTCAATATGCCGCCGATCCGCGTCGCCGTCTCGATATCGTCCTCCACGGTGAGGGTGATCCGCACCTCGCGGCCCGGCCGGTCCTTGCATCCCCAGTCCGTCCCGCCGCACTCGCCCACCACCAGCATCGGCGGCGTCGCCTTCGCGGGCATGCCGTCATGGACGCGGTTGATCCTCGCGCCCAGCACTGCATCGTCCCGCAGCAGCGCCAGCACCGCCGCGCGCATGTCATGATCCGCCTTCATAATCCCGTCCTCCCGATATCGCGCAGCCTCGCATCCCTGATCCACCGGTCGAGCAGGCCGCGCCCTTCCAGCACCACCTCCTCGCCCTCGACCCGCGCGACGATGCCGCCCAGCGCCTCCGCCTCCCCGGCCAGCGCCTGCCGCAGCGCCGCCGCCCGCGCCTTGCCCGCCCGCGCGGCGCGCTCCCCAGCCACGCTCATGCCAGCCGCATCCGCCGCCACGGCCGCCACAGCGCGGTGACGATGGCGGGCGGCGTGTCGCTCGCGCTTTCGCCGAAAAGATGCGCGGCCAGCCGCACCACCCCCTGCCGCAACGGATCGGGAAGGTCCGCCCAGTCCTCGGCCAGCCCCGCCGTCAGGCCGATGCTGATCCGGCCCGGCAGCGGCGCCGCCGTCACCCGCACCCAGCCGTCGCCGTCCGCGTCGATGTCGATCGCATAGCCATCCGCCGCGATCGGGCTTTCCGCGCCGCCCGCATCCACCGCCGCCACGGCCGCGATGCCGCGCACCGGGCAGGCGTGCAGCCGCCGCCATTCCCGCGCGGGCGCGAGCATCTCCTCGCCCGCCCGCGCGAACAGGCGCTGCGCGCAGAAATCCTCCGCCATGCCGATCGCCGAGCGGCACAGCGCCTCGATCGCCGCGTCGTCCTGCGCCGTCTCGATCCGCAGCCAGCTTTTCGTCTCGTCCCGCGCGCCCTCGATGATGGGCTGCGCCACCGCTTCCATTCGCACCGTCATCGCATGCGCCTTTCCCTCAAGCTCCAGATAAATGGGTGCGGCCCCCCTCCCGCGAAGGAAGGGGGGCCGGCCGCTCAGGACGCGGCGAACTTCAGCAGCTTGATCGCATTGCTGTCGGTCACCGCCCCGCCCAGCCGCTTGACCGCGTAGAAATGCACGAACGGCTTGTTGCTGTAGGGGTCGCGCAGGATGCTCGTCTCGCTGCGCTCGGCGATCACATAGCCGCGCCGGAAATCGCCGAACGCGATGGAGAGGCTGTCGGCGCCGATATCCGGCATGTCCTCGGCCTCGATCACCGGATAGCCGAGCAGCGTCGCCGGGGCGCCCGCCGCCATCGCCGGCTGCCACAGGAACGCGCCGTCCGCCGTCTTGAACTTGCGGATGCGCGAAAGCGTCGCGCTGTTCATCACGAAGGCCGCACCCTGCCGATAGGGCGCGCGCAGCGACTGAATGAGATCGATCAGCACGTCCTGCGGGCTGCTCGACGGGAAGGCGCCCGACACGCCGCTCGGCACATGCTGCACCGTGCCGAACGAGCGGGCGCCGTCGCCCGCCGCGCTGGTCTGGTAGCTGAGGAAGCCCCTGGGCTGGTTGGTGCCGGTGCCGCCCACGAACGCCGCCCCTTCCGCCTTCGCGAATTCCTGCGCTATCTCTCCGGCCAGCCAGCCCTCGACGTCGAACGCCGCATCGTCCAGCATCGCCTGGCTGGCCGCCGGATTGGCGTACAGCTCGCCCCAGGGCGGCGCGATCTCGTTGAAGGTCGGGGTGGCGGTTTCGGCCCGCGCGCCGGTCTCGCTCGCCCAGCCCGAGGGCGTGCCGCCGCTCGCCACCAGCTTGCGATAGCCCGCCGTGCCGGTGCGCACCACATTGGCGATGGCGCGGATCGGTGAGATCGCCTTCAGCACCGAGTCGATCTGCGCATCGACCTCGCGCGGGACGGCATAGCCGCCGCTCGCCCCGGTCGCGCCCGACAGGCTCTTGAGCTCGACCCCCGCTTCCTGCCCGCGCCGCAGATAACGGTCGACGAAGGCCGCCCGCGCCGGGTCCGCCTCCGCCCCCTTCACGCCGTCGAGCGCGGGCCGCTCCACCGCGCCCCTGCGGATACCGGCCACCTGTCCTTTCAGCGCGGCGATATCGGCCTCCACCACCGCAAGACGATCCGCGCCCGCTAGCGCGTCGAAGCTCTCTTCCAGAGCATCGGCTTTCACTTCATACATAGGCTTCTCCTGTCATGCCCGTTGCAACGAAAAAGGCCCCGCATGTGCGGAGCCTTTGGGAACCTCTCAGAGTGGGGCAGAATGCCGCCCCCACCCTATTCGACCGCGTGAACCCGCGCGCCCGGCTGCATCGGAAAGGTGACGAGGCTCACCTCGACCAGATCCAGATCCTTGAGCACGCGGGGGCAGCGCCCGTCGGCGCGGGCGACGCGATAGCCGAAGGACAGGCCCGTCACCCGCCCCGCCTTCAGCAGCGCGCCGGCCTCCCCGGCCTCGCCGTCCAGCCGCCCGATCACGCGCAGGCCGCGCTCGTCCTCGGCCATGCGCTCGATCGCACCGATGCGACGGCCGGGGCGGTGCTGCCACAACAGCGGCACCGCCCGCGCCCCCCAGGCCCGGATCGCGCGGGCGAAGGCGCCCTTGCGGATGATGTCGCCGCCGCGATCCTCCCGGTCGAACAGCGCCGCATAGCCCGCGAAGCGCACGCCCGCCGTTTCCGCTGGGCCGCTCATCCGCGCACCAGCGAGAACAGGCCCAGCTTCACGGCCATGCCGATCAGCATCAGCGCCAGCCCCGCGCGCACCAGCCAGCCGATCACCGCGCCCTTCGCCGCGCGCTTGGCATCCCGCCACGCGCCCAGCAGCTCGCGCAATTCCCGCACGTCGCCCTCGGCGGCGCGGTCGGACAGGCCGAGCCGGTCGAGCGCCCGGCCCGCGCCCATCTCGCTCGCCTCCTCGACCAGCGCGCGCAGCATCACCAGGTCGCCGCCCAGTCCCTCCGCCTGCGCGACGAGGCCCGCGACGATATCGCTGTCCCTCATGCCCTGCCTCCCTTCGGGTCGATATCCAGCATCGCGCGCTTTTCCTCCGCCGTCAGGAAATCCGCCGCGCCGACGCGCTGCCATTGGGCGTCCCGCTCCTCCGCCAGTTCGGGCAGGCGGTCGAGGTCGGGCGCCAGCTCCAGCCCCGGCATCCAGCCGCGCAGCCCCTGCGCCAGCCCGCCCAATATCTTGCCGAGCAGCGGCAGGATCGTCTGCCGCCACAGCGCGCGGTTCGCCTCGCGATAATTGGCGTAGGTATTGTCGCCCGGCAGGCCGAGCAGTAGCGGCGGCACGCCGAAGGCCAGCGCGATCTCCCGCGCCGCACCCTGCTTCAGCGCGACGAAATCCATCTCGGACGGCGACATGCTGAGCGTCTGCCAGCTCAATCCCCCTTCCAGCAGCATCGGCCGCCCGGCATTGGCCGCGCCCTGAAAGGCCGCCTCCATCTCCGCCTTCAGCCGGGCGAACTGCTCGGCCGAAAGCGTCGCGCCATCGCCCGGATCGTAGACCAGCGCGCCGCTGGGCCGCGCCGCATTGTCGAGCAGCGCCTTGTTCCAGCGCGTCGCCGCATTGTGGATCGCCACCGGACCCGACGCCGCGCCAAGGCACCCCAGCCCGTAATGATCGTCGAGCGGGTTGGCCGTCTTCAAATGCACGATCGCGGGCCGCCCGGCGCCGTCCTCGGCGCAAAGGCGGCTCGTCCGGTCGCCGACGCGATAGCAATAGGCGACCGGCCAGCCCCGCGCGTCGACCTCGACGCCGACCCTCTCCGGGCGCAGCGCGAACAGCTCGGCGGGCTCGCCGTCGGCGTCGCACATTATCTGCGCATAGGCATTGCCGTGCAGCAACAGGTGCAGCGCCAGCGTCTCGACCAGCCCCTGCCCGCCCGACACCCGCGTCGCCAGCTCGCACGCGCGCGCATTGTCGGCGGCGGCGGCGCCCGCGGCACGGATCGCCGCGCCGCCCGCGCCCTCCGTCACCAGCCGCACCGCCCGCTGCGCGACCGGATTGGCGAGCACCGCCGCGCGCACCTGCGGCTCATAGGCGGAGGGCCATTCCCCCGCCGCCGCGGCGCCCGCCATCCACCCCGCCGCGCCCCAGCCATGGGTGCGCGACAGCGCCGGGCGCGGCGAACCCGCCGCACCCTTCCATCCGAATAATTTCATAAATGCTGCTCCCCGGCCCAGCCCGTCGAACGAGCATCAGGCCGTCAAGTTGATGGGAAATTTGTTTTTATGGGATAAGACAGACCTATTCCCCGTTCGGGCTGAGCTTGTCGAAGCCCTGTCCTTCTTTGCCCAAAGAGAAAAGCAGCCGTTGACCTGCGGTCGCCCTTCGGGTCGACAAGCTCAGGGCGAACGGAGGTTAGACCTAAGCGGCAATAAGCCCCATCCCAACGCCCCGCACCGCCGCCGATGTCCGGTCGGACACATCCAGCTTCCCGAATATCCGCCGCAAATAGGTGTCCACCGTCGCGGCGGACAGGTCGAGTATTTCCGCGATCACGCCGTTGCTTTTACCGCGCGCCACCCATTCCAGTATCTCCAGCTCGCGCGCCGAAAGCGACGGGCCGGGCAGGCTGAGGTCGGGCAGCAACTGGCACAGCCGCATATGCGCCGCCTGCGCGATCAGGTGCATCTCGTCGAGCGGCGCCTTGTCCAGCGCCTCCTCGCTCACCGGGTTGCCGACCGCGATCGTCCCGTTGCGGCCGCGCGGGCCGTAGACCGGCAGGTTATAGCCGTCGCCCAGCCCGACCGCATGCATCGCGTCGCGAAAGGCCGCATGCTCGTCGTCGCCCTCCAGCGCGCGGGTGCCGTCGCTCCACCGCACCGGCACACCTTGCGCGATCGCATAGGCGGGGCCGAGGTCCCGCGCGCCCCAGCCCTCGTCGATATAGCGGCGCGTCACCGCGCGGGGAAAGCCGCGATGAATGACCGTAAAGCCCCGTATCGCCCCGCGCGCCTGCGGGCTGGCGATGAAATAGGCCAGCCCCTCGAAACCCTTGGACCGGAAATAGCGGCGCAACGGGCGCCACAGCGCGCGCGGGCTCTCCGCCTGACCGATCAGATCCAGTTCCGGGACGATATCCACATTCATGCATCGATCCTCGCACGTCAGATATTCCTTGTCGCCCACCCCGCCAGAAGGCCCATCCGACTTGAAAGCGCCCCCGAGGCCGCTCGACATTCAGTTCAGGTGGAGCCGAAGCCGAAGGCGACCGTAGGTCAAAAGCGTGATTTTCGAGCATCGGAGCGCAGCGACCTACAGGGTCGTGAGCACCGAAGCACAGAAAAGCGCGCTTTGCAGGCCCGCATGGACTGAATGTCGAGCGGCCTCCTAAAGGGTTCTTACCCGCTGGTTCTCCATCCTCCTGCCGAGCATGAGTTCGCTCAGCGCCCAGACCAGCGCATCCGCGCGATCGGGGGACCGGCCCGGCCCGCAATATCCTCCGCCGATCAGCATAGCACACATCTGGTCCTCCATCTCGGGAAAAGCACCGGCATGGGCGACGCGCCCGCGTTCGTAGAGCGCGGCGACCGGCTCCGCCCGCGCCGCCTTGCCCCGGCTTGCATGCACCAGCCGCAGCGGCAGGTCCGCCTGCGCGGCGCGCAGCACGCTGCCCACCATCTCGCCGCCATTATTGGCCTCCGCGACGATCCGGTCCGCGCCGTGCCGCATCGCCAGCGCGACGACGCGCGCGGCCCAGCCTTCCGGGCTGACGCCCGCGACCGTGCCGTCCTCGATCACATAGGCGCGCCCGTCCGCGCCCAGCCCGGCGGCGACGATGCCGCAGGCGTCGCCCGTGCTCGACGCGGGCGGGTCGACCGCGACGACGACCCGGTTCAGCGCCACGCCGCCCGGCTGCGCCAGCGCATCGCGCCGCACCCGGCACCGCTCGATCAGCGCACGCGTCCACAGCGCGCCCTCCGGCTCCTCGATCAGCTCGCCGTCCAGCTCCTGCCGCCCCAGCACCGTGCCGCCGTAATCGCGCTCCATCGCCGCGAGGAAGGCGGGCGGCAGATGGGCGCGGTTGTCCCGCGTCGCCCCGCGCGTCACCACCACGCCGCCCTGCGCGATCAGCCGCCGGATCAGCGGCACCGGGCGCGGCGTCGTCGTCGCCAGCAGGCGCGGCGTCCGGCCGAGCCGCAGGCCGAGCATCAGATTGTCCCACGCCGCCTCGCCGTTCGCCCATTTGGCGATCTCGTCGGCCCAGCCATGGGTGAATTGCGGGCCGCGCAGCGAGTCCGGGTCGGCCGCGCCGAACAGCATCGCCTGCGCGCCCGATTTCCACACCAGCCGCCGCAGCGCCGGATGCCAGATCGGCCGGTCCCACCAGGGCGCGATGGCGAGAAGGCCGCTTTCCCCCTCCACCATCACGCTGCGCGCCTCATGCAGGCTCGCGCCGACCAGCGCGATGCGCGCGCCGCCGTCCGCTTCCGCGATCGACCGCACCCATTCCGCCCCGGCCCGCGTCTTGCCGAAGCCGCGCCCGGCCAGCATCAGCCACAGCCGCCAGTCGCCCGGCGGAGGCAGTTGCTCCGGCCGCGCATGCACCGCCCAGTCGTGCAGCAGCGTCATCCGCCCGACCTCGCCGATCTGGTCGAGAAAGGCCGCGAGGCGATCGGGCGGCCAGTCGGCCAGTTCCTCCCATTGCGAGCGGCTCATGCCTCGCCGTCCTCCGCACCGCCCGCCGCATCGCCCGCCGCATCGGGCCGCATCGCCGCGATCCGCCGCTGGATCTCCGACCGCACGTCCGCGCCGCCCGGCTCGCCTTCATCCGCCCGCCTGCCCTTTTCCGCGCGATAGGCATCGACGGTGCCCCTGTGCGCCAGCAGCAGGCGCAGCGCGACCGCATGGGGAAAGCTGTGCACCCGCTTGGTGCGCCGCCCGCCCTCGCCCTTGCCGTCCTCCACCGTCTCGGTGGTTTCCGTGCCGTGGATCGCCTGCCGCAGCAGCAGCATCTCCAGCTCGGCATAGCCCTGCTCCAGCGCCTCGGCCCATTGCGCCGCAAAGGCCGGGTCGCGCCGCCGGTATGCATAGATCTGGCCGGGATGGACGCCGACGCGCCGCGCCGCCTCCATCACGTTGCAGCTCGCCTGCAACTCCTCGATGAACTGCGCCTGCCGCTTCGCCGTCCAGCGGGTCCTTTTCTGTTTCCGGCGCTGCACGCCGCCGGACACGCCCCGCTGCAACACCAGCCCCGCGCTCTTCCTCCGTCCGCCGCCCTTTCCCTCGACCGCCATCATGCCTCCGGTTCCGCGCGAAAGGGACGGCAACGCAAAAGGGCCGGAAAACCGTCACCGGTCCCAGCCCTTCCCGCCGCCGCCCCGCGGCGCGACTCAGATTTTTCCACTGTCGCAACATGTGCCAGAACAGCGTGACGATGTCAAGATAAAATTACCAAATAGGTTAATCCTTCTCTCTCTTGGGCGAGGAGCACAGGCCGCCGGTCGTGACGATTGACCGGAAACAAGGCGATGTACCAAGCCAATCGCGTCCATCCTGCCCCGCCTCACTCGTCACCCGACGCAGGCTGGGGTTTCCGGTTCCGGGGCGGTTATGCGACATCGCGCGTTAAAGGAGTTCACGCGGAGGCTCGGAGACGCAGAGAATAGTATTGCGAAGCATTTCTTCTCGTCCCGGCAGTTGCGATTTGAGGCGGCACGGACACGAAGGGCCTGCGGCTCATCCCCTCTCCGCGTCTCCGCGTGATACTATCTGCCCGGCCGGTCGCGCCGTTCGCGGCCGGAACCAGCTACATCCCCGTCCCCCGGCTCGGGCACGATCAGCCGCGCGATGAAGCCGCCCGCCGGGTCGTTGCGGAATTCCAGCTTTCCCCCGAAGCGCTCCATGATCTGGTGCGCGGTCGGGATGCCGAGGCCGAAACCGGCGGTGTCGCGCGGGCGGGCCTCGTCCACGCGGAAAAAAGGATCGCGCACCCGCTCGAAATATTCCTCGGCCAGCCCCGGCCCGTCGTCGGCGATCTCGATCATCCAGCGGTCGCCCAGCGTGCCCACCCGCACCTCGGCCCGCGTGCCGTGATGCAGCGCATTGTCGATCAGCGGCTGCACCGCCATCGCCAGCGGCTCGCGCCAGGTCGTCACCGGTGCCTGCGCGGGCGCGATCAGGCTCGCCTGCTCGCCCAGCGGCGCCAGCATGTCGCGCACCATCGGCACCAGATCGACCGGCTCCGGCGCGCCGCCCTCCAGATGCTGCGCGCGCAGGAAGCGCTGGAGCGACATCAGCAGCGCCTCCATCTCGTCCGCGCTGGTGCTGACGATCTTGGCGATCTCGCTCTCGCCCATGAAGTCGGACGCCAGCTTCAGCCGGCTCAGCGGCGTGCGCAGGTCATGGCTGATCGCCTCGAACGATCGCGCCTGGTCCTCCTCCAGCCCGGCGATGCGCGCCTGCATGTCGTTGAACGAGCGGGCGAGGTTGCGCAGGTCGGCGGGGCCGCTTTCGCGGATCGGCGCCAGCTTCTGGCCGTGGCTCAGCGTCTCGGCGGCTTCGGACAATTTGCGCAGCGGCGCCGTCAGCACGCGCAGCGCATAGACGCCCACGCCCACGGCGATCAGCGTGATGAGCAGGGTCATGACCATCGCCCGCAGCGCGATCGGCCAGCCGGTCGAGATATCGCGCGAGCGGAAATTCAGCCATGTCTCGTCATCGAGCCGCATCGCGCCGACCAGATCGCGGCTGCCATAGGGCTTGCGCTCTATATCGAGCAGCAGCGTCTGCCGCGCCAGATCCGGCTCCCACTTCAATATGCGCCGCCGGATGTCCGCGACGTCGCCCTCCTTCCCCATCGCGCGGATCGACGGGGTCGCGGCGGTGGCGGCGTGGAGATGATGGGTGCTCATCACCCCGGCGGTCAGGCCGGGGTCCAGATCATGCACGCGATGGCTGACGACCAGCAGTTCGGCCACGCGGCGCGCATGGTCCTCCTGCACCGATTGCCGGTCTATCGCCTCGTAGAACAGGGTACTTGCTACCACCTCGACGATGCCGACCGCGAGGATCAGCAGCATCGCATAGCCGACGAACCGGTGCGGCCGCAGCCGCCCCCGGATCAGCCCTTCCCGGTTCTGGCCTTCCCGGTTCTGGCCTTCCGTGTTTCCGGTGCTGTTCCGGCGCCCCGTCAATCGCGGCGGACCTTGTCGATGGTGAGCACGCGCTCCTTGCCGCCGCGATCGGGCCAGAGAATCGCCTGCCCCTCGCGCAGGCCGATCAGCCCCGCCCCCACCGGCGTCAGGATGGAGATGCGCCCGTCGGCGATGTCGGCATCCTTGGGATAGACCAGCTGCACCACCCGCCGCGCGCCGGTCGCGCCATCGGTGAACTCGACCGTCGACTGCATCGTCACCACGTCGGCGGGGATGGTCTTCGCGCTATGGATATGCGCGCGCGCGATTTCCTTGAGCAGCATCTCGCTCACCTGCGGCAGCCGCTCCTCCACGCCGAGCGCGAGGTCGGTCAGCGCGTCGGCCTCGCTGTCGATCATGTGAACGGGGGGGCGGCGCGCCGCCTTGCTGTTGGTCATGCTGGTACGTCCTTTGTCCAAATATCCGTGCCGGGCCGGCTGGGCGAGGCGGGCACGATTTCCATCCGATCGGTTCAGCCCCAGGCTCAGGGCAGGGTGCACCGAACCTGGGGCTGGACGCCCGCAAGCAGCTGTCCTCCGTCATGGCGGAAGTGGAAAGGACGAATGGATGCCGTCATGGGCGAAGGATGTCACCGGAAGCAGGGCAAGTCAATTTCCTCTATGCGAGGGAGGCGCCGGGCTGGGTCATGACTTCGGGGGAGAGCGCCCCTTTCTCCCTCCCCACCCCATCCCTACCCCTTCGTCACCCCACCGCAGGCCGGGGTCGCACGCCATGTCGCGCGCCGCCGCACAGATGCCAGCCTGCGCTGGCATGACGGCAGATCAAGGTCCGCCACCCGCCCCCGACCGGACCGCCGCCCGCCGCGATATCCCTCTGGCCTCGCCTGCCCATTTCCGCTACCTCCCCTGCCGATGCTGACTTTTCTGTACCAGTGGATGCTGGCCAAGGCCGCCCATCGCCATGCCGATCGCTGGCTCGCCGCCATC
>Ga0180222_1002250_pt1 | contig 16165 bp, 15 predicted proteins | sample eDN5th37CKraftOP_FD_151336 | JGI IMG/M metagenome (GOLD analysis project Ga0180222, IMG submission 151336) | Enriched Organic Plus compost microbial communities from Emeryville, California, USA - eDNA 5th pass 37_C Kraft OP (version 2) (version 2) ... | reverse complement strand
CGGCACCATGCTGGAAGTGCCCTCGCTCCTGTTCCAGCTCGACGAACTGCTGACGCGGGTGGATTTCCTGTCGGTCGGCTCCAACGACCTGATGCAGTTTCTCTACGCCGCCGACCGCGGCAATGTACGCGTGTCGGAACGCTTCGATCCGCTGTCGGCGCCGGTCATGCGCGCGCTCAAGACCGTGGTCGACAAGGCGAAGGCGCACAACAAACCGGTGGCGCTGTGCGGCGAGCTCGCCTCGCAGCCGATCGGCGCGCTGGCGCTTGTCATTCTCGGGTTTCGCACGCTGTCGCTCTCGCCTTCCGCAATCGGTCCGGTCAAGGCCCTGCTGCTCGACCTGGACTGCCGCAAGGGCGAGGACGCGATCCTGCCGCTGCTCGAACAGCCGGTCGGCAGCGTGTCCATCCGTCACAAGCTGGAGAGCTTTGCGGCGGCGGAAGGCTTGCAGTTGTAGCTCCGTCGTGCCCGGCCTCGTGCCGGGCATCCGCGTCTTTTCGGCCAGCCGGGCCAGGAAAGACGTGGCTGGCCGGGCAGTCCCGGCGATGACGAATTCATGGAACTCGGACTTTGATCACACTACCGCAACAGAAACTCGACGCCCTGCTCAACCGGCATTCCATGCTGGAAGGCGAGCTCGCGACCAATTTGAGCCCCGACACCTTCATCAAGCTGTCGCGCGAATTCTCCGAGCTCGGCCCCGTGGTCGACGCGATCAAGGCCTATCGCACGGTCAATTCCGAGATCGACGATCTGGAGGCGCTGCTCGCCGATCCCTCGACCGATTCGGACATGCGCAAGCTGGCCGAGGCCGAGATTCCGGCCCTGCAGGAACGCAAGGAAAAGCTCGAGCATCAGATCCGACTCGCGCTCCTGCCAAAGGATGCGATGGACGACCACGACGCCATCCTCGAAATTCGCGCCGGCACCGGCGGCGACGAGGCCGCGCTGTTCGCCGGCGACCTGTTCCGCATGTACGAGCGCTACGCCGCCAAACAGGGCTGGAAGACGGAAATTCTGTCGATCAGCGAGGGCACCAAAGGCGGGTTCAAGGAAATCGTCGCCTCGGTGCACGGGCGCGGCGTGTTCGCCAAGCTCAAGTTCGAATCGGGCGTGCACCGCGTACAGCGCGTGCCCGACACCGAGAATTCCGGCCGCATCCACACCTCGGCCGCGACCGTCGCGGTGCTGCCCGAAGTGGAAGACGTCGATATCGAGATCAACGAAGCCGATCTGAAGATCGACACCATGCGGGCGGGCGGCGCCGGCGGCCAGCATGTCAACAAGACCGAATCGGCGATCCGCATCACCCATATCCCGAGCGGCATCGTGGTGGCGGTGCAGGAGGAGCGCTCGCAGCACAAGAACCGCGCCAAGGCGATGACCATGCTGCGCGCCAAGCTTTACGACCAGCAGCGCAGCAAGCTCGATGCCGAACGCGCCGCCGAGCGCCGCGGCCAGGTCGGATCGGGCGACCGCTCGGAACGCATCCGCACCTATAATTTCCCGCAGGGCCGCGTCACCGACCATCGCATCAACCTCACGCTCTACAAGCTGCCCGAAGTGATGGAAGGCGAGGCGCTCGACGAAGTCATCGATGCGCTGGTGACCCAGCATCAGGCCGATCTGCTGGCGGCCGAAGGCGCGGCGTGAGAATCGTTCCCGGCCTGAAGGACGGCGCTTCGGTCGCCGAAGCGGTGAGGCTTCTGGCGCAGACCTTCCGTCTCGCCGGCATCGATTCGCCGGAAGTGGATGCCCGCGCCCTCGTCGGCCAGGCCTTGCGCCTCGAGCGGGCGCAGCTTCTCTCCCAGTCCGACCGCGTGCTCGAGACGCGCGAGATCGCCGCGCTTTCCGCGCTTGCCGCCCGCCGGCTCAAGCGCGAGCCGGTGTCGCGCATTCGCGGCCGCAAGGAGTTCTGGACCCTGTCGCTGCAGGTAAGCCCGGACGTGCTCGATCCGCGGCCGGAGACCGAAACGATCGTCGAAGACGCACTCGACTTCGTCGCGCGTGCCGGGCGGCGCATGGAGAAGCTGCGCATCCTCGATATCGGCACCGGATCGGGCGCGTTGCTGCTGGCTCTGTTGAGCGAGTTGCCGAACGCGACCGGCATCGGCACCGACATCAGTCCCGCGGCGTTGGAAGTCGCACGCGCCAATGCACAGGGCAACCGGATCGCGGCGCGCTGCGGATTCGTCGCCTGCCATATCGCCGACGGCGTGCAAGGCCCTTTCGACCTCGTGGTGTCGAACCCGCCCTATATCGCGCATGACGCCATCGCCGCGCTCGATCCCGAGGTGCGTGATTACGATCCCTTGATCGCTCTCGACGGCGGCGCGGACGGGCTCGATGCCTATCGCGCGATCGCCGGCGCAGCGCGCCGTCTGCTTGCGCCCGGCGGGCACCTGTTCGTGGAACTCGGCGCGGGCCAGGGGCCGGACGTAGGCGCGCTGTTTACCAAAGTTGGATTAAGCGTCGATGCCGCGCGCGCCGACCTGAGCGGGATTGCGCGTTCGCTGGGTGCAGCTTTCGCCCCGGATTCCGCGCCCCAAGCGCCATCATGAGCTTGACGCATTGCGACCCGGCGAAAATGCAAGGCTCCGGGAAAGCGAAAAATCCCTAAAAACCTCTTGGATTATCGCCCGGAAACGACTAGCTTCCAGTCACGGAATCGACCCGTGACAAATGCATCGCCTGGAACCCCGGAGCCCAAGGCTCTGCGAGGCCGCGGCGCAAGGCGGATGACGAAAAGCCGAACGATCGAATACGGCAGACGAAATCGCCAAAGACGGGTCTGGATGCTTCACCGGTTGGGCGCATCAGAATCCTAGAACGATAACGATGCGCGTGACGAGGGGTTGGCGACCGCGGGAAAAACCGCGGCGAAGGGGTCGTTGCGGTCGACGCGATAACGGAAGCACAAGGCAAACCAAGATCGGCGCGGACATACCGATGCGCAAGTCCGGCCGCGCGATGAAATTCGTATGGACAGGCGCATGGAACTCCGGGCATTCGGCGTGAAACGCCGCGACGAAGTCGGCAATGCCATCGGCAAGATAAAGTGAAAGGTCGGCGAACAGGCACATCATGAGAAACGGTCAGAAGCGCATGCGGGGACGTAACAATGGTCACCGCAAGAGCCAGAACCCGTTGACGCGGGTCTACGAATCAAACGGACCCGACGTTAAGATCCGCGGCACCGCCTCGCACATCGCGGAAAAATACATCCAGCTCGCGCGTGATGCGCAGAGCTCGGGCGATCCGGTCGCGGCCGAGAATTACTATCAGCACGCCGAGCATTATTTTCGCCTGATCGCAGCCGCGCAGGAACAGTTCCGGCAGCAGAACCCTTACTACCAGCAGGGCCAGCAGCCTGCCGGCGGCCAGCCGGGCGGCGACGATTTCGACGACGACCTCGACGATCAGCCTTTCATGGGCCAGAACGAGCCGAGCTACGTCCCGCAGCCGAACCAGCCGCAGCCCTATCTGCCGCGCGACGCGCAACCTTTTCCGCCGCGTGAGCAGCAGCCCAATCGGGCGCAATATCAGCCGCAGCAGCAGCAGCCCTTTCCGCAGCCGCCCGCCGGCGAGGGCAGCGGGGGCGAGGTGAACGGCCTGCCGGCCTTCATCACCGGCAGCCAACCGCAACCGAACGGCCACGAGCAGGGCGAGCGCGGAGGCGATCGCTACGGCACCCACCGCCGCCGCCGCCGCCATCGCAGCGGCTATCGCGGCGAGCGGCAGGACGCCGGCAACCCGGCGCAGGCCGCGGCCGCGGAAGGCGGCGAAGGCCAGCCGGACTAAGGCCTACCCTCTCTCGCACGTGGCGGAGGGAAACCCGCTGGGAGACGGCGCGAGCGCCGGCTCCAGCGCCGGAACCAGCCTGCGCGCCACCCGGCGGGCGGGAATAGCCCGATAGACCTGCTTGGTCGCTTCCACCAGATGCACGCCGGCAAACGGCGCCGACAGGGTGGCGCCCGTGCGCTCCCAGGCGATCGCCGAGCGCAGGAACCAGCCGCGCTCCACCGGCGGCACATAGAGCGCCTCGCTCCAGCCGGTGGGCGTAAACCAGGTCTCGCGCAAAAGCTGATTGATCTGGCTGCGCGAATACGGCCGCCCGTGGCCGAACGGCGTCGTATCCATGCGTGCCCACAGCCCGCGCCGGTTGGGGACAACAGCCAGCAGCCGCCCGCCCGAGGCCAGCACCCGCCAGACTTCGCGCAGCATCGCGCCCGGATCGTGGGTCATTTCCAGCGCATGCACCAGCATCACGCGGTCGACCGCCGAATCGGCAAGCGGCAGCTCGTTGTCGTCCACCAGCGCGGAGAGCGCCGGCCGCGTGGTCGGCCATTTCACCACGCCCTGCGCCGCCGGCATGAAAGCGAGGCAGCGTTCGGCCTCCTCGCGAAAGAGCCCCAGATAGGGCGTCGCATAGCCGATTCCGACCACGCGCTGGCCGGCGGTGTCGCGCCACAGTTCGCGGATACCGCGGCCGATGAAACGGCGCGCCACGACACCCAGGCGCTGGCCGTAAAAATTTCGCAGATCGACGACATCAATCGACATGGCCGAAAAAATATCACGAAACGGGGTGGCAATCCGCTAACCGCGCCGAAGCCGCGGCGGTGCACGACCCGTGATCCGCGTGCTACGGTTAACGGCAATCCCGATTCCGAGTGAGGACCAAGCGCATGCCTGCGGAAACCCGTCTCTTCCTTTGCCGATCCGACAATTACGGGGTGCTGCTGCATGACCCGGAGACCGGCGCCACCGCCTCGATCGACGCGCCGGAGGCCGCCCCCATCGAGGCCGCGCTCGCGGCGACCGGCTGGACGCTCACCGATATCCTCGTCACGCACCATCATGCCGATCATACCGACGGCATCCGGGCGCTGAAGGACAAGTACAAATGCCGCGTCGTCGCCCCGGCCGCGGAGGCGTCCAAAATTCCGGCCGTCGACCAGACCGTGCGCGAGGGTGACAAGGTCAAGGTCGGCAATCTGTCGGCCAATGTGATCGAGACGCCCGGCCACACGCTCGGCCATATCGCCTATTGGTTTCATGCCGACAAGCTCGCCTTCGTCGGCGACACGCTGTTCTCGATCGGCTGCGGCCGCGTGATCGAAGGCACGCCGGAGCAGATGTGGCACTCGCTGTGCAAGCTGCGCGACCTGCCCGACGACACCCAGATTTATTGCGGCCACGAATACACCGCCGCCAACGTCAAATTCGCGCTGACGATCGACGAGAACAATCCGGTGCTCGATGCGCGCGCCGCCCAGGTGGGGCAGTTGATCGCGGAAGGCGCCCCCACCATTCCGGTCACCATCGGCGACGAGAAACTGGCCAATCCGTTCCTGCGTGCCGATGTGCCCGATCTCGCGGTCGATATCGGCATGGCCGGTGAGCCGCCCGAGAAGGTGTTCGCGGAGATCCGGGCGAGGAAGAACAGGTTTTGATGACAGCGCGCGCAGGCGCAATCCGTCATCCTGAGGTGCGAGGCGTGCTGAGCGCCGGGCCTCGAAGGATGACGGCCGCAAAGTCGGTGCCCGTCATCCTTCGAGGCTCGCTGCGCTCGCACCTCAGGATGACGGCTTGAGGCTATCGCATGACCTTTCCCACCGCCGCGGAGATGATCCGCAAGCTCGATCTCAAGCCGCACCCGGAAGGCGGGCATTTCCGCGAGACGTTTCGCGACACGCGGCTGGTCGAAGGCCGCGCCGCCTCGACCGCGATCCTGTTTCTGTTGGCGCGCGGCGAGCGTTCGCACTGGCACCGCATCGACGCGGTGGAGATCTGGCACTATTACGCCGGCGCGCCGCTCAAGCTGTCGGTGGTGGACGGCGTGAAGGAGGAGATCCTCCGGCTCGGCCCCGACGTGCATGGCGACGAAATTCCGCAAGTGACGGTGCCGGCGCGCGCCTGGCAGGCGGCCGAGTCCTTGGGCGACTGGACGCTGGTCGGCTGCACCGTGGCGCCCGGCTTTTCCTTCGAGGGCTTCGAGCTCGCGCCCAAGGACTGGAAACCGTAGCCGCTTTCGCAATGGCGGCCGTGTCCCGGACGCGGAAAGAGCAACGCGCGATCGTGAAACCTATTTCTTGCGCAGCATGTCCCGGGCGGCGATGAATCCGCCGCCGGCGATCAGCACCGCCGCGACACCCAAGCTCGCGCGCGCCTCGGCAAAGCCGGCCAGCACCAGGAAGAAGGTCGACAGGATCGGCGCCGCATAGGAGGCGACGCCGAGCAGGCGGATGTCCCCACGCTTCATGCCGATGTCCCAGGCATAGAAGGCGATGCCCACCGGGCCGACGCCGAGCGCGAGGACGGAGAACCACTGCACCGAATTTTCCGGCCAGACCGTGGTCTCGAAGGCGAGATGAAACAGCGCCGCGAGCGCGGCGGTCGACAGGCAGAAGCCGGCGACCGCGGCGGTGGGCACGGCGGCAAAGCGGCGCGACAGCACCGAATAGCTCGCCCACACGAAGGCCGCGCAGAAGGCGGCGCTGTAGCCTGGCACGTGGTCGAGCGCCGGCGCCAAGCCCTTGCCGGCAAACAGAACCACCGTGCCGGTCAGGCCGAGCAACGCGCCCGCGACCGAATAGACCCGCAGACGCTCGCCCGGCAGCAGGCCGGAAAACAGGACGATCAGCAGCGGCCAGAAATAGTTGAGCAGCCCGGCTTCCGCCGGCGGCGCCAGCCGCAGCGCGAAAAAATAGAGCGCGTGATAACCGAACAGGCCGGTAACGCCGAGCGCCCAAACCTGCGGCTTCTGCCGCAGCGCAACCCAGGCGCGCTCGCGCGCGACCCAGGCCGCGCCGATCGCGCCGCCGACAGCGAAGGTCAGCGCCGCGAGCTGGAACGGCGGCACCCTCCCCGATGCCACGGTGAGAACCGCGAGCAGGGACCACATGAGGACGGCTGAAAAGCCGATGAGGGTGGCACGGAGCGTTGACATCGTGAAATCCGGAATGACGCCCAAGCGATTACGCGAGCCGCCGCGGCAAGACAATGGCGGCCGGCGCCGCGCCGGCGGCCGCGCTAATCACAGCAGCAGTTGCCGGCCTGCTTGGGCGGACACGGCACCGTTCCGTAGGAGCAGAACACGCAGCAGTCGCCCGGTTTCGGCTTCAGCCGTTGGCCGCACCCCTTGCAGTCATAGAAGAACTGGCACGCATCCGTCGGCATGCTTTCGGTTGCCTGATGGCCGCATTTTGGACATGTGATGGTCGACGTTTCCATCATGTGCGCGCTTCGCGGGATCGACGCGGCCATCCGGTGCCGCCGGCCGCGAGTGTCATAATAGCTCATCGCGGTCACTGGACAAAATTGAACGCCCCCGGCAAAAACCAGTGCAGCAGAACAAAATGCCGGGGGGGCCGTCATGTCGTCCAAGCTCGCCGAAGCGCGCGAAATGCTCGCGCGCGCCAACCGCATCATCGCCAATGAGGGCGTGCTCGACGCCTTCGGCCATGTCTCGATGCGCCACCCGACCGACCCCACCCGCTATCTGATCTCGCGCTCGCGCGGGCCGGAACTGGTGCAGGCCGAGGACATCCTCGAATTCACGCTCGATTCCGACCCCATCCAGCCGCCGACCGCGCGGCTCTATAGCGAGCGCGTCATTCACGGCGAAATCTACAAGGTGCGGCCTGACGTGAACGCCGTCTGCCACCATCACGCGCCGTCGATCCTGCCGTTTTGCATTTCCGGCATGGAGCTGAAGCCGGTCTATCACCTCGGCGCCACCATGGGCGACGCGGTCCCGTTCTGGGATTCGCGCGACGATTTCGGCAATACCGACCTGATCGTGCGCAAGCCGGAGGAAGGCGCCTCGCTCGCCCGCGCGCTCGGGCCGAACTGGATCGTGCTGATGCGCCGGCATGGCGCCACCGTCGCCGGCCGCTCGCTCGAGGAACTCACCTTCCGCACCATCTACATCGCGCGCAATGCCGGCCTGCAGATCCAGGCGCACGCGCTCGGTCATGTCGCGCCGCTCAATGCCGAGGAAACCAAGCTCGCCGGCGACTTCAACCTGGAACCGGGCCCGCTGATGCGGGCATGGGAATATTGGAACATGCGGCTCGACAAGGCGGAAGGCCGCCGGCCGCCGCAGGCATGAGCGTCAACACCGTCTCGATCGAAACGAGGAAGCGCTGCAATGACCAACCAGGGCGACATGCGCGGAATGATCGCGGTCGACAAGATGGGCGCGAAAATTCTCTTCATCAATCCCGCGACCTACGAGACGGAGACCGTTCTCGAAGGCTTTCAGCGCACGGTGCATGAACTGCTCGTGATGCCGGAGACCGGGCTCGCCTATGTCCCGATCTTCGGCGACGGCATCCACGGCCGCAACCCCAATCCTGGCCATACGCTGTGCGTGATCGATCTCGTCGCGCGCAAACGCCTCGCCGATATCGATCTCAGGCCCTACAGCGCGCCGCACACGCTCAGGCTCGGCGCGGACGGGCTGATCTACATCACCTGCGAGAACAGCGCGGTGGTGGCGGTGATCGATCCGAAAACGCACAAGGTGATCGATGCGATCCAATCGGGCTCGACCAATGCGCACCGGCTCTGCATTACGAACGACGGGCAGCGCATCTATACCGACAACGAGGAAGACGCCACGGTGTCGGTGATCGACGTGCCGAACCGGAAGCTCCTGGGCAAGATCGCGCTGCCGCAGCCGATTGCCGGCATCGCCGTCTCCGGCGACGGCCGCACCGTGGTCACGGTCAGCGACGAGACCCCCGTTCTGTTCCTGATCGACGCGGTTTCCGGCCAGGTCGCCCGCGAATTGCGCCTCGAGGGCGTGCCGAAACCGGCGCAGATCGTGCGTTATTCGCCGGACGACAAGCTCGTCGTCGTTTCGAGCCTGAACAGCGACACGGTGAGCGTGATCGATTCATCATTCGGCGCGCAAACCGCCATCCCCGTGGGCAGCCAGCCGATGGATTTCACTTTCCGCGGCGACGAATTGTTCGTCGGCTGCCAGGGCGACGGCACGATGCACGTGATCGATATTCCGAACCGGCACCACAAGGGCAGCTTCAAGGCCGGCACGGGCTGCGAGTCGGTGGGCTTTTACTGAGTGGACACGCGCGCCGGCGGTTCACGCCCCGCCGCACATATGCTGCGAATCGGGCATCGTCCAGGAACCCTTGGTGCGCAGATTGGTGCCCGAATAGAACTTTCCGCGCTCGTCGCCCGGCGGGCAGTCTTTCGGCAGCGAGATCAGGCAGACGAGAACCGCGTCGCCGATACGGGAATCGTGCAGCGCGGGCACGTAATCGTAGGAAACCTGTAGGCCGCGGTTGGCGTATTCGACCTGGCTGCCCGAACTGTCGAACTTTTCGAGCGGCGGCTTCAGCACCTGGCCAAAGCGGGTGCTGATCGATGCAATCTTGGTGATCGTGCATTGCCCGACGCGCTTCGGCAGCCCCTTGGTCGGATGCTTGCCCTGCGATTTGAACAGCGCGAGGCGATATTCGCCGACCCAGGGCGGAACCGGCACGTTCGAACCCATGCTCGCGAAGGCGTCGATCTCGGAGGCCTGCTGGTCGAGGATGCACAGGCGATCGGTGCCGCAGGCGCGCCGAGCCGCCAGACTGTCCTTGGCCAGCCCGCGCGCGGTCTCCGCATTATCCTTCGACTCGGAAACCTGCCGGTAGGCGATCGTCACCGCCTGATCGAGTTCGGCCAGCCGCTCGTCGCGGCAAATCTCGCGCTCATCGGGCGTCCGCGCCGCGCGGCAATCGAAACTCGGCCGCACCTCTTGCGCGTCCGCGCGCGCCGCCGCCACGATCGATAGGCTCGTCGCGGCGACGAGCAGCCAAATGGTCGTTTTCATCGGACCTGCAATCCCGGCGAGTCGTTTGGTCGATCAGGCGATATACTGTCCGCCGTTGGCGGTGAGCGTCGAGCCGGTGATGAAGCCGGCGTCGTCGGAAGCGAGAAACACCACGCAGCGCGCGATTTCCTCCGGCTCGCCCAGCCGGCCGATCGGAATCTGCGGCAGCACGCTCTTCTCCAGCACGTCCTTCGGCACCGCCTGCACCATCTCGGTATTGATGTAACCGGGGGCGATGGCATTCACGGTAATGCCGGCGCGCGCGCTTTCCTGCGCCAGCGCCTTGGTGAAGCCGATCTCGCCGGCCTTGGCGGCGGAATAATTGGTCTGGCCGATCTGGCCCTTCTGCCCGTTGATCGAGGAAATGTTGATGATGCGGCCGAACTTGCGCTCGCGCATGCCCTCGATGACGTTGCGGCACATGTTGAACAGCGAATTGAGGTTGGTGTTGATCACCGCCGTCCACTGTTCGGGCTTCATGCGGTGCAGGGTGGCGTCGCGGGTGATGCCGGCATTGTTGACCAGCACATCGATCGGCCCGAGCTCGGCCTCGACCTGCTTGATGCCCGCCGCGCAGGCCTCGAAAGACGACACGTCCCATTTGAATACCGGGATGCCGGTCTCGGCCTTGAACTTCTGCGCCGCCTCGTCATTGCCGTGATAAACGGCGGCGACCGTGTAGCCGGCGGCCTTGAGAGCCTTGCTGGTAGCGGCGCCGATGCCGCGGGTTCCGCCGGTGACCAATGCAACGCGAGCCATTCCCCTCTCCTTGTAAGGCCGTCTCACCCGCGCTTCTGCCGGGCCTCCACGTCCGTTTGATGACAGCTTAGAGACGTAAATGCCCGGCACAAGGCCGGGCATGACGCAGATCAAATAATACACATGTGAAGCGGCCTTACGTCAGCCGCTCACCGGCCGGTCGTCGTGCCTGTTCGCGGGGTCAGCGCTCCACGCACATGGCGATTCCCATGCCGCCGCCAATGCAGAGCGTGGCGAGCCCCTTCTTGGCGTTGCGCTTGCCCATCTCGTAGAGCAGCGTCACCAGCACGCGCGTGCCGGAAGCGCCGATCGGATGGCCGATGGCGATGGCGCCGCCATTGACGTTGACCTTGGACGTATCCCAGCCGAGATCCTTGTTGACCGCGCAGGCCTGCGCGGCGAAGGCCTCGTTGGCCTCGATCAGGTCGAGGTCGTCGATCTTCCAGCCGGCCTTGGCGAGCGCCGCGCGCGAGGCCGGGATCGGCCCCGTGCCCATGATGGCCGGATCGACGCCGGCCTGCGCCCAGGACACGATGCGCGCGAGCGGGGTATGGCCGAGCTTGGCGGCCTCGGAAGCCCTCATCAGCACGACGGCGGCGGCGCCGTCATTGATGCCGGAGGCGTTGGCGGCGGTGACGGTGCCCTCCTTGTCGAAGGCCGGCCGGAGCTTGGAAACCGACTCCAGGGTCACGCCCGCCTTGGGATATTCGTCGGTATCGACCACCGTTTCGCCCTTGCGCGTCTTGATGGTGACCGGCACGATTTCGTCCTTGAATCGGCCGGATTTCATGGCCGCCTCGGCCTTGTTCTGCGAGGCGACCGCGAATTCGTCCTGCTGCTGGCGGGTGATCTGCCACTGCTTGGCGACGTTTTCGGCGGTATTGCCCATGTGATAGCCGTTGAAGGCATCCCACAGGCCGTCCTTGATCATGGTATCGATCAGTTCGAACGAGCCCATCTTCACGCCCTGGCGCAGGTGCTGCGCGTGCGGGGCCATGCTCATCGATTCCTGGCCGCCCGCGACCACGATGTCGCTGTCGCCGTTGAGAATCGCCTGATAGCCGAGCGCCACCGAGCGCAAACCGGAGCCGCAGAGCTGATTCACGCCCCAGGCCGGGCTTTCCACCGGAATTCCGGCGGCGATGGAAGCCTGCCGCGCCGGATTCTGGCCCTGCCCGGCGGTGAGGATCTGCCCCATGATCACTTCGCTGACGCGGTCGCCTTCGACGCCGGCCCGCTCCAGCGCGGCCTTGATGGCGGCCTTGCCGAGCTCGTGCGCCGGCAGATTGGCGAAAGCCCCGTTGAACGCGCCCACGGGCGTGCGGGCAGCGCTAGCGATGACGATGTCGTCTTTCATCCGAAACTCCTCTTGGGCTCAGCGTGGCGGGGCGAGGCGGGTTTTTGGCAGTGCCGCATCCTCAGCAGGAGAGGCCGCCCTGTCAATGAACTGTACCGCCCGGATATGCGCGAAAATTGGCCCTTTTCGGCACGTTGTGCAAGGGTTGCGGCGCAACATGAACGTCCTGCCGCGCCGCCACAAAACGGTGGCCCGACCGGGCCGAAAGTGTTTATGCTGACCGACCTGGGCAGGGAAACGTGTGAACAACATGGCAGAGGAAAAGAAAGAGCCGGTCACAATCAAAAAATACGCTAACCGGCGGCTCTATAATACCGGAACGAGCGCTTACGTCACACTCGAGGACCTCGCCGCCATGGTCAAGGCGGGCGAGGATTTCGTCGTCTACGATGCCAAGACGGGCGAGGACATCACCCGTTCGGTGCTGGCGCAGATCATATTCGAGCAGGAAAACAAGGAAGGGCAGAGCCTTCTGCCCATCACCTTCCTGCGGCAATTGATCCGCTACTACGGCGACAGCATGCAGATGCTGGTGCCGCGCTTCCTGGAGGCTTCGATCGAGTCGCTGTCCAAGGAGCAGGACAAGTTCCGCGAGCAAATGGCGCAGGCTTTCGGCGTCGGCGGTTTCGGCCCGCTCGAGGACCAGGTGCGGCGCAACATGGAAATGTTCGAGAAGACCTTCGCCATGTTCGCCCCCTTCGCACGCGGCCAGCGCGCCGCGCCCACCCCGGAAAAGCCGCCCAGCCCGGCGAGCGAGATGGACGAACTCAAGCGCCAGCTCGCCGAAATGCAAAAGCGGCTGGATAAGCTGGGCGGGAAGGAGTGAACGGTCGTCCCCGCGAAAGCGGGGACCCAGTACTCCGCAGGCTATCGAGAGGACACGGAGTGCCGGGTCCCGGCTCGCGCTTCGCTTCGCTCGCCTGGCCGGGACGACAGCAGAATCGTCTTACGCCCGCGCACGATCCTTTTCGGCCAGCCACGGCCGTTCCTGGCTGGCCAGCCCAATCAGCGCGCCCTGCAGGTAGTCGCAGCCCCATTCGGCGAGCAGGGCTGCCGCCTCCTCGTCCTGCACCCATTCGGCTACGGTCTTGAGGCCGAGCCGGCGCGCCAGATCGATCATCGAGTGGACGAAGGCGCGGTCGTCGTCCGACTTGATGATGTTCTGCACAAAAGCCCCGTCGACCTTGACCATATCGACGCCGAGCCGGCGCAGATTGCGGAACGACGTGTGCCCGGCACCGAAATCGTCGATGGCGATGCGGCAGCCGAGGTCCTTCACGCGGGTGACAAAACCGCGCGCGTCATCGAGATCCTGAATCGCGGCGGTCTCGGTAATCTCGACGATGAGCCGCTCGCCGACGCCCGCATGAGCGCGCAGCAAGGCGGCGAGGCAGGTCCACCAGTCGGGAGACACGGCGGAAGCCGGCGAGACATTGACGCTCGCCTGCAGGCGAGGGGCCGCGACCAGCTCGTTCACCACCAGCTCGATCACGCGATGGTCCAGCATGCGCACCAGGCCGACGCGCTCCGCCACCGGGATGATTTCATTGGCATGGGCGACGCTGCCGTCGCTGCGATTGACGCGCATGAGGCATTCGTAGAACGCCACGTGACGGTGCCGCGCATCGACCACCGGTTCGAAGGCGAGCGCGATGCGCCGGTCATTGAGCGCCGCCACGATCTCGTCGCTGGCGCGCAGGCTTTTCTTGCGCAGCGCCTCGCGCTCCACATTCGGCCGGTAGGCCGCGAAGGAACCGTTGCGCTTTTCGCGCGCAACCTGCAGCGCGTCCATCGCGCGGGTGAAAACTTCCTGCACGTTGCGGGCATGGCGCGGCGCGCTCACCCCGCCGATCGTCACCGTCACCGCGACCGGGCCGGCGGCCGTGGTCACCGGCTCGTCGCGCGCGCCGGCGAGCAGCCGCTCGGCGGCAACCGCCATCTCGTCGGGCGTGCATTGCGTCAGGATCACGCCGAACTTGTTGCCGGAAAAGCGGCCGAGGTGATCCTTGCCGCGCAGCCGCGCGCGGATACGCTTGGCGATGTGGGCAATCACTTCTTCGGTGATTTCAAAACCGTAGGACTCGTTCAGACGGCCGAGATGGTCGATGGCGATCAACAGGAAGCTGCATGAGCCGCGGAAGCGGACGGTATCGTCGAGCGTCGTCGTGAGCACTTCGGTCAGGGTCGCGCGGTTGAGCTCGCCGGTCAGCGGGTCGAACTTGGCGAGCTGCATGAGCCGGCGCTCGCTTTCGTGCCGCTCGTCGATCCGGCGCACTACGCCGTGCGCACGCTGCGGCTTGCCGTCCGGCCCGGCGAACCAGCGGCCGGTGTCCTCCAGCCAGATCGTGCTGTCGCCGCTTCTGAACGCGTATTGCACCTGATAGGCGACGCCCGTGCCCGGATCGCTTACGGCCGACCCGAGGATGGCATCGGCACGGCTCTGTCCGCCATCGGCGTCGACAAGCGTACCAAAGCTGCGACCGCTCACAATCGCGGCCGGCTCTATTCCCAAAATGGAGGCCGCATTGTCGCTCCAGGACAGCGCATCGGTCTGAAGGCGCCATTCGTAGGCGGCCTCCCCGATCGAACGGAGAATTTCGCGCGTATCCGGGCCCTCGCCCGCTGGTTCAACAGGGATCACACTTGATCCTTTTTGGGACCGCGACGCCCTCAGGAGCGCCGCCGATGCGGTGGCTTCAGTGGCAATAACTAGATGCCATCCCTAAACAATTCGAAAAAATACCAACTTTCGCATTGGTTACCGCCATTGCGCCCGACGGCACGCGGCTTGCCACTTCCAGGGCAGGCAAGGGCGTTGTGTCCCGAGCCGGTACAGACGGACGGTTTCGATGCGAATTGGTGCGAAACAGGGTTCTTTCGGGGAAGCGGCCGAGCGGCCCGACGAGCAAGCGCGCGTTAACCCTCATGCCGAAAGTCGCGCCCTGGTCGCGCTCGAAACCGCGCCCGCGCGCGAACGGCCCGCGCCACATCGCCAAAGCGCGTTCCTGGCGCAGTTGATCGCCACCCGGGAACAGCACCCGCAAACCCGCACGCGCCGCCGCGCCGAGCCCCATGAGGCGATCCAAGCTTATGCGGCGGCGGCGAGAATGGTCGCGCGATCAAGCTGAGCGGTGTCGGGGCATCCGACCGTCATCCCGAGGCGCGCGCGACAGCGAGCCTCGCAGGATGACGGCCGCAGGCGTCAATAGCCCAGCGCGCAGCCGTCCTTGCGCGGCTCCGAACCGGCGATCAACACGCCGCGTTCCCAATCGATCTTGATGGTCTGCGCGCCGCCCCAGGGCTGATCCGCGATCACCACGTCGTGGCCGCGCGCTTTGAGCCCGTCGATGGTCGCCTGCGGCGTGCCGGTTTCCACCACGGTCTGCTCGCCCTCGAAGAAGAAGCGCGGGCAATCGATCGCCTGCTGCACGTCCATGCCGTAATCGAGCATGTTGAGCATGATCTGCACGTGGCCCATCGGCTGATAATGCGCGCCCATGACGCCGAAGCTCATGTCGGAACGGCCGTTCTTCATCGCCATCGCCGGAATGATGGTGTGCATCGGCCGCTTGTCGGGACCGAACGTGTTCGGATGATCCGGCTCGAGCGTGAAACAGGCGCCGCGGTTGGTGAGCAGGATGCCCGACTTCTCGGTGCAGATGCCCGAACCGAAGCTCGAGAACAGCGAATTGATGAAGGACACCGCCATGCGGTCGCGATCGACCACCGTGAGGTAGACCGTGTTGCTGCCGGGCGCCGGATGCGGCGGCAGCTTGGCGCGCTTGTTCATGTCGATGAGGGACGCGAGCTTCTTGCCCCAGTCCTTGTCGATGAGAGCATCGACCGGCGTGCGCATATAGCCGGCGTCCGCCAGATGCGTATCACGCACGGCAAAGGCGATGCGCGCCGCCTCCAGCACCAGATGGAAACGCTCGGGCCCCACCGGATCGAGCGACTTGATATCGAACTGCTCGAGGATGTTGAGCATGACCAGCGCGGTGAAGCCCTGGCCGTTGGGCGGAATTTCGAGCAGATCAACGCCGCGATAATTGGTCGAGATCGGCGCGACCGCATCGCCGCGATGGCGCGCGAGGTCGTCGGGGGTGAGGAACGAGCCGCGCGCGGCCAACGTCAACGCCATTTCGGCGCCGATCTCGCCCGCGTAGAAGCCGGCCGCGCCCTTGGCGGCGATCGTCTTC
>Ga0180222_1002249_pt1 | contig 16186 bp, 4 predicted proteins | sample eDN5th37CKraftOP_FD_151336 | JGI IMG/M metagenome (GOLD analysis project Ga0180222, IMG submission 151336) | Enriched Organic Plus compost microbial communities from Emeryville, California, USA - eDNA 5th pass 37_C Kraft OP (version 2) (version 2) ... | reverse complement strand
CGCCGCCATTGCGGATGGTCGCCAAATCCTGATCCAGAATGGTCTCACTGGAACCCCGGGAGAAACGGCCTTTGGCATTGGCGGCCAAGGCCCAGTAGCGCAACTGCTGCGCCTCGTCATTGCCAAGCGCATAGTTGCGGCTGTGCCCGAAGTACGCCAGAACGACCAACAGGAAGGGCGACGACAGCAGCGCCGGGCTATCGATGCCCAGGTTGCTCCGGGCGAAGTTGAGCGCGAATTCCATTCCCTCGCAGGCTTCTTGCCATGCCTTCTGCAGCTTCTCCACACTAAGGCTGGCGACGATCTGGAACCGCGATTGACCGGTGGCAAACGCCATCAGGTTCTTCAAGTGCAAGCCGAGATCGAGGTCAAAGCCCGTGTCTGCGCAGGCTTTCTGAAAATCCTGGAATGTCTGCAGCGAGTGCCGCCACTTGGCGGTGATCTGCGCCAGCGCCAGGTCGGAACTGCGCAGCTTGGCGCCCAATGAATTCACGCGAACGAAGATTTCCGTGACCTCGTCATATGAAAGCGTGCGCTCCAGTACATCCATCCGGTAAACGTACTTGCGGATGCCTCGCAGCCGGGCCAGGCGCTGGCTGTATTTCTCGTAACGCGGATCGTCAAAACCACTGACGCCGGCACGCTTGAGGAACGGCGCATCGTTGTCGGTCTTGAACACGTCCGATACCTTCACCCACTGCGGCAGCTGCTCCAGCTTGCGGGTTGCCACCACGAAGGTCATCTTGTTGAAGCGCTTGAGCAGTTCGTCCTCGGTCGAGTCCGTCTCGTCACCGATCAGTTCGCCGTCCTCATCGAAATCCTCCTCATCGCCACCGTTTTCTTCCACTTCGGTCACAACCGCCAGTTGGTCGGGATGCTCGAGGTTGAACAACAGGTCGATGGGCCGACGACGGCCGCGCACCGACACCGGCTCGCCGCGAATGACGGCCGAGAGTGATGTCAGACGCTGCTGACCATCCAGCAGAAGCCGCGTGCTTTGGTAGGGGTTCGTGCTCTGGCTGACCGCGAAATCCTGCAGCGGTACGGCTTCATCCGTTTCCCAAAGCAGGATGGCGCCCGATGGGTAGCCGCGATACAGCGAGTCCAGCAAATCGCGCACCCGCGTGGAACGCCACACATACTGGCGCTGCATTTCCGGCAAGCGCAGCTCGCCGCGCTCGATCATGGAAACCAGTTCTTCAACGCTTGCTTCGGCCTTGGCCATGCAATTTCCTCGATCAGGATGCGAGCAGAAAGCGCTCGCGGTGCCATTGCAGATACTGCAGGTGCTCGCTGGCCAGCCAGCGCAGCCTCATGCCCGGCTGAATGCCAAGCCCCTGCAGATCGCCAGCGGACAGGCGGGTGCTGGTCAGCAAGTGCCCGGTATCGTCGAAGCTGATCAGAAAGCGATCAAACAACGCATCCAGATTGGCCACCAGCAGAAAACCGTTAAAGGCATCCAGCCGCTCGGCATCATCGGCGCATTCGGCCCAGGGCTTGGCATGGCTGGCACGCAGCACCTCGGGCACATTGATGCCGGTTACCGCACAGGCGCCACCCCAATAGGTGAGCAAGGCATCGCGGTAACGCGCCTGTCCCACACGCTGACGCACCAGGCGTTCGACTTCCGTGCCCCGGGCTTCGGCAGGCATCGCTTCCACCGCTTGCGCCACGGCAGCGTGGTAGTCGCGCACGGCCTGGTTCGGCAAGACCTGCGACAGACTGGCCGCACGGCGCAGTAGGGCGGCCAGATCAGCCAGGGCGGGCACACAGAACACGCCAGCAGCGCCGGCCCATGGCTGAAAGCTGCGCAGCAATTCCGGCAATAACGCGGATGTGGCCGGCTGAAAGCACACCTCAAAGCCTTTGGCCAATGCTGTCACCACTGCCTGACTACGATGACGGGCCGAAGCCAGTGTCACCGCATCGCCTGCCGGCAATAGCACGTGCTCGAAGCCATTGTCGTGGCCGGTTTTTTCGATCAGGGTGCGTTGTAGGGGATTCATGCCATCGCTGCCTGTTCGACACCCAAGCGCTTACGAAAAAGAAGCTCGTCCACGCCATTTGTTGAGAGCCTGTGCCGCTCATAAATCTGGAGTGATTCAGGTGGTTCAGTTGAAGTGGTGACGATGTATTGCAACGAGTCTCCACCTTCTTTTGCGACATGTTCGAGCAGGGCCCAGAGTATGTTTTCGCTCATCTCCGCTTCGCGGGGAGAATCGTGCAAAAGAAACCCGGGATGGAAGCTTTGCTCCTGAGTACTATCGAGCAAGCAGGCCACATCACCTGCGAGAATCTCCAGAACTTTGTAGGTGGTCGAGTGTCTCGGCCCCATTCGAAAGGGGTGATTGCGGTGTTCTTCTTGATCGTTGAAAACGCCCCACGTGAAGGAAGGCAGTGATCTGGCAACAGCCATCATGGCGTCGCTGATTGCCTGGCGGCGTCCCGCAACCATCTGGCGTTGTTTTTCAAGCTGCAGTTTCAACTCATCGCGGCGGTGTCGATCTGCCTCCAGGTTGCGTTGTACCGCCACCATTTCGGTTGATTGTGACTTTCCTGAGGCGAGGCTTTCATAATATTCGTAGCTCTCGATCGCCTCGGTTAGCAGCTGATCAGCCGACAGTGCTTGGGCGTACCTTTGGTCCATCTCAGCACTTCTTTCATCAATATGGGCAAGTGCTTTATCCAGTGGAGCGATCTCATTGCTCAGCTCATCCCTGCGGCGGCGTAGCGGAATCAAACTGCGCTCAAGGGACTCTTTGGTTTGCTGATGAAGCAGGGTGCGTTGCTTTCGGTCAATCTGAACCAGTTCGATGCGCTGAGTGACATAGTGACACTCCCCGAGCAGGCGATTTCCTGCATCGCAATGCTTGGAGAGATTCTTTTGCAGTGATGCTGCTTCGTTCTGCAACGTCTCTAACCGTTCGGTATCGCCAGCAATCAACGCTTCCATCTGGGCGATTTCATTGACAATGACACCCAGCCTGGATTTCAGCGGCGCAAGCTTTTCCAGCAAGTGCATGCGCTCGTGTGCTAGCGCTTTTCGCTCTTCCTCGATTGTTAGCAATTCCTGCTGATAGGCTTCGTGGCGTTGCCTGGCGATACCAATCAAGTTGGGATGCTCGATCAATCCTTCCTGCCGGAAGGGTGTATTGATTGGCGCTTCAAGGCGGTTGGCCAATTGCCGGCGCACATGGTTCAGCAAACGCGTAGGTTCCTCTCGCAGTTGCTCCAGTCTCGCCTTATGGGTTTCTACCGCTTTTGCTGCGCTATCCAGATCACGCAGCGTCGTGGCGTCGTGCAGCATACCTAATACGATCTGTATGAGAGCCAATGGCGACTTCGCCGGCAAACTGAACCGGACACCTTCCGCACGCCATTGGAAGTAATGCTGGTATCGGGCGTTCTGGTCACGGGAGCACCAGGCCAGAATGTGGTGCCATTCAATAGGCTGCCCGGAGCCAGGCAACTCCTGAACCGGCAAGGTTTCGACAAAATGCTGTCGCAGTGCATTCTGGTAAGCGTGGTATTCGTTCTCAGCGTTACCTGCGGCCAGCTGCCGCCAATCCGCATGACGGGAAGCGCGGTACATCTTCTGGTGTCGCCACGGCTTCAAGACTGTCCATACTTCCCCGCCAATATGCACACGGGCGGCAACAGCCCCCTCCTTCAAATCCTCGCTTTGCAGCAGTTCATCGCGCAAGGCTGATCCTTCAGACCAGAGGGGGTCATCCAGTGCGAACCGCAGCAATTGGCAAAAAGCGGTTTTTCCCACGCCATGCCCAGAGCTGCCTTTTCCTGGTGGCGATACGATTAGGTTGAGGCCGCGACGCAGCGATATTTCACGCAAGGGCTCATCCGCTGTCAGTGACTCCAGTAGCCACAACGTCTCTACCCACAGGCGAGGCTTTGTAGCAAATGGTTCTGGCATACCGACAGCGTTCATCCCTTACCCCCTTTTTTGCAGGCCTTCCGTTTGCATGGGCGTTTCTGGTGCGACCAATGCCTGCTCCAGCGCCAACTCTTGTTGTTTCCTTGCCTCAATCAAGGCACTGGCAAGCGATGCCGTACGACTGTCGCCCAGCACCTGTGCCAAACCTTCCGTATCACGGATGGACAGAGGCGCTGTGGTCGGCACCCCCAGCAGGCTACGAAGCCAGGCACAGACATGTAACCACCGCTCGTTCGTGACCGGCTGTAGCCACTTGCCCAGAAGATCCCTGTGCGGAATATGCTCCGGCAAGTCTGTCAGCAGAATCTGGCGCAGGCGAACATCATCACAAGTACCTGCCTGAAGGAGAATGTCGCAGACTAATCCCGCGAGCCAGTCTTCAGCTTCGGTAGCAGGTGTGTAGCCCGCTGCATAGGTACGGAATGGTGTGCTCGGGCGAGCGGGTTGGGCTTGCGGAATGATGGCCGGTGACGCTTGTTCCAAGCGCCCCCAAGCCTCCAGCACCAGCCGTCGCGTGCGGTATTCACCATACTCACGAATTTCTTTTTCCTTGAGAACGCGGAAGGTTTCGCTGGGGTAGTCTTCGCCCATGACGTCGGCGGGGTCGAGGATGTAGCGCAGTTCTTCCTCGGTGAGGCCGTAGAGTTTGGCGTAGTAATCGTCGAGTTCGGCGCGCAGGGTGGCGCGGCGGTCGGGGTCGTAGGGGAACGGCGTGAGCGGCGAGCGGCGGATGGCCTCGGGGGTGCCGGGCTTCCAGTCGCCGGTTTCCGTTTTCCACACGCTCACCAATTCCTCGGCCCAGGACTGCAAATCCCGGGCGGTGTAGGTCAGCTCCAGTACACGCGGGACGATGAAGTCGAGGTCGGCTTCGGTGTAGCGCTCTGGGGGCAGGATGGGGAACTGCTTCAAGTAGCCATACGTCAGGTGTGTACCGCCCACCTTCACGCGAGCGCAGTAATCAAGCACCAGTGAGCACAGATTGCCCAGCAGGCAGGCCGCCAATTGAGCATTTGCGGTCGTGGTGAACAACGGCATGGTATGGCCCACTCCCACCAACGGCACCACCGACGCAATGACTGTCCGCTCATTGGTCGCATTGGTGATATCTCGCCAACCCATCAACCACTGTGGGCAGGCGGCCTGCAGCCAGCGTTCAGCCAGGGTGAGTACAGCAGGTTCGTCCGTTAGGGGGGCTTCCGGCGCCGGCAGATGGCCGTAGCCGGCGGCGAGCGCCAGTATGGCGCGCTCAGCGTCTGGGTCGGTGGCGTACCAGGCGGTGGCGTTGCGGGCGCCGGGCGTGTAGGGCTGCACCTTGGCTTCGCTTTCGGCGGGCAGGTAGTCCTCATTCAGCGGTTGCAGACATGGGGGGTTATCCCCGACGAACCCCAGTGATGTGGGGGCGATGGTGCGTGCATAGGGATGCCGGGCGACAAAGGCTTTCCATGCAGGGTAGAGGCCCATGCCCGGATGGGTGCGACGCTGTTCGGCCAGGTAGCGACCGAACAGCAACTGGGTGACACACAGTACGGCGGCCTGGGTGTTGCCGTCCTTGAGGGCCTTCATCAAGCCTTCGGGCAGGCGGGCGACGCGCAGCCAGACTTCGCGGGCTTGCACCCAGTAGCGCGGGGTGACGGTGAAAGCCGGGTCGGCCTTTTCCGCCGGCGTGACATCACGGCTGTTGCCGTCTGGCGTGTAGGTGGCCCACCGGTGGTCGAACTGGTGGATCAGTTTGGCCTCGTACAGCGGCAGGTGGTCGGGGGCTGGCTCGTCCTTGAACAGGTGGCTTGCGCTGGTCATGTTGAATAGACCTTGCGAGAACGTAATGCCCCACGGGTTTTGCGCGGGTTCCACCACCTTGGCCTGCTTGCCCTCGCCTGCGATCACGGCATCGCGCATCAGCACCGGGGCGGCACGGTAGAGCTTCTTGGTCAGTTCCGCGTCGCGCTCGCTGCGGAACACCGGGCAGGTGAGCGTGTTGGGGTTGATGAGACGGAATTCGTCGGGCGTGAGGGTGAAACGGCGGCGCGGGTCGGCCAGTTGGCTGACCTGGGTGGCGAAGCAGACGAATTCGGCCTGGTCCGCTGCGCCCAGGGTAAGCAGGCAGAACTTCATGCGGCTATCGACGGCGGGGAACAGCTTTTCGCGGTTCTCGATGTCGTACAGGCTGACCAGCCGCCGGTTCTGGGTGATGTGCCCGAAGTAGGCTTTGGTGCTGTCGTCGGTGGCGATGCCGGTGGGCACGATGAATCCGGCGCGGCCGCTGTCGGCATGGATTTGCAGGATGGTTTCGGCAAACAAGGGATAGGTGTTGAGCTTGCCAACAGCCGTCAGCGGAAAGCGTCCCGATTCCCGATAGAAGTTGTTGGCGGCTGCAATCCGTTGGCTTTCTTTGACAAACTCATCCCACAGGCGTGGATCGGTTTCAGGCAGTGCAGCAATGGCTTGTTTGCGCGCATCGCCCGCCAGTTCTGCAATGTGCTGTGCTCGCGTGGCGAAGAATTCCTCCTCGCCCATCTGCGACACCTCCCACGGCGGATTGCCCAGCACACAGTCGAAGCCGCCCTGCGCAAACACCTGCGGGAAGGCCAGCGGCCAGTGGAAAACGCGGGCCTGTTCGCAGGCCGCGCGTGCGGCGGCGATGGGCGCGGCGTGCTCGGTCTGGGCGCGTTGCGGGTCGGTCAGCAGCGCATGCAGGGTGATGCTGGTGGGTACGGTTTCTGCCGTGTCTTCCGTCTTGGGCAGCAGGTAGGCGCCCACCAGCGCATCGGCGGCGTGGGCCAGCGGGCTGTGGGCGGAGTCTTCCAGAAAGCGGCGCCAGGCCTGTTCCTTGGCAGCCACCTGCTCGGGGGTGTCGGCGGGCAGGGTTTCGATGGCGCGCAGGGCATCGAGGCCGCTGCGGTTGTCCACACCCAGCAGCATCTGTTTTCGGTTCAGATCCTTGTCTATTTGCTTGAGACCGGCGGCGTTGGCCTTGGCCAGTGCCTTGCAGACGTCCTTGTCGTCGCCGCTCAAGGGCTTGAAGGCATCCTTGGCGATACCTTGCTCAAGCACGTTCAGGTCGGTCAGGCCCAGCAGGGCGTCGCCCACTTGCAGGTGGTGGTCGAGAAAGCCCAGCGGGCGGCCTTCCTCGTAGCCTTCCAGCCACAGTGCCATGCGCGCCAGTTCGATGGCCATGGGGTTGCGGTCCACCCCGTAGATGCAGTGGGCCACCGTTTCACGCAGCGCGCGGCGGTAGTCTTGCGGCTGGATGGCGCCCTCCTGCCCACCTTCCAGACTGCGCAACTGGGCCAGTTTTTCGGCCAGACGGCGGGCGGCGGCGAGCAGGAAGTGGCCGCTGCCACAGGCCGGGTCGATGACGCGGATGGACAGCAGCGCTTCGGTGGGGTTAGCCGGGTTAGCGGACAGACGCTGTTCGATGACGGGGTCGAGCGCGCTCTTGATCAGCTCCTGCACCAGGCTGTCGGGGGTGTAGTAGCTGCCGGTGAGCTTGCGGGCGTTGCCGGCGGTGCTGCCTTCCTCGGTGCGGCCGACGAAGCCGAAGGTGCGGGCGGGCAGGTCGATGGCGGGCACCAGTTCCAGCAGGCTTTCGTAGACACTGCCCAGTTCTTCCGGGCCCATGTTGCGGTAGTCCACCGGCACCAGGCTTTGCGCGCCGGTCGGCTTGGCCCAGCGCAGATGTTGCAGGGCGGCCAGCAGGTGGGCGTTGTCCAGGCTGGCGGCATCCAGATCTGGGCATTGCGCGGGAGCGAACAGGCCGCCCAGGGCGGGCAAGGCCAGACGCGGCTCGCCTTGTGCCAGGCCACGGAAGACGATGCGGATGGCCTGCCACTGGTCGTCGTGCCGGGTGCGGGCACGGCGTTTGAGGCACAGCTCGCGCAGGCGGGCCAGGGCGTAGCCTTCGGCATAGGCGCGGCGGGCGGCTTGTGCTTCGGCGCTATCGTCCTGCGGGTGCAGCACGCCGCGCTCTTCCACGGTGAAGACGAAGATGAGCCGGTAGACCAGGCGCAGCAGTTGTTGGAAAAAGGCGTCCTTGCTGAGTGTGCCGTCATGCAGGGCGGTGCGCAGGGCGTGGTTGTCGGGGTGTTGCAGGAAGCCCTGACCGAAGGTCAGCAGCGCCTGCTCGACGCCATCGCGCAGGCCGTCGCGCACGCGGGTGCCTTCCTGCTGGCCTTCGCTGCGCCATCGTTCCCAGATGCAGGTTTCAGTTCCTTGTACGCGGTGGCCGGGTGCACGACTGGCATGCAGCAGGCGCCAGACGTTGGCGAATTCGGCGTAGCGCTGGCCGCCCAGCAGGTCGGCCAGATCGACTTCGAGAAAGCAGGGACGGGTGAGGCTGGCGGCGTCGCGCAACAGGCGCAGTTGCCTGCCGTTGCTGACGATGCCCCAGAGGTGGTCGGTACTGGCGTTGAGCAGCTCCTGCATGGCCTGGAAGGGGGCCTTCCTGCGACTGCCGCCGCCCTGCACGGCAAAGTGCGCGTCGGCCTCGTCCAGCCCCAGGGAATACGGGGCAACGAGTACGGGCAGGCTGCCGTTCGTCAGGCTGACGGGGTAGCGCAGTTCCCCCACCGACTGTGCCGAAGTGGCTTGCAGGGTGGCGTAGCCGAAGGCATCGCGCAGCAGTTCGTGCACGAAAGCGGTGGTGAGCTGGGCGGCATCGACGTCGGCGCGCTCCATCTGCGCGGCGAAGTGCTGCCACTGGGCGCAGGCGATCTGGAAGGCGCGGCTGTATTCGTCCTTGAGCTTGACGCCCTTGGGCGTGCCGTAATCGGCCTCGCTCTGGGCGCTGGCGCGGCCCTGGGCGGCTTTTTCCAGTTGGTCGGGCAGGAACAGGCCACCTTCGAGCTTGAGGGTGGGCAAATCCAGCGTGGCCTGGGTCTTGCGGATGCGTTTCATGGTTGTTCTTCTTTAGGCCGAGGCTTATAGCGAGTCGGGCAGCAGCACGTACACACCCATCACATCCACCGGCAGGCAGGGGCTGACGCTGTGGTGGCCCACGTCGCGGGCGGCGGCGCGTACGCGCTCGTGGTCGGCCAACAGGGCTTGGGCGCGTTGCTCTGCCAGGGCTTGCAGTGGCTGGGGATGCGCAGCGAGAAAATCGAGCGCGGCGCGCACTTCGCGTTGCACGGCTTCTGCGGGCAGGTTGCCACTGGGCGTGCATTCGAGCAGGCGGTTCACGCTGTCATCGGCCAGCCATTGCGGATTGGTTCGGCCACGCACGGCCAGGGCCACAGTTTCCTCGGCCATCATCTGGAAAGGCTCGCGACGGCGCACATAGCTGAGCTGATGGCGCAAGCGCAGCAGATAGATCGTGGTGGCGACATCGACGTCGTCGGTCAGCGTGGCGGCACAACGGGCAGCCAGCGGACGTTCGCTGCTGAGTGCATCTTCCAGCAGGTGCTGCGCCAGCAGGCCTACCAGTGGGTGGCTGCGGTGCAGCTCGGCGAAGTCGATGCTTTGCGGTTTGTTGATGCCTTCGTCGGCTAGACGCTGGCGCAGGGCTTCGGGCAGATGCTGGGGCAGGAAGCGGGCCTGCTTGCGGCTCATTTCCAAGGGCGATCCGAGGCGCACGCAGGCGCTTTGCAGGAAACGCTGTACATCGGCCTGGGTGCCCAGGGCTTGTTGCTGTTTATGCCACTCTGGCAACACCTCGTCGGGCTTGATGCGGCGTTGGGCAAAGACGGTGCGGTTGGCTTTGGCTTTCTCCAGGGCGTCCTGCCACTGGGCCTGCAATGGCGCCAGCAGTTGCTCGGATTCACCGAAATCGAAACTGGCTTGCGGCGATGCCATGCTGCTGTTGCTGCGCCGCATGAGCGCGGCCTTGACCAGGGCCTGGTTGATGCGGGCTTCGTCCTCAGGGAGGGGCACCAGCACGCCCAGTTCCTTTTGGATGGTTTCGCCCTTGCGCAGGATGACGTTGAGCACGAAACCATCGACCGGGTTGTCCTGCCCGTAGAGCATGGTGCAACGGACTTCGTCGGCCTGCTGGCCGAAACGGTCGACGCGGCCTTCGCGTTGTTCGTGGCGTGTGGGGTTCCAGGCCAAGTCGTAATGGACGACGGCGGTGAACAGATGTTGCAGGTTGATGCCTTCGGAAAGGCAATCTGTGGCGACAAGGATGCGCTGCCCGGCATCCTCCATGTCTTCCACGCGCTCACGGCGCTCTTCCGGGGTGAGCTCGCCGGTGACGGCATCGACGGTGGCCGTGGGAAAGGCGGCCTTGAGGTGCTCGGCCACGTAATGGGCGGTGGCGACATAGCGGCAGAACACCACGGGGTGATAGCCATCTTCAAGCAAGGAACCGATGTGCCGGATGAGCGCGGCCAGCTTGGGATCGCCCTTCTTGCCGGACAGGCGCTGTGCTTCGGCAATGAGGTCGTGCAGGCGGCTGGCGTCCTGCAATTGGGCGGGGGGCTCCAGGTCACTGCCCATCAGGTCGTCGGCTTCGCCATCGTGCAGGCGCTCGTCACTGAGCAAGTTGTCATCCATCATGGAGCCTTCCAGCCGCGTGGTCAGGGCCTTGACGGCCGCCGCAGGCGAAGAGGCCACACAGCGCAGCAAGGCCAAAGTGGCGTACCAGATGAGGCGGGCGCCACCTTGCTGCGTGTCCTGCTGTTCAATGGCTTCCGCCATTTCTCGGCAGTAGTCCTGCACGGCATCGAAGAACGCACCCCATTCGCCGCTGAGCTGGTAGGTGAGCTCGGTTTTCATGCGGCGGGGGAAACCCCGTCCATCCTGGGTTTCAGCCTGCCACTCGACGATGTCTTTGCGGCGGCGTTGCACAAAATGGCGGGCGAGTTCCTGACGCAGCGGATCGGAGGCCGTCATGCGCCCTTGCAGCGCTGCAAAGCGGGGATCGAGCAGCGACAGCAGGTTGTAGAAGGCGGTTTCGTCACCGGAGTGCGGGGTGGCGGTGAGTAGGATCAGGTGTCGCTGCGCGTCACGGGCAAGGCGTTGCAGCAACTCGAAGCGCAATTGCTTGCCGGTGCCGCTGCTGGCGCAAGTGTGGGCTTCGTCAACGATGATGCATTCGGGGGCAGCGGCAAGAAACTGTTCGCGGTGGCGTTCGCTCTTGATGTAGTCCAGGCTGACGACCACCACGGGATGATGGTCGAACAGGCGCACGCCATGTGGCAGATCACGCTCGATGCGCGACGCGGAAGCCGAGGTCAGCGCGATGGCGTGCAGGTTGAAGCGGCTTTCCAGCTCACTTTGCCATTGTTCGACCAGATGTGGCGGGCAGAGGATGGCCAGGCGGGCGATTTCGCCACGGTCCATGAGCTCGCGTGCGATCAGGCCGGCTTCGATGGTCTTGCCGATGCCGACGTCATCAGCAATCAGCAGGCGCACGGTAGAGAGGCGCAGCGCCATCAGCAGTGGCACCAGCTGGTAGCCGCGCGGCTCAACAGCGATATTACCGAAAGAGCGGAACGGGCCGGCGCCGGAGCGCAGTGTCAGCCGCAAGGCATCGCGCAGCAACAGCGCGGCGGCGTGGTTGCCGGCGTGCGCGGGATCGGGCCATTCGAAGGAGGCTGGTTCGACGGGATGGAGTTCCAACTCTGGGATCAGGGCGATGCTTTCGTCCTCGGCGCCGCTCAATGGGCGCAGGCGCAGCCAGTCGCGGCGCGAGTCGTTTTGCACCACCCATTCGCGGCCTCGGGCGCGCACCAGGCTGCCGGGTAAAAAGTCGTGTTCAAGGGTTGTCATGCGCCTTTATTCCTTGCGGCCGAACACATCGGCGTGTGCGGCGAACTGTTGTGGCCACTGTGAAGCGTCCGAAAAATCCAGCACCTGCCAGCCTTTATCCTGCAATACGCTGGAGGTCTGCTCATCCACTGCGGACAGAAACACCAACGCACGAGATGCCTTGTACTGGGCTGCGGCGTTGGCCGCGCCATTGTTGACGGGTACATTGACCGCATCAGGTTGTCTAGCCCCGACCTGGCGGAGTGCGGACAGCCAGGCGTCGAGCAGCTCGTCTTCTGAAGTCGTTGCGGCAACGGTGGCCGGGCTGTTCGCTACGGGCTGCACCTGAGCATTGGCAAGCGCGACCAGCAGCTTGAGTGCATCCGCGTTACGGCGGTTGATGTGCTCGTGATCCGGCTGATTGAAGTAGGAGAGCAGGCATTGGTAACAGCCGGCCTCGCATTGATGATTGCCCAGTTCATCGGTCTGCTCCAGTGACGGCAGATCGTCCAGCGTCCAAACGCCGCTCTGCGGTGCGCGGTAGTGAATCAGTTGCAGGGCATTGCTGGCGACGAGTGCAAGGTCGTCGCGATGATTCGCCAGACGAGTGAGCACGCCTGCACCGCCTTCGGCCGCTTCGTAGAACAGCAAGGCACGGCGCTCATCTGCCTTGGGCAGTGGCTCGACCACCAGCTCGGATTCCTCGATCTGGAAGGTCATTTCGATGCCACGCTTGAGGGCAGCCTGCAAGGTAGCCATGGCCTCCAGCGACAGGGTATGTAAAGGTGCGAAGATCAGCAGGTTGCGATGATCTTCCACAAAAGGAACGATGCGTTGGTTGGGCACCTTTTCCAGCAAGGCATCGTCGTTGCCGTTGTCGTCTTCCGCATCCGGTGCGTCCTGCTTGCTCCAGGTGCCGGTAATGGGATTGATGTAGAAGCCCAGTTGCTCTTTGTTCTTACGCCTGCGCCAGCCGCGGTTGATACGCCAGATTTGCGCAGCAGGCGCATAAGTGAGTTCGCCCAACAACTCTTCGCCCAGCCGGACTTCGGCTTTCTGCTTCTGAATCTGGCCATCGGGCCCGGGCAGGAAACGGTAGGTGGTCTGCAACTCGAAGCCCTGACGCTGACGTTCCTCGTCGTTGATGGAGATGCGCTCGGTAGCTACCGTCTCCACGGTTTCGATGCGGTAGAGCTCGCGCACCCAATCTTGCTCGGTGAGCAGGGCAGCACAGTTCTCGCAGCGATTGACCAGCGGCTGTTCGCCGCCCGGCTCGCCGAGGTGCCCGTAGCCACACTGGCTGCACACCAAAGAGGCAATGGTGGCCAACTGGCTGCTGCCGGAAATGTGGTCTGTATTGCCGACGTTGAGTTTGGCTCGCACCACGCGGTACATGCGGCCCTGGTGATAGATAAGGCTGCGAGGGCCGAACTCTGACAGAGCCAGGAAACGCGGACGGCTGACCATGCTGCCCTCGTCGTCCTTGCCATTGACGGTCTGACCGCCACGGGCGGGAATCCAGGCCATCAGCGGCAAGCGCGGGAAGTTGTAGCCGGGCAGGAAGCCCTGGCTGGCCAAGTAGCGATAGGTGTAGAAGTCGTTGTTCTGGCCATTACCGGATTTGAGCAACACGGCGTACTGGCGCGCGGCATCGCCGTAACGGCGCTGGGCGTTCTGGCGCTCGGTGTGCGAAGCGGTATGGCTCTTGACGATGCGATCCGCCATGTCCATCTGCTGACGCGTCGCATCGAACAGCACGCGCCAGCGTTCCAGTGCATCGGAGAACGCCTTGGGTGCATTGGCGATGACCTGGTGTACGTAGTCAGGCGTGAACCAGGCGCTGCTTGCCAGCTCTTCCTTGAGCTGATCGATGACCCGGCAGGCACTGGCCAGGGCACGCTGCTGGACGGTCTGCGCTTGTAGCGCTTCCTGCAAGGGCTGTTTCAGTGGTTTGCCGGGCCGCTCAAGATCCAGCATGGGCGCAATGCTGTCGTCCAGCGGCACCTGGGTGCTGGCCAGCCAGACCGCTTGCAGATGGCTGTCGATCAGGTCACGGTTGGCCAGATCGAGTGTAGGTGCGCGTACCACGCCATGCACCATCTCGCTGGCATTGTGGAAGAACCACTGGTCATGCGGGCTGAGTGCCGCGCAGTAGGTGATGACCAGCGCCTGCTGGCCCGAACGCCCCGCACGGCCGCTGCGCTGAGCGTAGTTGGCCGGGGTCGGCGGCACATTGCGCAGGTACACGGTGTTGAGTGCGGAGATATCCACGCCCAGCTCCATGGTGGGAGAGCAGAACATCACCGGCAGACGCTCCAGCGGTGCTTCGTGGGCCGGGTTCTGCGCCCACTCCTGCCTGTCTTTCTCGGTGTAACGGAAACGCTGCTCCAGCAGTTGCCGGCGCGGCGCATCCACCTGGGCGGTGTGTTCCTGGGCCTCGAAGTCGAACAGCGGATGTGAAGGCTGACGCAGCAGGTCGGCAATGCCGAGATACAGGGTGCGGAAATACTGGTTGATGCGATTGCTATCGGTTTGCGGCTGATCGGCAATCAGGCACCAGTCCAGGGCGGCTGCGTTCAGGCGCCAGCCGGCGAGTTGCGAATCAATGGCATGTTTTTGCACATAACCATAGTTGCTGGCTGCCTTGAGCATGTCTTCGATCAGAACAGCCCACTCGGCATCTTTCCACTGCGCTACCTCGCTGGCGCATGCGCTGTTGCGCCAGAAGGCGACCGTCTTGATTTGCCGCAACAGTCGGGAGCGTGGGCCACCCGTCACCAGGTCGGTGCGCGGCTTGCCCTTGTATTCCGGGCGCTTGCCGAGGATGAGATAGCGGCCGGTATCGAGTTTTTCGTCGGGAGCGAAGGCCCAACGTTCATTCAGGTAGGTGTGGGCGCTGGTACGTGCCTTGTCCTGCTCAACCGGGTCGAGGTAACGGCTTTCCAGGCACAGATGGCGGCGCAGCGTGTCGAACAGTAATTCGTACAGAACTGCTCGCTGCACCGCCGTCAGTTTGTTCAAGGTGCTGTTTGCGGCAAAGATGCTGGTGTCAGCGCTAAAGGCAGCCAGGTCTCGGTACTGAATCTGCAACAGGCCAAGCTGATCCAGATTCGGATTATTGAAGCGCCAGCCACGCCGTAGATCGCGCAGCAGCCGGTAGGCAATAATGAATCGCAAGGTGCGTTGCGCTTCCTGCCGTGCCAGCCCCATGAGCTTGGGAGTGCGCAGATATTCCACCAAGGTGGCTTCATCGACCCCTTGAAAGCCGAGGGCCTTGAATACGCTTTCGGCCAGGTTTTCTTCATCAAGCTGGCCGCCACTTGCCTGTAGTGCGCCGATCAAGCCGGCACGCAGCGTCAACAGGAAAATGAAATCATTGAAGTGACCCGCCTGCAGCGCTGCATCCTGGCGGTTGTCGGTAAACCCAAGCAATTTACGCGGATCAGGTTGGCCTGGAGCCGGATCGGGAAGTGCAAACAGTTGCTGTAAGGCCGCCAGGGCAATCATGGTAGTGGCCGAAGAACGGCCTTCCCCGGACAAACTGGAGAGGCGGTTGGCATCTTTGCCGTGGGCTTCGTGTGTCGTGCCGCAGTTCAGGCAGAAGCGGAACTTTCCGGGAATGAACCAGAACTCCGTCCCGGAGCCTGTTTGTCCTTTGGCATCGACCGTGACCATATAGGGAACGGCATTCTTGTAGGCTGACTTGACTTTGGGCTCGCTTCGGCTGAGGTCGATCCAGGTTTCCGGCAGGTCTTCAAGCAGGCCACCGTATTGCTGCCCGGGCACCAGTGGGCACAGGAAGCCATAGCTGGCGGTGTCGTCTTCTGCTGCGATATCGTCGATTTCACGCGGGCTGAAGCTGACCGGTTGCTGTGCGCGCCAGACAGGCAGGTATTCCTGGCCGCAATCGCGGCAGAAATGCGTGGGGTAAAGCAGCACATTCTCTTGCTGCCGCCCGGGTGCGAAACGCTGGGCATCGAGCGTGACATGGCGCTTGCCTCGCTCTTCCAAGGTGGTGAGCACCTTGCCCGGTCCACTGATGAACTGGTGCAGCTTGAACGCGAAAGGCGGCCTGCCCTGGGGCGTACGCACATCATGGGCAGCCACCAGAAAACGCTGCAGGGCGGCGCGAGCGGCTTCTGGCGGGCAGCCCGCGTCTTCGCCGAGACGGCGGCTGGCCTCTTCCAGCGTCATGGGTCTCGCACGCCTTGGAGGCTCGTCCGCAGGCAGCTCGATACCCAGGTTCAATTCCACCCAGATAGCCAACGGATCATCGCGGAAAGCGTCGAAATCAGCCCAAATATCCTGCTCTCGCGCAACGGCTTCCGGCAGTTCTGTGCGGATGGCGTTGACGTCCTTGAGCGGGTTAGTGACGCGCTCCAGTGTCTCGCCTATGACGTCATGCTCGCTGATCCGGGTGCCAAACAATTTGCTGGCTACATCAGCAACCACGCGGTTGCGGTCGGCTTGGCTGCCTGTGCTGGACATGGTGGCCGACGTACCGATGCAGACCAGTTGCTCGGCTTTCAGGCGCTCTCGCAGGCGACGCAC
>Ga0180222_1002248_pt1 | contig 16192 bp, 20 predicted proteins | sample eDN5th37CKraftOP_FD_151336 | JGI IMG/M metagenome (GOLD analysis project Ga0180222, IMG submission 151336) | Enriched Organic Plus compost microbial communities from Emeryville, California, USA - eDNA 5th pass 37_C Kraft OP (version 2) (version 2) ... | reverse complement strand
GCGCATGTCACCGGCGGCAACCTTCATCAGGCCGTCACCGTGATCTGCTGGTGCCTGCGCTCACGGCCCCACTGGCAGCGCACCATCACCCAGGCCCCGTCGAAGTCCACCTTCGAGAAGATGCTCGGCGACTGGCGCGCCGATGGACAGGACTGGACCATCGCCGATGTCGCCGAACCCGAGATGGCTGAGCAACTGCGCGACCTCGGACGGACATGGACGCGGTACCAGAGCAAGCACGGGGGAGGGGCGTCTCCGTCGGTGCCTCGCACCGGCCGCAACCTCCACCGCGCCCTCGCAGGCGACGGCATCGAGGCGGTTCCGGCCGCCGAGCTCGGTGCGCTGATGCGGTGGTGGTTCGAGGAGGGCAATGCCCGCTTCCACATTCGGGACGCCGATTTCCCCACCCCTGACGTTGTGTCGCGCGCGCTGCTCGCGATGCGGACCTCCCGTACCGCAGGTCCGTCGAACGGCGTCGCCGCCACCAACACCGCCGCCTCGGGGGTGCGCGCCCATACCGATCTGAGCGAACTCGAGGGACTTGCATGAGCACACCCAACAGCCCCCGCCGCATCTCCGCGGTCCTCGGACAGGTCACCACGATCGAGGTGCCCTGCCGCGACTGCGGCGCTCTCGTCGCTCGTCCCGCACAGCTTCCCGGCCGCCCGGAAGGCTGGCGCGACGCTGTCCGGTGTCGGGTGCATGCCGCCGCAGCAGGCGTCGACGCTGCCTCTGCCCGCGCCGCGTCCGCCCGAGATCGCGACCGTCAGAAGTGGTTCGACACTGTCCGCGCATTCGACGCGGTCGCCGGCTACGAGCACGCGAGTGTCGACGAGATCGACTCGACCAAGACTGCTGCCGCATGCCGTCGCCTCATCGATACCCACACCGCGGCCGATCCGCACGGCGGTCATCGCGGTGGCATCGCGCTGATCGGACCCACCGGGATCGGCAAGACCCGCGCCATGTTCTCGGTCGTCAATGCGCTCGCCCCCGGCCGCCGCGCGCTCGTTGGCAGCGAAGACACCGTCCTCGCCGTCGACGTGCCGCCGTGGGAACTCGCCGCCGCGATCACGGCCCGGATCACCGGCGTCGAAGTCCTCGGCATCGACGACGTCGGGGTGTCACTGCGCCGACCCGACGAGCGGATGCTCGCGTGGAAGGCATTGGCTGACGCGGTGGCCCGTGCACCGCACCCGGTCACGGTCGTGGTCACCACGAACTTGCAGGGGTGGACGGCGCTGACCGGCTGGATCGGTGCGCAGGCCGCATCCCGGCTGTCCGGGTGGATGCCCCTGGCGTCCCCGGGGTGGACCGACCGCCGCACCGGCAGAAAGCATGAGCAGTGGCGCAACGACCTGCTCGCCGCCCAACGACCCGAGGAGCGAAACCGATGAGCCAGAACGACATCGAACTCCCCGAGGCACTCGAGATCCCGGCCCGCGGTTGGCTGCGGGGCCTGTTCGATCGCAGTGCACCGGACCTTGCTGCGCAGATGGACACCGCGGTCGCGGCGATCCGTTCGAGTCGTCGACCCGAGTACGTGGCGGTGTTCGGCGGCAAGGGGGGAGCGGGCAAGACGACCACCTCCACCGGCCTCGGGTCGACGCTCGCCGCAGTGATGCGTGAGCGGGTGGCGGTTGTCGACTCCAACCCGGACAAGGGCACGCTGCGACTGAAGTTCCCGAAGGGACAGTCCGCGCTGCCGCTGCAGCAGCTCGCCGGCCGCACCGAGCTGCTCCGCAGCTACGCGGACCTGCGGCCGTATCTGCTGTCCAACGATCTCGGCCTCGACGCGCTCACCTCGACCCGGCGCCGCGACATGGCCGCGGATGGTGCGGTGTATTCGGAGATCCTCGACTTCCTCACCGCCGACTACCGCGTCATCGTCGCCGACTGCGGCACCAGCGCAACCTCGGACGTGGCGCGGGAGGTCCTGGCCCGCGCCACGCAGCTGGTGGTCGTGACGCCGGCACAGATCGACGGGTTCTACGCGCTGCTGGAGACGCTCGATGAGCTGGTCGACATGCGGCACGCCACGCTGCTCGGCGATGCAGTGGCGGTGATCAACGGGATCCACGAGTCGACCTCGGTGGACGTCGACAAGATCCACGCTGATCTCAAGCGGCGTGTGCGGGCGGTGCGGCGGATCCCGCACGATCCGCTCTTGGCAGCAGGTGCGGCGTTCGACTTCGGCCAGCTGCAGCCGGAGACGAAGGTCGCCTATGCCGAGCTCGCTGCGACGGTCACCGCACGCTTCGGGTGACGGCGTCAGCGCGATGTCAGCGCTGCCGGAAACCGCGTCGAACAGGCGTGGGCGCATGATGAAACACCATCACCTTGGGATTCGTACCGTCACTCCGACATTCGGGTCTCGACGGAAGGAATTCTGCGGTGGCAAGCAAGCGACGCCCCCCGACGTTCACGGTCAACCCGTGCACGCGCTCAGGGAGTGGACCGTGGCTTGATGCGCCAAGCAGAGATGGCGCTGCGGCGACTGACGCCCTCTCAGATGCCGTTGCTGATGGATGCACTGGAGGAGAAGGCGCGTCCCGGTATGAAGTTCGCGACTGTGCTCGAATGGGTGTACCAGGAGCACCTCACCGGGGTGCCCGGTGAAGTGACGGCGATGTTGCCGCTGAGCACAAGATCGCGGTCGAGGACGCATTTGAGCATGCTCGCCGCATGGCGATCGCTGACTACCCGCAAGACCCAGCGATGACCGCAAGCATCTTGGAATGGATGGCGGAGCCGGACAGCGCAGTGGTGTTCGCGACGAGAACTCGCCACGCCTACTTCGCAAGCGAAGAGACGACCGCGCTGGTCCTCGCCGGAGCGCAGGAGACTGTCGTTGAGCATTCGGTGACTGCTGTAGACCTGCCGTCCCCTGACGGTGTGGCGTACCTGAACCGGGCCGACGGCGCTCTCCGCTGGTATGGAGGACGCACGAGGACATCACGACCGTGGCGATCGCTACCGCTGCAGGTGTCGGTGCGTACCTGCTCGACGAGACGGAACCGGTCTCACCGCCGTTGCCGTCGGCATCGTTCCGGCTGTCTGCCGATGGGACGGACGCGGCACCAGTTCCGGTCGCCGATGAAATCGAGGCGCTGCCGGAGCAGCAGTGGGGGAGCGGCGAGTACGACCATTACGCAGCTCCCCGGGCGATCCCCGTGTTCCTGTCACTGGTGCACATGCTGCGGCAACAGCGGCTCATCGACACGGAAGAGGTCACTGCCCGCAGCTCCCATCGCAGCACGCAGAACGGCCCTCGCCGATCGCGGACCGCCACAATTACCTACTTGCGGTACAGCTCCCGCTCCGGCTCCGCACTGGGGGGTGGTCGTGATCGTCGGTACACACACCGGTGGGTGGTCCGCGGCCACTGGCGGCGTCAGTGGTACCCGAGTCTGCAGAGGCACGTTCCGATTTGGATCACTGATTACATCGCCGGACCGGAGGACGCACCGATCATGGTGCGTGAGAAGGTGCGGTTGGTCAGCTGATCGGACCGCACGTGGAGTCCACCGGCACTCGCTGGACTCCACGTGCGGTCCCGGGTGCTGTCCGCGACGGGCAGGCATGAGAACGCGAGATGCGGCCACAACCAACCCGGTGCGGCGGAGCTGTCCAGCCCGGGCACGGATGTCGATCATCGGAGGACCCAACACCGCGCCGGCCTCTGCAACATCTGCCACCGGCGGTCGGCATCGTGCGATGGCATCAGCTCACCGACAACCACTTCTGGAGGTACACGTGAACGCCGACAATCGGATCCCGACCAGCTCTCCGTGGGGCGCCGTGCAGGACGGCCGCGTTCTCGCCGACGGCATCATCATCGTCTGGACATCCGGGCACGGCGGCGTGCGGATCAGCCCCGAACGGTTGAAGCAAATGCCTGCCGCCCTGCGGCTCGGGCGCCGACGTTGGTTCGAGGAAGACTGCGAGGCAGCACTCGTCGGACTTGCCTTCGCCGACGACCTCGAATTCACCGACAGTCGGCGAGACGACCTGGCCGCCGTCGTCGCCAACTGGTTCCCGACGAACTGGGAGGCGTACTTCGGTCGCACGCTCGAGCAGGGAGAGTCGTACCTGCGGGACAAGGAAACCTTCGAAGCGGCCACGGCCGACCAGTTCGTTGTCGACAGTGCGTTGGGGGACTGGCACGAGGACGTCCCAGCAGGACTGGTCGGAGTGACCGCACTCCGCCGCAGTGACGGCATCCGCGGCAAGTTCCTGGTGGCCGCGGAGCGGTACTCACGGCGCGACCGGTTCGGGTACGTGATCGACGAGACGGTCGACGTGGTGTGGTCGTCCGCGCCGAAACTCGCGGCGTAGTCACCGGACGGTCGGCCCTCGGGGAAGTCGCTCCCCGGGGGTCGACCCGCGTCGTCTCCATGAAGCCGGCTGTCCGCCGGCGATGTTGATTCGCGCCGTACGGTGCAGCGTTGCAACACCTGCGATCCCCGCTCGCGAACCTTGCGTCGCCCGATAGGCCCCGACAGTGAGGAACCGAATTATGGGAACCGATGTCTACTCATCCGCCCGACTGACCATCACTGAAGAGCAGTCGACCGCGCCGACGTTCAAGGAGATCGTCGACCGGCTGCTGGAGATCCCCGAGCTCGACGAGGTCGACGCGTCCGACACGCCCTTCGACACCGTCGTGTCGGCGCTGATGTCGACGATGTACGAGGCGACCGGCACGGACGAAATCGAGAAGGACGGCGACACGTTCGTGCTCTCCGTTTCCGGGTGGGGGCGGCTCCGAGGAATGGAGGAAACCCTGCGGGTGCTCGCCGATGCTGGCTTCGTGGGCGAGATCGAATGTGAGGACGAGCACAGCGACCGGTGGCGGTACCGGATCGACGACGCCGGGCTCGTTCACCGTGATGCAGGCGAAACCATCTACACGGGGGGCCCGATCACAGGGGTCTGGCTTGTGCAGATGCAGCACCCAGATGACAGCGACCTCGACCACGTCGCCGTCGTCGGCGCCGAACAGGACGCCGAGCCGATTCTCGCCGGCTGGGCGCGCAGGGACGCCCGCGAACTCATCGAGCGCGGCGAGCTGGCCGCCTCGCGTATCGACCTCGACGTGGACGATTCGGCGTTCCTTGACAGGTGGGCCGAGGTCGGCGGCGTGAAGTGGGACGTCTACCAGCCGAAGTGACTACCGCGGACGTGGTGTCGTGGTGAAACACCCCGACACCACGCCACGCACGGTGGTGGACATCCCGCTCCCACCGAAAGGACCGACTGTGCAGATCTTCGACCTCCCGACCAACCTGGCCTGCATCCAGCCTGATTCGGCGGGAAGCGAGAACTGGGTCGCCCTCACCCGCGGACTGCCTGGCTCGGGCAAGAGCTCCCTCGCACGGCTGTGGGTGCAGCAGGACCCAGAGCGTCGGGTTCGAATCAGCCGTGACGATCTCCGCGCCGAACTGTTCGCGGCAGCTGGAAGGCTCACCGAGGAACAGGAAGAGGTCATCACCGCGACCCAACGAGCGCGGACCGCAGTCGCGCTCAGGCAGGGCTGTTCGGTTGTATGCGACGACACCCTGCTCGACCCCGCGCACCTCACGGCATGGGAGGAGTTCCTCGCCCCGTTCGGCGTTCCCGTGGTCGTTGTCGATGTGCCGACCCCGGTCGACGAGTGCATTCGCCGCGACCGTGAACGTGGCGCCGCAGGAGGTCGCCAGGTAGGGGAGGACGTCATCCACATGCTCGCCGAGCGCTACGGATATCCGGGTGCGCAGTGCTGACCGGCGGGCGGGCCGGGCAGGGTGAACCGGACAACCGGATTCGTACCGTGCCCACCATGAACGACGCTGCCCACCAATCAGAACCACTCCCGGTATGGGTCGTTGTGGCCGACGCGGCCGGACAGCTCACCGTGCCCTGCCAGGCTGTGGGAATCACCGCGCACCGGGTGCTGCTCGTCGCCGCGACCGACGACGTCGACGTATTCGTCGCGGCGGCCGAGCGGTTCGGGGTGACCGTTCCACCGCGGCGGCGGGGGGATCTGCTGCCGGCGGGGGTGGTGCAAGCGGTGTCCGAACCGATCGTCGGTACCGCCCGCGAGCGACCGAGCCGGTTGCTTGCGCGCTGTGGTGATGGCCGGGACGGTGCTGTCCTCGTCGATGGTGACCTGGTGGTGCCCTGGGTTGACCTCGGAGACCTGACCGCGCTCGCTACCGAGGTCGCGCGCACTGCAGCGTAATCGAGACAGGCACGACCGCCGGAGTCGAGGTGGCTGAGCCGATCATCGCCGACCTGTCGTGACAACGGCGCATCCCGACGGGGTCAACGCTCAGGTGAAGGAGTGTCTGCGCTCGATCGGGCCTTCGTTATCGCGACTCGAATTGCTCGACTATCGGAACCCCACCGGGCGCTGTTCTCCTGGGCTTCGACGAGCTGTTCGTCGCTCACCTCGACAGTGTTGTCACCGTCGTACTCCTCGATGCGGTAGTCCGCCTTCCAGAGAGTTCCACTCATCGTCAATCGATCGTCTCCGTCGACCAGGAACACCTCGGGTGCCGCCTCGACGGACAGACGTCCCTCGACTCGGTGGGTAGCTCTCATTCTCATCTGAGCATTATCGCAGGTCACGCAGGAGCCAACGCAGAAAGGAGGACGAGAGCGCAACGTGTGCCAGCATCAGACTCGCTTCGTAGACGTTCGGTGCGCCCGGTCCTTCCAGGAATAGGCGCGGGCTGTCCGCCGTCGCTGTAGGGCTCGTTCGTGGGAGGGTGTGCGGCACTTCGACTGCAATGGTCCGCACGGTCGTGTAGTCGCCGGAAACAAGGGTGTATTCAGAGCCGGTCGAGCTCCTCAGAGGTGCCGACCGAGCGGGATCGGCCGCGATCGCATCCAGGACACGTCGACCCCGATTCGCGCCGACGCAGTGAACCGAGCCTGATGATGGCATCACCACACCGATACCGCTGCCGGCACTGTTCGCGGCTGAAACACACGTAGCGTCGGATCCATACCGTCCCTCCTCGACAGCTTCCCAGATGTCCCGAGGAGAGAACCCATGACGGCCACCGAGGCGCCCGATGCCTTCCTGACTGCGGCGCTCGCCGAGCACGGTGACCCGCTGACCGGCGACCAGTACGTCGAGTACGTGTTGCTTGCGCGGCAGACAGCGTGGGCGGATCAGCACCGCACCGCGAGTGAGGCGAAAGGCCTCAAACTCTCGCGGATCACCACGCCACTGTTGCCGGACTTCGTGCTGGAGGCGGACATCGCGCACGTACAGCTTCCGCAGACGACGCCCAAGCCCCGGCCGCAGCCACGGCGGTACCGTCCCGCGTCGTACTGGCGGGACCGCGTGAACAAGCTCAGCACAGAGATGCAGAGGCTAGCGGAGCCCATCATCACCGACCGCGCTGCAGCGGGAGGCGCAGGGCTGGGCCCGAAGCGAACCCGCAGGGCCCAGCAGCAGATGGACACACGGTTGGCCCGCTACACCCAACTCCAGCGACGGCGCGCCTACGCCCAACAGATGCTGCAGGCCGCCCAGGCCCGGGAGGCGTGTCACACCGAGGGGTGACGATCACCCACAGAGACTGCGGCCGCCGCGGCGGCCGAAACCGGTGCGGCGGCGGTGAACGACTCACGTAGCGTCCGCCGCCGCACCATCCGAGAAAAGAGGGAGAAACCAGATGAGCGTGGATGGGTTCGTATTCGTCGACCTCGAAACCACCGGCACCAGAGCCGCCGAAGAAGAGATCCTCGAGATCGGCTTCGCGCTGTACTCCGAAGACCTCGAGCCGATCGAGCGGTTCGAAATCCTCGCGGTCACCACCGGCACCGCAGCCCTGATCGAGCAGGTCCGCAACGACCCGGCCTACGACTTCATCACTCAGATGCACACCAAGAACGGCCTGTTCGCGGAGCTCGAAAAAGAACTCGTCACCCTCGGCGACAAGGTCCCTACGGACCTGTCGGGGTACGAATCCGAGATCGTCGACATCCTCGCCCGGTGGGGAGTAGACGAATCCACCCCGCTGTGCGGGTGCTCGCACCGCATGGATCGTGAGTTCCTCGACCGGTGGTTGCCGAAGGTCGAGGCGATGTTCTCGTACCGCATGATCGACGCGCGGTCGTTCTGCGAAGCCGGAGCGATCCTCGACGCCGGGCGCACCGCCGAACGCCTCAAGCTCGTCGACGAGTACGGCACCGCAAACCATCGGGTGGCCGAGGACATCCACTACGCCGCGAACCTGCTGCGCGTCTTCCACGATCGGGCCCCGATTCCATTCGGCGCCTAAACCGCATACCAACTCAGGGTCGGCCCATCCCCTTTCCGGAGGGGCGGGCCGACCCGTATTCGTTGCTCCGCTCGGCTGTCCACACCCCCCACCGCAGCCCACAGGCCTGATGGTCTGCGGCGGACTGCAACACGACCACCGGTGGCATCGGAAGGTCAAGGGCATCAACTTCGATTCGCCGGGAGGCCACCGTGACCGTCACCTTCGACCAGCCGCTGCTGCAGCGCATCGCCGACTACAACCGCACGCTCCGCGAGGAGATCGCCGAGCGTGAGGCCGCGCAGCGCGCTCTCGCCGCCCGCGCTCTCGCGTGTGCTGCCCACGCGGTGAATCCGGATGCGCACACCGTCACGGTGCACGAGATCGACTCGTGGTTCGCATTCACGGACGTCACCTGCACGGGACCCGACGGTTCGCTGCGCGCGGTAGAGGCCTTGCCTGTCGAGGTGCTCAGCGTCGTCAGCGCCGCGCTGGCGACCCTTTGCCCTGGCGAAGAGTGCGCGCCGTGGAGGCGGGCCCAATCCACCGCTGAGCTGGACGTGGCAGCTGCGCTCGTCCCGGCCGCCGGATACCCATTCCAGACTGTCGAAGAGCGGGTCCTTGGCGCGCTCGAGGAGCAGACCGGCAAGACGATCCGCAAGGTTGAGATCACCAGCGAGGAGTTCGAAAACGGCTTCTACCCCTCGACCACGGTGGAGGTCGATTTCACCGATGACGACAGCGACTACGTGTACTTCGAGGCGTTCGCCGATGGGGATTTCCTTTCCGAGCTGCACGAATACCAGGGGCAGTTCGGTCGCAACACCCGCATCGTGATCACCCGGTCCGCACAGGGCATCACGATCGACTGACCACCGCGCACGGCCCGCACCGGGGATGGCGGGCCGTGCGCCTTCCTCTCAGCTCGTCGGTTGTCCGCAGCACCCGCTGACCCACCGTCGACCCATCCACGCCGGTGCTCGTGTGCCGGCGACCGAGCCGAACTGGAGACGAACTCATGACCACGAACCCGCACGATCCGACCAACCTCACCGAGGTCGCCAACAAGCGAGGCACCGTCATCCGCGTTGGTCAACAGTGGTGCGACAACAGCCCGACTCGGGATCCGATCCGGCACTTCACTATCGAGGCGATCGAGGAGACCTACGGCCACCATCAGGCCATCTGCCGGATCACCCACGGCACCGACCGCGCTACCGGTGGCCGCGTGCCGATTGATCGGGTGGTAAGCATCGACGTCGACCGGTTACACCCGGTCCGCACCGGCTACCGACAAGTCGACCCCTCCGATCCGACGTGACCCGGGTCGTGAACGGTCTCGGCCATGGGGGTCTTCGGAGGACTTCCCAGGACTGCGAAAAGCCACCGGGTGCACCGCACCGTCGTTCGCACTGTCGTCGTGCGACCTGGAACCTGTCCGCCCGCACCAAGTTGGGGGAGGGTGGAGAAGTCGGCCCTCATGCTGCCTGTCACGTGATGACGAGAGGATGGCATGGGATTTCCGGGATCGACGGTCGCATCGGCGAGGCTGATCGTTTGAAGAATCCGCGTGCCGTTCGAAAGTTGTCCGTATGTCAGACGAGTCGGTGCAACCGCTCATGGCGGAACACCCGTGCCGTAACGGATGAAACACCAATCGGATGTGTTTCTAACGTTGCAATTGCCATCACGGAGATTGCAACGCGAGGAGGACACGCCATGCCGCGAAGGATTCGACCCGAATGCACGTGCGGGACCTGGGATCGGCTTCACGAGCCTCACTGCGACCGCCGCACCCGCGACTTCATCGAGAACGACGAATTCGATGACGCGGTCGACGAGTTCAGGGACGACTGGGAACCGACCCCGACCGACTACGTCGCTGCCGGGCTCAACATCGCCTGACACCTCTACCGCGGCTGCCCCGTGCACCTGGCGGGGCAGCCGCCGTATCTGCCTGCCCTCAACACCGAAAGTGAGGACTGATGTCCGAAGCCACCCGTCCCAAGAGCACCATCGCGCAGATCATCACCGCCGTCGCCGCGGTCACCGGCGTCGTTCTGCTGGTGCTCGCGGGCGTCGTCTTTGCACAGATCGCCGAGCCGTCGGCTGTCACCGTCCCCAGCGCCGTCAAACAGTGGGCGTGCCTGCCCTACACCGAGTACGTCCTCGACCAGCACCGCGCCGGTCTGACGCCCGAACAGATCCGGGCGACCCTCGACGTCGTCGAACTCGACCGCGGTTCACAACCAGGAGTCACCCCTGCCACTGTGAACATCGACGAACCACGCCTCGACTCGATCGACACATGCGGTTTGCCCGCCGAGATCATCGACGCGGCCGCGAAGTAGCGACGTCAGCACCGGCCCCGGCCCCGTCCCTCGCGCGAGGGACGGGGCCGTCATCGTCTACCGAGCGACGCGTTCACGCGCGTCGAGTTCCTTGCCGAGCAGGTCGAACTCGGTGAGCATCCGGTACCAGTCCTCGACATGGTGCTCGACGTCGTAACCGGCCTCGAACAGACGGCGGATGAGGTCGAGCTGCTGGTTGTACCGGTCGACCCAGGCAGGCGCCCACACGGTGCCGTTCCAGCGCCGGTAGCCGTACGGCATGTGCTCCCAGCCACGGATGCCGGGCGGAAACGACTGCGAAGCAGCAGAAGCAGAAACGAACATGAGGCCCTCCTACAGGGGCTCGGGCGCAGCGGAAGGCCGCGCAGGCGGTGGGCCACCGACGGCGGCCCCGGGTCCTCATGTGGTGTGCAGCGACGGTATCGACCGCAGGCACGCGGTGTTTCAGCTGCCGCTCCACTGGTGAAGCCGGCCGGTACCGTGCCGCTCGCGGCGCACGCCGGAGTTTGTCGGGGTGTACAGGGAAGATGCGCGCAGATGCGAGCTGTCCACCGTTGTCGGGCAGGGAAGGGTGAGGTGAGGTGACCGCAGTCGAGCAGGTCGATACATTGCGGGCCGCGGTGATTGCGCTTCACCAGTCGGGTTCGGCGACAGCCATTCTGTCGGCCGCCGCACGGTCGGCGCACTGGCACCCCGCCGTCGTCGAGCGCGTTCGAGCTCAGTTGCCGGCCTTCGCCGACCAGCTCGGCGCCCTCGGGTTCGACCTCACCCAGCTCCTCGGGCCCACCGCCCAGAAAGCGAAGCCCCCGACGCAGCGCGCGCCGCGGCATGGCTTCGGCGCCGGCCCACCGCGTGTCCCACTGGATCCGGCACTGCGCGCTCCACAGCACGCTGCGCCGCGGCGTGGTTTCGGTGCCGGCCCTGCCGCGCCAGCCACCGATCCGGCCCTGCACCAGGGGACACCGAAACCGCAGCACACAACCCGAAACGCTCGCCCCCGCCACGACGTCGAGATCCGCACCATCCCGACGCTGTCGGCCGCAGCCGTCCTCGGGCAGCCCTCCCACAAGCCACCACTCGAGTTCGAAGGCACTCTCGACGGACTGCGCGGCGTCCCCATCGACGACCTCGCCGGCATCCGCGACGACGCCGGCATCGGCGACAAGGAACTCGAACGCCTCACCGCCGCCGGCATCGCCACGGTCTACGACCTGATGATGCGGGTGCCGCTGCGCTACATCGACCGCTCCGAGATCACCCCCATGTCAGCCCTGCGGCCCGGGATGAAGAACGTCGCCACCGTCGGCAAGGTGCTGTCCACCAAAGCCGACTGGGGCAAGAAGTACGCCCGCATCGAGATCGGCGCCGGCGGCTACCGGGTCACCTCGATGCAATTCCAGCAGCCGTGGCTGGCGCAGCGCTTCCGCCGTGACGACCTCGTGCTGATGTGGGGTGACGTCACCGAATGGGAAGGGTTCATCCAGATGGGCGGTGCGCTGATCGCGCCGATGCGCGATGCCACCGCCCCGTTCGTGCCGGTGTACCCGCAGTCCGACAAACACCAGGTCTCGACGTGGACGCTGCACCGCGCCGCCCTCGACGCGCTGCGCCGTCTGCCCGCGCTCGACGATCCGCTCCCGGAGCAGATCCGCACCGCCCGGCAGTTGCCGGGTCGGCTCGAGGCGCTGCGCGCCGTGCACGTCCCCGACAATGCCGCAGATGCCACCTCGGGCAGGGACCGTCTCGCATACGACGAGCTGCTGCGGATGCAGTTGGCGATGGGTGTGCAGCGCAACGCCGCCCGGCAGCGACCCGCGGTCGTGCACGCACCCACCGGCACGCTCACCCGCCAGTGGCTCGATTCGCTGCCGTGGCCACTGACCGGTGCCCAGACCCGCGTCCTGAAGGAGATCGCCGCCGATCTGCGGGCGCCGTCGCCGATGAAGCGGCTACTGCAGGGAGACGTTGGTAGCGGGAAGACCGCCACGGCCATCGGTGCCATGCTCATGGCCGTCGAAGGCGGCCACCAGGCAGCCCTCATGGCACCCATCGGCGTCCTCGTCCAGCAGCACTACGAGGAGATCGCCGAAACCTGCGAGCAGCTCGGCCTTCGAGCCGTCCTCGTCCCGGGCAAGAACAAGCCCAAGGCCCGACGCGAGGCGCTCGCCGGCCTCGCCTCGGGGGAGATCCACATCGCCGTCGGCACCACCAGCCTGCTGTCCGAGGACGTGCAGTTCAAAAGCCTCGGCCTCGCAGTGATCGACGAGCAGCACCGGTTCGGAGTGAACCAGCGTGCAGCGCTGCTCGCCAAGGGCCCCGGCGGTGCGATCGCCGACGAACTCGGCGCCACCGCCACACCCATTCCGCGTACCGCAGCGATGACCCAGTTCGGTGACGTCGACATCTCCATCCTCGATGAGCTGCCCCCGGGCCGGACCCCGATCAAGACTCGGTGGGAACCGGTGGTCCCCCTGGACGACCCGGCCCACGAACACTGGGTCTTCGTCCGCTCCCAGATCGCCGAAGGCCGACAGGCGTTCGTGGTCTGCCCGCTCGTTGCCGAGCCGGAAACGAAGGCCGGCCAGGAATCCGAAGCGCAGTCCGCTGCCGCCATGGAAACCGCGACAGCGCTCTCCGACGGTGCACTGCCCGGGCTGCGGATCGCGGTGGTCACCGGCCGGCAGAAGCCGGCCGACCGAGCCGAGATCATGCACGCCTTCAGCATCGGAGAACTCGACGTGCTCGTCGCGACCACGGTGATCGAAGTCGGTGTGTCGGTACCGAACGCCACCACCATCACCATCCTCGACGCCGGCAACTTCGGTCTCGCGCAGCTCCACCAGCTCCGCGGCCGCGTCGGACGAGGCAAGCACCCCGGGTTCTGCGTCCTCACCGGTGAGGTGTCCGACATCGGACAGGCCCGCATGGACGCGATGTGCGAAACGACGGACGGCTTCAAGCTCGCCAACGTCGACCTCGAGCTCCGCGGACCCGGCGCACTCGCTGGCACCGCCCAGGCCGGGCACCGCGCAGGGCTGCTCGTCGCGGACCTGCTCGCCGACGCCGAGCTGATGCACGCCGCCCGCGCGGACGCACAGCAGATGCTCGCGGCCGACCCACACCTCCTCCGCCGACCGACCCTGCGCGCCGAAGTCGAACGCGCCTTGGGGGAGGACGCCCACTACCTGCGGCGAAGTTGAGCGCTATGCGGGGACGACATCGGCGGTCCACGACGGGTAACCGGTGAGGTCAGTGCTGCACCACCATTGCCCGTCGCGCCGGTAACTGTTCGCTGCCAGGACATCGTCGGCGAGCTGCTGACCCCAGGCCGGGGTCTGGTGGCCGCCCACAGGGATCTCCTGCTCCCAGGCGGGAGGATCATTCGGGTGGCTGTCGGCGTCCACCGCGGTCAGATCGATCGTGTTGTCGCACGCGCTCGGGTACATGGCGATGGTCGCGGTGATCAGCAGTGACGTGTCCTTCATGACGCATCCTCCGTTCGGATCGGTTGATGCGCAGCACGTTACGAACGGCGAATACGGGGTGTTTCACCCGCGCGTATCGGGGCGCAGAGCGGTCCGACCCGTTCGCGTGCACAAGACCGGCCAGACAGGATGGGCCTGGCGGCCGTACCGGTCATCGGTGCAACACCACCCCTCCCGTCAAGGGAAGCTGGTGCCACAAAACAGGACATGAAGCCCCGGCCATCCGGGTTGGGACCCGACCCCCGAAAGGGGAGTGCGGCATGCGCACTCGTAATGTTTCCGATCTGCACCTGTGCCCGCCCTGCGGACACGGAATCGTTCGTGCACGCTCACTCGCGGCGGAGGAACTCGCCGACGATGCTTCTCAGGCCAACCTGGCGGTTATCGGGTGCTGCGCCACCCCCAGTGATCCGGCCGTCGTCGCCGTGTACGTTCCGGCCGTGACGGTCGCAACGTGGCCGACGATCACCGCCGACGTTGCGATCGACTCGTTCTGCCCCGACTGCGGTGACACCGCGACCGGCTGCAAGTACCTGCAGCGCGAGGTCGTCGGACTCGCCGCGCTGGTGGAAGCCCAATTGCAGGCGGAAGAGCTGTTCTGACGGGACTGGGCTCACCAAACAGACCACACCGAGACCGGAAGGTCGGGGTGCGACACTCCGGCGATGAAGCACCCCTTACCCACGACGACGCGACTCGGATCCTGGATAGCTGGACGCGCGGGTCAGGCTCCCGATTGCTGGGCCGAGGCATGGAGGAGCCCGAGCTCGGCCACAATCGGATCGCGAAGATCTGATTCGCCGAATCGGAGGCATCCCTACAACAGGTTCAGCTCTTCTACAACGCCCTGTCCGCCACGTCCTCCGGCTCGCAACCCCTCGCATCCACGAGGTTCATCGTGTTGACAACAGCTGCGTCACGATCGAACAGCGACTGGCCGGCACGAGCATGATCGACCACCGCAAGACCAGCGGGAGCTGACTAACTGATCGTTTCAGAATGACCTCCGGAGTCGCCTCAAACAGATGATGCTGCACGCGAGTTCGAGCAAGCCTTGGTGCAGGTCCGCTCGTACCTCGGAACGTGTTCGCAGGCGCTTGAACTGGTGCAGCCAAGCGAAGGTCCGCTCGACGACCCAGCGCACCTTCCCGAGGCCGGATCCGTGCGCGGCACCGCGGCGGGCGATCTGCGGCGTGATACCGCGGGCACGCAGCAGCGCACGGTACTTGTCGTAGTCGTAGCCCCGGTCGGCGAACAACCTGCGCGGTCGCCGGCGGGGCCGGCCACGACAACCGCGGACAGGTGGGATCGCCTCGACGAGCGGCATCAACTGGGTGACATCGTGACGGTTCCCGCCGGTCAGCGACACCGCCAATGGGTGCCGTGCCGGTCGACGATCACATGGTGCTTGCTGCCGGTACGACCCCGGTCGACCGGCGAGGGCCCGGTGTGAGCCCCCCTTTGAGGGCCCGCACGTGCGAGCCGTCGACGGCCACGTCGTCCATCTCGAGCATGCCGGCAGCGCGCAGCTGCGCGAGCAGCATCTCGTGCAGCCGTGGCCATACTCCGGCTTCGGTCCATTCCCGCAATCTGCGCCAGCAGGTCACGCCGCTGCACCCGATCTTCTCTGCCGGGACGTCACGCCAGGCGACGTTGGTGCGCAGAACGAAGATGATGCCGGCCAGTGCGACCCGGTCGTCGACCGGTTTGCGTCCCGGGTACCGGTACCGGCGGGCAGATCTGGGCGGAAGCAGCGGAGCTACCCGCGCCCACAGATCGTCAGGAACAAGATCAACAGGCACTCGCGATACGGTGCCCGAAACCGTCCTCGAACGCCATCTACCACGCCGAACTCATTCTGAAACGATCAGTAAGGGCAGCAGAGTTCTACGCGGACCACGACATCGCCCTGCGCCCGGGACGGCGGGTGCACAAAGTCGACCTGGCCGAGACCGGCGGTACGGCGGTTCTGGACGACGGCACCGAGATCGGCTTCGCGAGGCTCGCCCTGGCGACCGGGTCGGTGCCGCGGGCGCTGCCGGCTCCCGGCGCCGACCTACCCGGGGTGTTGTCGCTGCGCACGATCGACGACGCTGCG
>Ga0180222_1002247_pt1 | contig 16193 bp, 14 predicted proteins | sample eDN5th37CKraftOP_FD_151336 | JGI IMG/M metagenome (GOLD analysis project Ga0180222, IMG submission 151336) | Enriched Organic Plus compost microbial communities from Emeryville, California, USA - eDNA 5th pass 37_C Kraft OP (version 2) (version 2) ... | reverse complement strand
GACACCAAGACCGGGTGAACGGCCCCCTTGAAGGTTGAAAAATATGAGCTATTTGCCTGGCTGCGAAAAAAATGCGCCGCCCGGGGCCACGAATTTCTTTTTGGGCGGTTTGGATGTATGACGGGGGCCGTAGGAACCCCGGTATGGCTGTCTTGATTGGACGCAAGGATCAGGCCTGTTGACGCAACTCGCGCCGATAGCGCCCCGCAGAGCGGTATGACCGGACCCCGGAAGCTTCATATCAAGTCTTACGGCTGTCAGATGAACGTCTACGATTCGCTTCGTATGGCGGACATGCTGGCGCCTGACGGATTCACCGAGACCTCCGACGCCGCCGATGCCGATCTGGTGGTGCTGAATACCTGCCACATCCGCGAAAAGGCGGCCGAGAAGGTCTATTCGGAGATCGGCCGCCTGCGCCTGATGAAGGACGAAGCCGCCAGGGCGGGCCGCAAGGTCACCATTGCGGTGGCCGGCTGTGTCGCCCAGGCCGAGGGCGCCGAAATCATGCGGCGCGCGCCTGCCGTCGATCTCGTGGTCGGACCGCAAAGCTATCACCGGCTTCCCGCCCTCCTGGAACAGGCGGCCCGCGGCGAGCGCCCGGTGGAGACGGAATTTCCCGTCCAGGACAAGTTCAATTTTCTGAAAAACCCAAGCCGGGACGCGATCCGCGCGCGCGGCGTCACCGCGTTCCTGACCATCCAGGAAGGCTGCGACAAATTCTGCACCTTTTGCGTGGTGCCCTACACCCGCGGCGCCGAAGTCTCGCGTCCCGTTGCGAAAATCATCGCGGAAGCAGAGCAGCTCGCCGAGGCCGGCGTTCGCGAGATCACGGTCATAGGCCAGAACGTCAACGCCTATCACGGCAAGGGACCGGATGGCGGCGTTTACACGCTCGCCCAGCTTCTGCGCCGGCTGGCTGAGATCAAAGGCATCGACCGGCTGCGTTACACGACAAGCCATCCCTGCGATGTCGATGACAGCCTCATCGCTGCGCATCGCGACTTGCCGGAGTTAATGCCGCAATTGCATCTCCCGGTGCAGTCGGGTTCGGACCGCATCCTCGCGGCGATGAATCGCCGGCACACCCGCGACGATTACCGGCGCATCATCGACCGGCTTCGCAAGGCGCAGCCGACGCTGGCCTTCACGTCGGATTTCATCGTCGGCTTTCCCGGCGAAACCGATCGCGACTTCGCCGACACGATGCAACTGATCGACGACATCGGCTTTTCCGGTGCGTTCTCGTTCAAATATTCGCCGCGTCCCGGCACGCCGGCCGCCGACATGGACGAGCAAGTGCCCGAGGCGGTGAAAACCGAGCGTCTGCGCGAATTGCAGGCGCTGATCGATTCCCAGGCCGCCGCCTTCAACAAATCCTGCGTCGGGCGCTCGTTCGACGTGCTGTTCGAGAAACACGGCCGTCATCCCGGCCAGATCGCCGGCAAATCGCCTTATCTGCAGCCGGTCCAGGTCAACGCGCCGGACACGCTGATCGGCACGATCGGCACTGTCCGCATCGATCAGACCGGCCATCACAGCCTGTTCGGAACACTCGCCGGGGAGCCCGCAATGCGCGCGCCGTCGCCAGCGGGTCTCGCGGCCTTGGAGGCCTGACCCCTTGCGCAATTATCGGCCAAGTCCAGGTGTTCCAGTTGCGCCGAAGACGGGCGACGACACCGCGATCCAGACCGTGCTCGCCTTCGACGACAACAAACTGGCTTCGGCCCTGTTTGGACAATACGGACAGAATCTTGCGCTGATGGAGCGCAAGCTCGATGTCGTCGCGGATTCGCGCGGCAATCATGTCACCATCGAAGGCACACGAGAGGCCTGCGACCAGGCGCGCCGTGTGCTCGAGACGCTTTATGATCAATTGAAGAATGGCGGCGACGTCACGCAGGGCGATGTCGAAGGCGCGATCCGTCAGGCGGTGGCGCAGGGCTCGCTGTTCGACAATGAAACCCCGGCTCGTTCGACTTTTGCCGACATCGCCTTGCGCAAGCGCACCGTGCGCGCGCGGACGGCCGGACAGGATGCCTATATCCGCGCATTGAAGCGAAATGCGCTGGTGTTCGGCACGGGCCCAGCCGGAACGGGCAAGACCTGGCTCGCGGTGGCGCATGCTGTTTCGCTGTTCGAGCGCAAGGAAGTGGACCGGATCATCCTGTCGCGGCCTGCCGTCGAGGCAGGCGAGCGGCTCGGCTTCCTGCCCGGCGACATGCGCGAAAAGGTCGACCCCTATCTGCGTCCGATCTACGATGCGTTGTTCGACCTGATGGACATGCGTATCGTCGAACGTGCGCTGCAAGCCGGCGAAATCGAAATCGCGCCACTCGCCTTCATGCGCGGACGCACGCTGCACAATGCCGCGGTCATCCTCGACGAAGCGCAGAATACGACGTCGATGCAAATGAAGATGTTTCTCACCCGTCTCGGTGAGAACAGCCGCATGATTGTCACCGGCGATCCGAGCCAGGTCGATCTGCCGCCCGGTCAAACCTCGGGACTCGCCGAAGCAACGCGCCTGCTTAAGGATGTCGAAGGCATCGGCCATGCCGCGTTCACAAACGAAGACGTGGTCCGGCACGAACTCGTGTCCCGGATCGTCGCGGCCTATGATCGCGCATCCGAACAGAAACCACGCGGGTCGACGCCATGAAGGCGGCCGCGCTCGAGAAGCCGGCGATGGTGGATGTCACGATCGCCTCCGAACTCTGGTCGGCTCACCCCGAAGCCGAACGCATCATCGAGCGCGCGATCCTGTCTGCGGCCGCCATGGCGCAGACCAGCGGAGAGGTCGCGATCCTGCTGACGGATGACGAAGCCGTGCGGCAAATGAATGCGCAATGGCGCGGAATCGACAAGCCAACCAACGTATTGTCGTTCCCGGCGGGCGAGTCCGCCACGGCGCCCGGCGAACTTCATCTCGGCGACATCGCCATCGCCTACGAAACCGTCGCCGCCGAATCTGCGGCTGAAAACAAGGCCTTCGGCGATCATCTCGCACATCTGGCGATTCACGGCTATCTTCACCTGGTCGGATTCGATCACGAGACCGATGCCGAGGCCGCCGAAATGGAGACGCTGGAAACACGGATTCTCGCCAATCTTGGAATCGCCGACCCGTATGCGGGTACGGTTTCCGCAGACTGACCGAAAGCCATGCCCGACACCGAGCGGCCGAGCGAACCGGCCGACCCCCAGAGTCCCAGCAATCTTCCCGCGACGATCGCCGCACCCAAACCGCGCGACAGCGGCGAAAACCTGTTCACGCGCTGGGCGCGAACGATATTCGGATGGCGCTCAGGCTCGACCCGCGCTGACCTCAAGGAGGTCCTCGAAGAAAGCGCGCCGAGCGACCTCGGCTTCTCGCCTGAAGAAAGCACGATGCTCAAGAACATTCTTGGGCTGCGTGAGCGCCGGATCGACGACGTCATGGCGCCGCGGGCGCGCATCGTCGCGGTGGAGCAGGAAATTCCGCTCGGCGAACTGGTGAAGGTTTTCGAGAAAGCCGGCCACTCCCGTCTTGTGGTGTTCAATGACACGCTCGACGACCCGGTGGGGATGGTTCACATCCGCGACGTGATCGCGTTCATGACGACGCGCGCTTCGACAGCGGCAAAGCCCAAATCGAGACGCAGAAAGAAATCGGCGGAGGCCGCGACCGACGCGCCGCCGCCCGCTGAGGAGAAGTTGGAGAAAGCGGAGAAGGCTTCGGCGAACAAGAGCGCACCGGTGACGCTGGATCTCAGCGCAATCGACCTCGCGATGCCGCTGTCGAAGACCAAGATCATCCGCCCCATTCTCTTTGTGCCGCCATCGATGCCCGCAATCGACCTGCTGGCGAAGATGCAGGCGACGCGAATTCATCTGGCGCTGGTCGTCGACGAATATGGCGGCACCGACGGCATCGTATCGATCGAAGACCTCGTCGAATTGATCGTCGGCGACATCGAGGACGAGCATGACGAGGATGAAGCGCCCGGCATCCTCAAGCAGCCCGACGGATCGTTCGTCGCGGACGCGCGCGCAAGCCTCGAAGACGTGATCGAGGCTGTGGGCAACGGTTTCGATGTGGGCGAAGCGCTCAACACAGTCGATACGCTCGCAGGCTATCTGGTCTCGCAGGTCGGCCGCGTTCCTGTCCGCGGCGAACTGGTGCCGGGCCCGAGCGGGTATGAATTCGAGGTCCTCGACGCCGATCCGCGGCGCGTGAAGAAGGTCCGCATTCACAGCGGGACCAGCAGGCGGCGCGACTCCGCCACACAAATCAAGCCAACGCCCTCGATCGCACCGGGATTGCAGACGCCGCGCGCGACCAGGAGCCCGCAACAACCGTGAGCATCAAGGCCGTCGCCAACGCGGTCGTCTTGTCCTGGGGCTGGCGCCGCGCAGCGATCGCTTTCGTCGCAGGCGCCGTCTCGGTGCTGGCCCTCGCGCCCTTCGACCTGTGGCCGGTTCTGTTCCTGACCTTTCCGATCGCGGTGTGGCTGATCGACGGATCGGCCGCCGGGCGGCTGAACGGCATTCCGGCCGCGGCCATTGCGGGCTGGTTCTTCGGCTTCGGGTATTTTTTCGCCGGCCTTTATTGGGTGGGCCACGCGTTCCTGGTCGATGCCAAGACCTTCGGATGGTTGCTGCCTTTCGCGGTAACCGCCTTGCCGGCGGGGCTGGCGATCTTCACCGCGTTCGGTTTCGCGCTTGCCCGCTTGATCTGGCCACGCGGCGCGATGCGGGTGATCGCGCTCGCCGTCGCGCTCACCGCCGCGGAATGGCTTCGCGGGCATATCCTCACCGGCTTTCCGTGGAATAGCTACGGCTACGCGCTGACCGGATCGCTCCTGCTCGCGCAGAGCGCATCGATCTTCGGATTGTGGGGGCTGACGTTTCTCGCCGTCACGGTGTTCGCAAGCCCGGCGACACTCGGTGATGAAGCGATCGGCAAGGGGCGCAGCCTTGCGCCATTTGCAGTCTCGCTCGTCCTCCTTGCAGTGATGACCGGTTTTGGCGCATGGCGCCTCGCCAAGAATCCGACGCGCTTTGTGGACGATGTTCGCCTGCGCATCATGCAACCAAACCTAGCGCAGGATGAAAAATTCAATTACGCCGCACGGCAGAAGATCATGGATCGTTATCTGTCGTTGTCGGACCGCGCGACCGGTCCGGATAATTCAGGACTGAGCAACGTCACGCATCTGATCTGGCCTGAATCGGCTTTTCCGTTTTTCCTGACTCGCGAAGGCGAGGCGATGGCGCAGATCGCCGATCTGCTGCCGCCCGGCACGATGCTGATCACCGGCGCCGCGCGTGCCGCCGATCCATCGCCTGACAAACGCGTCCGCGCCTACAACTCCGTCTACGTCATCGATCACGACGGGACTGTCCTGTCGGTCTATGACAAGGTGCATCTCGTTCCGTTCGGCGAGTACCTGCCCTTCCAGGCCACACTCGAAAAGCTCGGCTTGCAGCAACTGACAAAGCTGCCCGGCGGCTTCCTGTCGGGCGACCGGCTTCGCAGTTACGAATTGCGCGGGGCGCCGCGCTTCCTGCCGCTGATCTGCTACGAGATCATATTTCCAGGCGCGGTCGTGCCCGCCGGCGAACGTCCGGGCTGGCTGCTGAATGTCACCAATGACGCATGGTTCGGCATCAGCACCGGACCGTTCCAACATTTGCAACAGGCGAGGGCACGCGCGATCGAGGAAGGGCTTCCGCTCGTCCGTGCCGCCAACAACGGTATTTCCGCGATAGTGGATCCGCTCGGTCGGATCGTCAGGCAATTACCACTCGGAACCGACGGCGTGCTGGACGGGCCGTTGCCGCGATCGGTGACGCCGACGGTCTACGCACGATTCGGCGATAGCATCATCGGGATCATGATCGCCGCCGGCTTTTTTATAGTGCTCCGTTATCGATCAAAACAGGATCGAAAACCACTTTGATAAAGTGGTCCATGGATGCTTGCCAAACGCAAATGTTGCTAATCTGGAACTGCGGCGAAGCACCGCTGATTTGTTCTCTTGCTTGACGACACCTGAGCGAGCAAAATTTGGTTGCTCGACACAACCAACAAAGTTGCTGCACGTCTCGATTGAGGCTTCGAGTGTAAAATCGTTGACGACGCATCGGGAACAGGTGCAAAGCACCTGCCAGTTGCATTCGATGCGGCGTGTTGCGGAGAACTGAATGATTAAGAAGTCACCGAACCCTACGGACAAGCACGTGGGGGCGCGTGTGCGCATGCGACGGATGATGCTTGGAATGAGCCAGGAGAAGCTTGGCGATTCACTCGGACTGACGTTCCAGCAGGTACAGAAATACGAGAAGGGCACGAACCGCATCGGCGCCAGCCGCCTGCAGCAGATCTCCAACATCCTGCAGGTGCCGGTCTCGTTCTTCTTCGAGGGGGCTCCCGATAATTCGAATTCGCAATCGGGTTTTTCCGACGCGCCCTCGCCGGCCTATGTGTCGGACTTCCTGGCGACCTCCGACGGCCTGGCCCTGACCCGCGCCTTCATGCGCATCAAGACCCCGAAGCTGCGGCGCAAGATCGTCGACCTGGTCGAGCAGATCGCCGCCGAAGAGGACTAGGACGTATGGCCTGCGGGCGGCCGTAAGCAGGCCACACCCGCCGCGGCAGGGGCCCACCCCGCCCCATTACATCGCCCATCCAGCCCACATCTTGACCGCGCCGTGCCGAGGCTGCATTGAACAGCTTTCCACAACCGACGAATGGTCCGCTTCGACCCTAGGGGGAGTCCTACCAGTGCCGCGCAAGAGCCACCTCTTTACCAGTGAATCCGTTTCCGAAGGGCATCCCGACAAGGTGTCGGACCAGATCTCGGACGCGGTCCTCGACGCCTTCCTGGAGAATGACGTCAAGCTTGGCATCGCCGATGACAGCTTGGTTAACACCCGCCTGGGCTGCGAGACGCTGACTGCGACGAACAAGATTGTCATCGCCGGCGAAGGCCGCGGGCAAGCTCCGTTCTTCAAAAATTACAACGGCAAGTCCGTCGTCAATCGCGAACTGATCACCGAGATCGCACGCGAGGTGGTGAAGGATATCGGCTACGACCAGGACGGCTTCTCGTATCACGGGGCGGACATCGAGGTTCTGCTTCACGGCCAGTCTCCCGACATCGCGATGGGTGTCGACGCCAAGAAGAAGAAGGGCGGCGAACAGGAAGGCGCGGGCGACCAGGGCATGATGTTCGGCTTCGCCTGCACCGAGAGCGAGGTCTATGAGAAGAACTCGTTCATGCCGGCGCCGATCTATTTCGCGCACAAGATCCTCAAGGTGCTCGCCGATCAGCGTCATTCCAAGAAGCTGTTCGACCTGCAGCCCGACGCCAAGAGCCAGGTCACGATCAAGTACGAAGACGGCAAGCCGGTCGGCTGCACCAAGGTCGTGGTGTCCACTCAACACAACGCGACCAACCGCAACGGCAAGAAATACACCCCGTCGATGATCAAGGACCTGATCGGCGACGCGGTCGCCTCGGCCCTTCCGAAGGGCTGGATGCCGAAAAAGGAATCCGACTTCCTCGTCAACCCGACCGGCAACTTCGTGGTCGGCGGTCCCGACGGCGATTGCGGGCTGACCGGGCGCAAGATCATTGTCGACACCTATGGCGGCTATGCTCCGCACGGCGGCGGCGCGTTCTCGGGCAAGGACCCGACCAAGGTCGACCGGTCCGCGGCCTACGCGGCGCGCTATCTGGCAAAGAACGTCGTGGCGGCCGGGCTCGCCGAGAAATGCACGATCCAGGTCGCCTACGCGATCGGCGTCGCCGATCCGATGTCGCTCCTTGTCGATACGCATGGCACCGGACAGGTCGATGACGGCAAGCTGGAGAAGGTTCTCGCTGAACTTTTTCCGCTGCGCCCCACGAATATCCGGCGCACCCTCAAGCTGAACCGTCCGATCTACCGGCGCACCGCGGCCTACGGCCATTTCGGCCGCGCCCCCGACAAGGACGGCGGCTTCTCCTGGGAGAAGGTCGATCTCGCCGACCAGATCCGTCGCGCGTTCAAGTAACACGCTCAGACAGCTTGTGTTTTTGCGACGGCCGCATCATGGATGCGGCCGTCATGCATTCCGGCTCCGACCAATCCGGCAGCGCCCCACGCAGCGGCGCGTTTTTCGGGCGACGCAAGGGCAAGGCGTTGCGCACCGGACAAGCGCGTTTGTTTGCAACGCTCTTGCCGACACTCTGCATTGATCTGCAATCGTCTGCGCCCTCGTCCCTCGATGCGCTGTTTCACGATGCGGTGCGCGAGGTCCGTCTCGAAATCGGCTTCGGCGGGGCAGAGCACCTGATCGCGCAGGCAGCCGCCAACCCGGATTGCGGCTTCATCGGCGTCGAACCCTTTCTCAACGGGATGGCCAAGGCCTTGGCAGCCATCGACGCGAAGGGCCTGACCAACATCCGCCTGCATCACGGCGATGCGACCGACCTGCTGGCGTGGCTTCCGCCGGCCGCCCTCTCGACGGTCTATCTGCTCTATCCCGATCCGTGGCCGAAACGGCGGCACTGGAAGCGCCGGTTCGTGCAGGATGCGAGCATTGCCGCCATCGCACGCGTGCTCAAGCCAGGCGGCATCTTCCGCTTTGCATCCGACATCCCGGATTATGCCGCCTGGACATTGGTCCGCCTGCTCCGCTCACCCGAGTTCGAATGGACGGCCGAACGCGCCGACGACTGGCGCAAGCCCTGGCCGGATTTCCTGCGCACGCGCTACGAGGCCAAAGCCGTGCGCGAAGGCCGCACGCCCTGTTACCTGACGTTCCGTCGACGATGACCTGACGGCCCTCACGCCACCGATGCGGCCGCCTGGCTCCGGACCGCCTTGGCATCCTTCACCGGCGGCAGCCCGAACATGCGCCGATACTCGCGGGTGAATTGCGGCACGCTCTCATAGCCGACCGCGAATGCCGCGCTGCTCGCGGATGCGCCCTTTGACATCATCAGCCGGCGGGCTTCGATCAGGCGCAGGTGCTTCTGGAATTGCAGCGGCGAAAGCGACGTCACCGCGCGGAAATGCTGATGGAAGGACGACGGACTCATGCCCACCTCCGCCGCAAGGCGCTCGACACGCAACGGCTTGCTGAACTCGGCCCGCAGCACGGAAACCGCACGCGCCACCCGCTGCACATGACCGTCTGGCCAGCCGAGGCGCCGGATCGCCGAGCCATGGCGGCCGACGAGGAGCCAGTAATGCATTTCCCGGATGAGCTGCGCCTTCAACACCGGAACCGCTGACGGCCGGTCGAGGAGCCGCATCAGCCGCAACGCTGCATCCGCAACCTCGGCATCGGTCGGATCGACCCGCACCGGCGCGGAATCCGCCACCCGCTCGGTGCCCATCTCCGCGCCGAGAGCGGCAATGATCGCGAGATCGAGTTCGAACACCAGCGACAGATAGGGCGCAGCAACGCTGGCACGGGTGATCTGGCTCACCGTCGGCACGTCGGCCGTTATCAGGAGGGAATCGCCGGCGCTGAAAGCAAAGCCCTGCGTCCCCATCGTGACATGCTTGCTGCCCTGGACCACCAGGCAGACGAGAGGTTTGGATACGGCGTGGACCAGCCCGCTCGGTGCCGTCGCGCGCACCAGCACGAGGCCTTCGATCGGCGTTTGCGCCAGGCCGTCGGCGTTGGCGTGCGCTTCGGCGTAGCCGCTCACCGCTTTGAGCAAGGTCGTCATGGCTAAAGCTTATACGCGCAATCCCTCAGGCGCACGCCATTTGGAGGATTAGGCAAAAATCGCCCCGGTTTCGGCAAGCAGCTCCGCCCTGCCCTTCCGATCTCAGCGTGGCCACACCATGCAGGAGGAGCACATGACCACCATCACTCTCGTCACCGGCGGAAGCCGCGGTCTCGGCCGCAACACGGCCTTGAGCATCGCGCGTCACGGCGGCGATGTCATTCTCACCTATCAGAGCCGGGCCGAAGACGCGCAAGCCGTCGTCGCCGAGATCGCAGCGCTGGGTCGCAAGGCCGTTGCGCTCCAGCTCGATACCGGCAACGTCTCCAGCTTTCCGCAATTCGCGGAAGAGCTGAAGAAAGCGCTGCGAAAGACCTGGCAACGCGACACGCTCGATCACCTCGTCAACAATGCCGGACACGGTGACTACGCGGCGATCGCGGATACCACCGAAGCGCAGTTCGACCGGCTGGTGAACGTCCATTTCAAGGGCGTGTTCTTCCTGACGCAGACGCTGCTGCCGCTGATCAAGGATGGCGGTCGTATCCTGAACACGTCCAGCGGACTGACACGCTTCGCCTATCCCGGTTACGCGGCCTATGCCGCTGCGAAGGGCGCCGTCGAAGTGCTGACCGTTTATCTTGCGAAGGAGCTTGGCGCGCGCCGGATCACGGTCAACACGGTGGCGCCGGGCGCGATCGAAACCGACTTCGGCGGCGGCGCGGTCCGCGACAATCCGGAGATCAACAAGCAGCTCGCGACCATCACTGCGCTTGGCCGCGTCGGCGTGCCCGATGACATTGGCCCGATGGTCGCGAGCCTGTTGTCGCCGGACAATCGCTGGGTCAACGCACAGCGGATCGAAGTGTCGGGCGGACAGGCGATCTGATGCGATGAACTTACGGGCTCGTCTGCCGCGCAGGCGAGCCCGTGCAATCGCTTACGCCGCGCTGCCGCTTACGCTATCCGGCGTCACCTGCCAGAACCGCACCACCCGGCGCGCGGTGGATTCCGACAGCCGGTCGAAATTCGTGCTCGCCGCATCGATGCTGGGCGCGCTTTTGCCACGGTTGCCGGGCCGCGCCATGATGATGTCGCGCGCGGTCGGCCAGGAATAACCGGCTGCCTTGCACAGGATGAGGATCGGATCGGGCCGCTCGCCGCTCACCAGCCGATCCACCACATCGACCGGTATGCTCGCGAGCTTTGACATCGCAGCGATCATTTCATCGTAGCAATGCTGTCGTGCGAGAGCCGCAAGCGCGGCCTCGTCCAACCGACCGGCATCGGTCAGTTCCCGTATCTTTGCCTGCGCCTGCGAAAAATCGCGGGCCGGCTTGTGCGGAAGCCCGCTTCCAGGCGCCTGCGTCAGGATCCGGCGCAGTTCGGCCTGGGTTTCGGGTCTCACCTTGGCAAGGAGACGCTGCTGCACAACGTTGGTCGCGCGAGCGATCAATTCGCGGAACATGTGGTCCGGGACATCGGCGCGGAACGCGACAGTCTCGGCGAGTACGTTGTCGCTTTCGGCACTTCGGATCAGCGCGCTGAACCCGCTTTCCGAGATTTTCGCTCCGGCATTGCCCGCGAGCTTGCGCTTCACCGCGAAATCACCGCGGCGCACCAGAATATCCGTCACCGGCTCCGCGATTTCGGCGCGGCTCGAAATGGCATAGAGATGCTCGGCGCTCATTGCGCTGGCGATCGCCACGAGGTCGGCCGTGACCAGCCGGGGCGATTGCGCCAGCACCGGGCCGGCCACCATGATGTCCTCGTCTTTCGCCAGCTTGCGGATCACCTGGATCGGTGAATTCTCCACGGGCGCGAGCTGCCGCGATAATTCTGCGCGTGCCTGGGACTCGATCTCGTTGATGAGCATCACGAACACATCGTCGAACAGACGGATATGTTCGTCCTTGAACCGATCGGCGCCGCGCAGGAACAGCGCCGTGATTTGCCGCAGCGCCTCGGAACGCCGTTCGCCCGAACCGTGTCGCACGACGGTCTCAAGCTCGGGGAGCAGCGAAAAAGCTGGAGCCATCGTGGGATCGTTTATCGTAGCCATCCGGCGGAACCGCAAAAAATTTACCTTTCGAGTCTGAACGAAGGGTTAGCCGGTTCCAGCCTTCTCCCTTGCGAAACGAGCAAAAACCGCTATATTCGCGGTGTCTTAAGACACCTCATAACGATCCTTCACTGGATCGGTTTTTGAGAGTGGGCCCCGCCCGGGACCCGCTCTTTTTTGTTACCTGATTTGGCTGGATTGCGTTTTGCGATGCGCAATCCCGCAAGGCGCCGGGCGACGTAAGACCCTGGAAATACCGTACAGCTTCGATGAATCTGTTGCATGACGACAAGACCGTTGCCGAGCCGCGGCTGATCGCGCAGCCGGGGCTTGCCGCGCGTGTCGCTGCGATCGCGGAACCCGTGGTCGAGAGCCTGGGATACCGGCTGGTCCGGGTGAAGATTTCCGCGGCCGACGGCTGCACCGTGCAGGTGATGGCCGAGCGGCCGGATGGAACGCTGGCGATCGAGGATTGCGAGGAAATCTCGCATGCGTTGTCGCCGGTCCTCGATGTCGCCGACCCGATCGAACGGGCCTACCGGCTGGAAATCTCGTCGCCGGGCATCGATCGGCCACTGGTGCGGCGTTCGGATTTCGAACGGCACGCCGGATATCTCGCGAAGATCGAAATGAATGTGCCGGTCGATGGCCGCAAGCGCTTCCGCGGCATCCTCGCCGGCGTCGAAGGCAATGCAGCACGAATCCGTCTCGAGGACGGCAAGGCCGCGAAAGACGGCGAGCCTGCCGAATTTCTGCTGCCAATCGAAGATATGGCGGATGCGAAGCTTGTCCTGACCGACGACCTGATTGCCGAGGCCCTGCGCAAGGGCAAGGCCGCCGAGCGCGAGGCACGCGGCGAGGGCCGCGCCGAACGCGATGACGCGCCCAGGGCCAAGGCCAAGACCCCGGCCAAAGACAAGGCCAAGACGAACGATCGGACGAAACAGAAACCGGATCGGGCGATGCCCCGGCCCAAGCAAGCTCAGTTGGATCGCGCGAAGAAAGCGCGGTCCGGTGATTATGACGAAGGAGAGTGATCATGGCCGCGGTTAGCGCCAACAAGCTCGAATTGCTGCAGATCGCGGACGCGGTCGCCCGCGAAAAGTCCATCGACCGCGGCATCGTGATTGCCGCGATGGAGGACGCGATCGCGCGTGCGGCACGTTCGCGTTACGGCAGCGAGACCGAGGTCCGCGCCGAAATCGATCAGAAGAAAGGCGAGCTTCGCCTGTCGCGCCACATGCTGGTCGTCGACCAGGTGGAGAACCCGTCGAACCAGATCAGCCTCGAGGATGCGCGCCGCCTCAATCCCTCGGCGCAAATCGGCGACACCATCGCCGACGCCCTGCCGCCGCTGGAATATGGCCGTATCGCTGCGCAGAGCGCCAAGCAGGTGATCGTGCAGAAGGTGCGCGAGGCCGAGCGCGACCGGCAATATCAGGAATACAAGGACCGCATCGGCGACATCGTCAACGGCGTGGTCAAGCGCGTCGAATACGGCAATGTGGTCGTCGATCTGGGCCGTGGCGAAGCCATCGTGCGCCGCGACGAGATGCTGCCGCGCGAAGTGTTCCGCAACGGCGACCGCGTGCGCGCCTATATCTACGACGTGCGCCGGGAGCCGCGCGGGCCTCAGATCTTCCTGTCGCGCACCCATCCGCAATTCATGGCCAAGCTGTTCGCGCAGGAAGTGCCGGAAATCTATGACGGTATCGTCGAGGTGAAGGCGGTCGCGCGCGATCCGGGTTCGCGCGCCAAGATCGCGGTGATCTCTCGCGATTCCTCGGTCGATCCGGTCGGCGCCTGCGTCGGCATGCGCGGTTCGCGCGTGCAGGCCGTGGTGAACGAATTGCAGGGCGAGAAGATCGACATCATTCCCTGGTCGCACGACATCGCGACCTTCGTGGTCAATGCGCTCGCCCCCGCCGAAGTCGCCAAGGTGGTGCTCGACGAGGACAAGGAGCGTATTGAAGTCGTCGTTCCGGATGCCCAATTGTCGCTGGCGATTGGACGCCGCGGCCAGAATGTGCGGCTCGCTTCACAACTGACCGGCTGGGACATCGACATCCTGACCGAGCAGGAGGAATCCGAGCGTCGTCAGGCCGAGTTCCAGAACCGCACCAAGACCTTCATCGAGGCACTCGATGTCGACGAGGTGGTGGCGCAATTGCTTGCCTCTGAAGGCTTCACCTCCGTCGAAGAGCTGGCTTTGGTCGATATCAAGGAAATTGCCGGCATCGAGGGCTTCGACGAGGAGACCGCCGAGGAATTGCAAAGCCGCGCCCGTGATTACCTCGAGCGCATCGAGAAAGAATACGACGAGAAGCGCAAAGCGCTGGGCGTCGAGGACGCATTAAAGGACGTTCCCGGCGTCACGACGAAGATGCTGGTCGCGTTCGGCGAGAACGGCGTGAAGACGGTCGAGGACCTCGCCGGCTGCGCGACCGACGACCTCGCCGGCTGGACCGAGCGCAAGGATGGCGAGACCAAGCGCGAGCCGGGCATTCTCGACGGGTTCGAGCTCACGCGCGACGAGTGCGAGGGCATCATCATGCAGGCCCGCCTGAAGGCCGGATGGGTCACCGAAGCCGACCTTGCGAGCGAAGCTGCCGAAGAGGCCGCCGAGCCCGAAGCCGCAGGCGCGTGAGGTGGTGAGACCGGCATGCTCGCAACGCTCGACGACGACAACGCTCTCGACAGCGGGCCTCACAAAGGCACCGCCCCCGAGCGATTCTGCGTCGTCGCGCGGGCGGTCAAGCCGGTCGATGAGCTGATCCGCTTCGTTGTGGGTCCGGACGGCGCGGTCGTGCCGGACGTGAAGCGCAATTTACCCGGCCGCGGACTGTGGATTTCCGCGACCCGCGATGCGGTCGATACGGCCCAGCGCCGCAAGCTGTTCGCCCGGGGCTTCAAGCGGGAGGTCCGGGCGGACACCGAAATCGGCGCACTGACCGACCGCCTGCTCGAACGCGCGGCGCTCGACGCGCTCTCGATTGCCGGCAAGGCCGGATCGGTCGTGAGCGGCTTTGCCAAGGTCGAGGCCGCCATCGACCGGGACAACCCGGTGGCGCTGTTGCACGCGAGCGACGGCGCCGAGGACGGCCTGCGCAAGCTCAAGGCCCTGCTCCGGCGCCAGGCGGAGGCCGAAAAGCCGGAAATTCCGGTGATCCGGGCGTTTCCGGGGGCGCAATTGGATTTGGCATTGGGCCGGTCAAATGTGATACATGCTGCCCTGCTTGCCGGCCCAGCAAGCCAGGGCTTCCTCACGCGTTGTCAGCGCATGATGCGCTTTCGCACCGGCGAAACGGACATGCCGGCGTCACATCGCGCGTCGGACAAGGAACCCAGAGAACGGATTCGGGAACGGAATACGGATGAGTGAAACGAAGACACCTGGCGAAAAGAAGATCGGCAGCGGCAAGACGCTGACGCTGAAGCCGCGCACCGAAACGGGCGTGGTCCGCCAGAGCTTCAGCCACGGCCGCACCAAGCAGGTCGTGGTCGAGAAGGTCAAACGTCGCGTGATCGGCGCGCCGGGCGAAGCCAAGGCGGAGCCGGTCGCCGAACCGGTCGCCCCGAAGCCGCGGGTCGCCCCGCCATCGGCCAGATCTGCGCCGCCGCAAGCGCCCGCGCCGTCGAAGTCCGGCGTGGTGTTGCGCACGCTGACCGACGACGAACGCAATGCGCGCGCCCATGCGCTCGCCGACGCGCGGTTGCGCGAAGCCGAAGAGCGCCGCATTGCCGAAGAGGATGCGCGCCGCAGGCAGAGCCGCGAAAGCATCGAAAAGGCCGAGCGTGAGGCCGCCGAGGCCCGCAAGCGCGAGGAAGAAGAACGTCATCGTCGCGAGGAAGAGGCCAAGCGCAAGGCCGAGCAGGAAGCCAGGAAGCGGTTCGGCGAAGAGACGACGCCGGCCACTGCTGCTCCCGCGGCTCCGGGCGCTGGCCGGGTCGGCGCGAGACCCCAGGTCATCGAAGCGGACGAGGACGAGACCCCGCGCGGACGCCGTCCCGGCGCCGGCGCAGGTCCGGCGCGTCCTGCTCCTGCGGTCAAGGCGCCGCGGAATGCGATTCCGAAGCAGCGCACCCGTCTCACGGTGGTGAACGCAACCAATGCCGACGAAGTGCGCGAACGCTCGGTTGCCTCGTTCCGTCGCCGTACACAGCGTCTGAAGGGCCATCACGACGAGCCGAAGGAAAAGCTCGCCCGCGAAGTGGTCATTCCGGAAACCATCACGATCCAGGAACTCGCCAACCGCATGGCGGAGCGGGGCGTCGACGTGATCCGCATGCTGATGAAGCAGGGTCACATGGCCAAGATCACCGACGTGATCGATGCCGACACCGCCCAGCTGATTGCGGAAGAACTTGGCCACACCGTCAAGCGCGTCTCGGAGGCCGACGTCGAAGAGGGTCTGTTC
>Ga0180222_1002243_pt1 | contig 16231 bp, 16 predicted proteins | sample eDN5th37CKraftOP_FD_151336 | JGI IMG/M metagenome (GOLD analysis project Ga0180222, IMG submission 151336) | Enriched Organic Plus compost microbial communities from Emeryville, California, USA - eDNA 5th pass 37_C Kraft OP (version 2) (version 2) ... | reverse complement strand
AGCAGGTCGAGCGCCTTGCGGACCAGTGGTTGCGCCACCTTCGATCCCCCATAGGCCAGGCTGCGCAGCGTCGACAGCTCGATGGCATCTTGCTCCAATACGGACACGATGCGGTCCAGCATGGTCGGCACCACGGTCGCGGTGGTGACCCGTTCGTCCGCCACGAGACGCACCCAGTCGCGCGGATCGAACCTGCGCAGGTACACGACTGTCCGAGCGGCGTAGAGGTTCGACAGCGCGGCCATGACGCCGGCGATGTGATACGGCGGTACACATACCAATGCCACGTCCGTAGGGTCGGCAGAACCGAAGTCCACGGTTCCGGTGACGTAGCTGGTGAGATTGTTGTGCGTCAGTTCAACGGCTTTCGGTCGCGACGTGGTACCCGAGGTGAACAGTACGACCGCCACGTCATCGGGATCGGCGAACTCGGACGCGGGCTCCGCGGATCGCGAGGAGGCAATGAACTCGTCGGAGCTCAGTACACGCGCCCCTACGCCGGCGACCATGTCGCGGTATTCGTCATCCACCACGATCAACGGTTCGGGGAGTCGATCGATGAGCTGTCCCAGGCCGTCGGCGCTGAGCCGGTAGTTCAGCGGGGTGAAGGCGACGTTGGCGCGTGCCGCGGAGAACATCAGCAGTGGCAGCATCGCACCCCCGGTGCCCACATAGGCAACGTGCGACGCCCCTGAGGCCGCCACAATGCCTGCGCCACCGTCGGCGAGTTCGCTGAGCCCAGCCGTGGTCAGCCGAATATCCCCGTCCACGAGGACAACCCGGTCCGGATCGCCTGAAACAGCCATCTCAAGTAGCAACGAGATACTCAACGTCCTCCGCTTTCACGCGCATTGCCAACGAGTCCACCGTCGTCCGGCGGTGATGCGATTCTAGACCCGAGGCATAGAATCAGCTATATAGTTATAGAGTTAGCGTACTCAAGTCAAAGAACACCTCAGGAGCACAATGGCCAGCACGCCCGATATCGCCATCATCGGCGTCGGACTCCATCCCTTCGGGCGGTACGAGGACCGCTCTGCACTGGAGATGGGCGCCGTCGCCATCAGCAGGGCTCTGCGCGACGCCGGGGTGGCCTGGTCAGACGTGGGCAGTCTCTATGCGGGCAGTCTGGAGGTGGCCAACCCCGAAGCGGTCACCGGATTGGCCGGCATGACCGGACTGCCGGCGCGTGCGACCCTCAGCGGCTGCGCCACCGGGAACTCCCTGCTGACGCTGGCGGCCCGCGACGTGCAGCTCGGTGAGGCCGACATCGCGGTCGGCGTCGGCCTGGACAAGCACCCGCGCGGCGCATTCGGCGCCGACCCGTCGGTGTCCGGGCTGCCGCAGTGGTATGGCGATCAGGGCATGTTCCTGACCACCCACTACTTCGGCACCAAGATCATGCGCTACATGCACGATCACGGCATCAGCGAAGAGACACTGGCCAGGGTCGCGGCCAAGAATTTCGACAACGGCGCGCTGGCACCTCACGCCTGGCGGCGTAAACCGATGAGCGTCGAGGCGATCCTCAGCTCACCCGTGGTGAATACGCCACTGCGCCAATACATGTACTGCAACCCGAACGAGGGCGCCGCCGCCGTGGTGGTGTGCCGCGCCGAGGCGGCCAAGCAGTACACCGACAAGCCCATCTACCTGCGTTCCACAGCCCTGCGCAGCAGGCGCGAAGGCGCCTACGAATTACTGCGGACCTCGATCGAGCTGCCCATCGTTCCAGGTACCACCGTCGAGGCCGCGGCGGCCGCCTACGAACTGGCCGGAATCGGCCCCGACGATGTCGACGTTGCGCAACTGCAGGACACCGACTCCGGCTCGGAGATCATCCACATGGCCGAGACCGGCCTGTGCAAGGACGGCGAACAGGAGGCGCTGCTCGCCGACGGAGCCACCAAGATCGGCGGCAGGCTCCCCATCAACACCGACGGCGGTCTACTGGCCAACGGCGAACCGGTCGGCGCATCGGGTCTACGCCAGGTCTACGAACTGGTGCAGCAGCTACGCGGTACCGCCGGGGACCGTCAGGTACCCAATGAGCCGCGGGTCGGATTGGCCCAGCTGTACGGAGCGCCGGGGACCGCGGCGGTCGCGATCCTTTCCAGATAGCCGTGTCCAGATAGCCCAACGAAGGGGGAGTACGTAAATGACTCAGGCTGAAGCTCAGCGCCGCGCCGAGGTGGATCTCGATCACCACTCGCCGGAGTTCCGCGAGGACCCCTACGGCAAGTTCCGGCAGATGCGCGAATCCGGCTGCCCGGTAGCGCATTCCGACCACTACGAAGGATTCTGGGCGCTCACCGACTACGCGTCGGTTTTCGAGGCGGCCCGCGACGATGCACTGTTCAACTCCTACCCGTCGGTCGGCGTGCCCGCCAGCGAGCTGCCGCTGCCGATCCTGCCGATCGAGTCCGATCCACCGGAGACCCAGGAGTTGCGCGACGTCACCCTCAAGCGGTTCTCCCCGGGATCGGCCGAACGGTTCCGCGACGCCGCGATCGAGATGACCAACGAGGCGATCGACGCGTTCATCGAGCGTGGTGAGTGTGATCTGGTCGGCGAGCTGACCACGCCACTGCCTGCGCGTTTGATCCTGCGGCTGTTGAAGTTCGACGAGTCGCGGTACCTGGACTGGGTGCACTGGGTGCACACCACCGTGCACGACCGTGCCCACGACCCGGAGAAGGCCGGAATGGCCGGCATGGAGATGTTCGGCGAGATCGTCAAGCACATGGAGCAGCGGCGCGCCGAAGGCCTCGGCGACGACCTGTTCAGCGACATCCTGCGCGGCACGCTGAACGGCAAACCGCTCGACGACGGCCAGATCACCATGTATACCGTGCTGATGATGCTCGGCGGCATGGACACCACCAGCGGATTCACGGGCAACGTGTTGCTACGGTTGTGCAAGGACACCGAGTTGCGCCAGCGGTTCATCGAGGATCCGAGCCTGATCAAGAAGGGCACCGACGAGCTGCTGCGGCTGTATACACCCACCCTCGGCCTGGCCCGTACCGTGTCACGCGACACCGAGTTCCACGGTCAGCCGCTGTGCCAGGGCGACCGCGCGATCCTGATGTGGGCGGCGGCCAATCGTGACCCGGCCATGTTCGAAGATCCCGATACGCTGGACCTGTCACGCCCAAATGCCAAGAAACACATGGCGTTCGGCGTCGGCATGCACCGGTGCCTTGGATCGCACTACGCCAAGATGATGTTCGACGTCCTGCTCACCCAGATCCTGTCACGCCTGCCTGACTTCCAATTGGCCGGTGAGGCAAAGCTGTTCGAAGACGCCGGCGAGGTGTACGCGGTGCGTCAGCTGCCAGTGACGTTCACGCCGGGCCGGCGGTTGAGCTGACATTGGAGAACACGGTGTCCACGGTGCAAGTGGACGGAGCTGCAATTCGCCAGTTCCTGGACGGCTGAGCCCGTGAATGCCCCAGGAAGACAAGCGGTTATCTCAGGCACGGTAGCCGGCCTGCTCGATGAGTGTGCGGCGGTGCGGCCAGACCGGCCGCTGTTGCGCGACACCGCCGGCGCAACCCTGACGGTGTCACAGGTCGCTACGCTGTCGGCCTCGACCACGCAGTGGCTGTGGGATGCCGGTGTGCAGCCCGGCATGACCGTCGCCTGGCAGCTGCCCTCGCACACGGTGGCGGTGGTGACGATGCTGGCGCTGTCCCGCATGCCCGTCACTCAGGCTCCGGTACTGCACCTCTACCGGCAGCGCGAGGTGAGCACGGCCCTCGACGTCGCCCGGGCCGATATCCTGCTGGTCGACAAGTCGACAGCCGATAACGCCCCGGCGGACTTCCCCACCGTCGTCATCCCCGACGACATCCTCGAAAACCTGCGGGCCGCGCCGCGACCGCATCGCGTACTCAATGGCCCAGGCACAGCGACAGATCCGCGCTGGGTGTTCTTCACCTCGGGTGCTACCGGTCGCCCCAAAGGCGTGAAGCACACCGACGCAAGCCTGCTCAGCGCGTCCCGCGGGTACGTTGCTCACCTCGGGCTCGGCAGTCATCCGCAGGAAGTCGGCACCATCGCATTCCCCGTCGCACATGTCGGCGGAATGGTCTACCTCGCCGCAGCGCTGCTCGGCGACTTCCCCGTGCTGCTGGTGCCGAAGGTCGCCGCGGAGACCCTGCCCCGCCTGCTTGCCGAGCACCGCGTTACGGTGACCGGCGCCAGCACCGCCTTCTACCAGATGCTCGTCGCAGCCCAAATCGCCGCGCCGACAACAAAACCGCTCATGCCGTCACTGCGCATGCTGATCGGTGGGGGCGCTGCTTGCCCCCCGGAAGTGCACCGACAGGTACGCGAACATCTGGGCATTCCGGTGGTGCACGCGTATGGCATGACCGAGGCGCCGATGATCTGCGTCAGCGAGGCGACCGACACTGATGAACAACTCGCCAACAGCGCGGGGCGGCCGATCCCCGGATCGCAGGTCCGAATTGGGCCGACAAGTGAGATCGAGTTGCGCGGCAACAACCTGACACCGGGCTACGTGGAAGCCGAACAGTGGGACCGGGCCCTATCCGCCGACGGCTGGTTCCGCACCGGCGACCGGGGACACCTGCGTCCCGATGGTCGCATCGTGGTCACCGGTCGGACGAAGGATCTGATCATACGCAAAGGCGAGAACATCGCACCCGACGAGATTGAGAACGAATTGCTGGCACATCCGCTTGTCGACGAGATCGCAGTGGTGGGCCAACCCGACGCATTGCGCGGTGAACTGGTGTGCGCGGTGGTGCGACGGTCGCCCCGGCACCGCGACGTCACCCTCGACGAACTGTGCCGCTTCCTCGACGAACGCGGGCTGATGAAACAGAAGTGGCCCGAGCGCCTCGTCGTCGTCGACGAGTTCCCGCTGACCGGGTTGGGCAAGGTGGCCAAATCCGAACTGGCCCGGCAGATCACAGGAGGAACCCGATGACCGCGTTGACGGACGACGAACGTCAGGAACTCGCGCTGTCGGTACGTGCTGCCTGCGAGCGGATGGCATCCGAGGAACGGGTGCGTTCCGTCGCCTACGGTGAAGTCGGCGACGAAGATCCCGCGCATGGCTCCGGTTTCGATGCGGCCCTCTGGGACGCGTTGTGCAACCAGGTCGGGGTAGCCGCCATCGCCCTGCCCGAACACCTCGGTGGGGCCGGGTACGGCGCGTCGGCGCTGGGTGTGGTAGCCCACGAACTGGGCCGCGCACTGGCCCCGGTGCCGTTTGTCAGTTCCACCGTGCTGGCGACCGGCCTGCTGCTCGACCTGAACGAGAGCGATCCCGACGCTGACAAGCGACTCGCCGGGCTCGCCGAGGGTCGCCGCATCGCCGCGGCGGCCCTCACCGGTGACGGCGGGATGTGGCGCCGGGATGCGGTGGCGCTGAACGCGACTCGTAGCAACGAGGGGTGGTGCGTCGACGGCAGCGTGCGCCATGTGCTCGGCGGCACCATCGCCGACGATCTGGTCGTAGTCGCCAACACAGAGGACGGCGAGCCCGCGGTGTTCCTGCTCGACCCGGCGGACGACGCGGTCGTGACCGAACCCGAACCTGTACTCGACGGCACCCGTCCCCTGGCCACCGTCACGCTGACCTCAGCCCGCGGGATATGCCTTTCCGGCGCAGACCCCGTCGACGACGTCATCGACCGCAATGTCAACATGGCACTTGCGGTGCTGTCCGCCGAACAGGTCGGCGCGTGCGAACGAGTACTGGAGATCGCCACCGCCTACGCCGGCACCCGCGAACAGTTCGGTCGCCGCATCGGCAGCTTTCAGGCAATCAAACACAAATGCGCCGACATGCTGGTCGATCTCGAATGGGCGCGATCTGCATCGCAAGCGGCGCTGCAGGCTCTCGACGGCGCGGACAGCACGGCGGGGGAAGCCGATTGGCGGGCAAGCATGGCCAAGGCGGTGTGCTCGGAGGCGCTGCGCAACGCGGTGCACGCCAACGTCCAGATTCACGGCGGCATCGGCTTCACCTGGGAAGATTCCGCGCATCTCTATCTGCGACGGGCCCGCACCGATGAGGTTTTGTTCGGCTCCCCTGCGCAGCACTGGGACCGCTTGGCCGCGCTGACCAAATTGGTCTGACCTGGCAGTACACCCGGTCAGGATTTGCTTGCCCACCTCTATAGGGGTGACTAGACTCACGGTTAAATAACTAAATGTTTTTCTCTTTTTCAGCCCCGGTTCCCGCATCACCTTGAGGAGGCACCAGTGCCGCTACAGCCCTGGATGGAAATGATTTCCGTCGATGATCACCTGATTGAACACCCGAAAGTGTGGAGCGATCGGCTGCCAAGCAAGTACCTGGAAGCCGGGCCGAAGATCATCGAATGGGAGCGTCCGGACACCGGCCAGATGTGCCAGGTCTGGGAGTACGAAGGCCGGATATACCCGTACATCGGCCTCAACGCCGTCGCCGGCAAGAAGCTCGAGGAGTACGGCATCGAACCGGTGCGCTACGACGACATGATTCCCGGCTGCTACGACCCGAAGGCACGGGTGGCGGACATGGACATCGACGGCGTGCAGGCGATGACCTGCTTTCCGTCGTTTCCGCGCTTCGCAGGGGCGGTGTTCGCCGAGGGTGAGGACAAGGAACTGGCCAAGCTGTGTTCGGCTGCGTGGAATGACTTCCACCTCGACGAGTGGGCGGCCACCGCACCGGACCGCTTCATTCCGGTCGCAATGTTGCCGTTCTGGGACGTTGAGGCGAGCGTCAAGGAGATCCACCGCGTCGCCGCCAAGGGCGCCAAGTGCGTGACGTTCCCGGACCTCCCCGACAAGCTTGGGCTGCCGTCGGTGCATTCCGACCACTGGGATCCGCTGCTGTCAGCCCTGGAGGAGACCGGGCTGGTGCTCGCCCAGCACTTCGGGTCGGGCGGCTTCCCGCCGCCGATCGCCCCGGACGCCCCGTTCGCGGTGTTCATCACCCTGATGGGCACGATGTCGATGACCGCGTTGACCGATTGGCTGTTCTCCCACACGCTCTACCGACACCCCAACCTCAAGATCGGGTTGTCAGAAGGCGGAATCGGCTGGATTCCCTACATCCTGGAGCGCGCCGACAGCGTCTGGCGCAAACACCGCTTCTACAACAACATCAACCAGGACCATCCCCCGACATACCTGTGGAAGAAGCACTTTCACGGTTGCTTCATCGAAGACGACTTCGGCGTGGAGATGCGACACGCAGTGGGCATCGACCAGATCACCTGGGAGTGCGACTACCCGCATTCGGATTCGTTCTGGCCGCAAAGCCGGGAGCGCGCAGCACAAGCGCTGCAGAAGGTGCCCGATGACGAGGTGCACCGCATCGTCGAGCTGAATGCCCGCAAGTTCTACAACTTCCCGCGGGCGGCGTGACGGGAGACGACGTGGAGCGGATCGAGCAACTTCCACAGTCGGACTGGACCGACCAGGACCTGCTGACCAAGGACGAGGCGCGCGAGCGCCTCGTCGAGGAGATCGCTCGCACCCGGGCCCGGCTCGACGAAATCAGGCCGGGCGGCCCGGCAGCTGAGATCGCCCTGCTGGAACGCCGGCTCCACGCCATGGAATCAATCCACAACGAGTACAACGACTATCTGGACGGGAAGTGATTGCGACCCGACCGAGGCCAAGGAGTAAATGTGTCGGCTTCTGCTGACCTCGCCGAGGACATCGACGCGGTGCGCGCCCAGATCCGCGAGTTCCTGGACAACGCACCGAAGCCGGCGGGTCTGCGGAACTACGGGCCCACACCCACCGCGGATGACGTCCAGGCGGGCCAACAATGGCACCGCTACCTCGCCGACCACGGCTACACGTGCCTACACTGGCCACGCGAATTTGGCGGCGCCGCAGCATCTGTGGCGTATCAGGCGGTTTTCGCCGAAGAATGCGCCCGCGCAGGCGTGCCGCGTCAACTGAACATCACCGGGGCGGATCTGGTCGGCCCGGTGCTGATCAGATTCGGCAGTCAGGAGCAGAAGGACCGCTATCTGGACGGCATCCGACTCGGCGACGACGTCTGGACGCAGCTCTTCTCCGAACCGGGAGCCGGGTCGGATCTGGCTGGTGTGCGCACCCGGGCCGAGCGCACCGAGAACGGATGGCGGATCGACGGGCAGAAGGTCTGGAGTTCGGCGGCGGCATCGGCGGACTACGGTCTGCTGCTCGCCCGCACCAGTCCCGATAAACATCGAGGCTTGTCGATGTTTGTTGTGCCGATGGATATTCCGGGTGTCACGGTCCGCCCTCTGATCCAGATGGACGGCGAGAGCAAGTTCAACGAGGTCTTTCTGGACGGTGCTGAACTTGGCGATGACGCCCTGATCGGTGAGGTCGGTCAGGGCTGGGCGGTGGCAATGGTCACGCTGGGCCGCGAGCGGCTGACGCTGGGCACGCAGGCGGTGGCGATGTTCCGGCTGCACGAACGGATGGTCGACGCGGCTCGAGACCGCGACCTGCTCGACCCGGTGCTGTCGCGGTCATTGACCCGGTTGTGGGCGCGGATGTGGCTCCTTCGCTTCACCTGGCAGCGCGCGGTCGACTCGGGCGACCTGACGTCTCCGGCCTTTTCGGTGCTCAAGCTGATGACCTCCGAGACCGACCGGGACCTGGGTGACATGGCCACCGAGGTATTGGGCACCGATGCATGCACAGATCCGGCTGGCACTGGCGATGCTGCCGACCTGGTCCAACACATGCTGGTCGGGCGAGCGCAGACGATTCTGGGCGGCACCAGTGAGATTCAGCGCAACATCTTGGGTGAGCGGGTGCTGGGGCTCCCCAAAGAGCCACGGTGAAGGCAGGTTTGACCGCGGCTGCCCTCACGGGTGCGCTGCGCGATGCGATGCACCCCGGCGTGACGGTGGCTCTCGGAGACGGTGTAGGCCAGCTGCGGTGCCTCGATGACGGCACGTCGATCGGAGCGGCACTGAGCGATGCGGCGCGGGCGGTCGGGTCGGTGCGACTGGTGCTGGGTTGGTTGCCCGAACCGATCGACGGCTTGGACCCTGATGCCTTCGCCGAGGTGATCGCCCTGATGCCGGGTTGGGGTGTGCGCGACCTGTTGCGCAGCCCGAAGGCACGCTTCCTGCCGACCCGGCTCGCTGCGATACCCGCGTTGTTGGCCGATGTGCTGCGCCCCGACGTACTGGTCACCCGCCTGGCACGACGCGACGGCGTGTTGCACTTCGGCACCGAGGTGTCCTGGCAGCGTGCGGTGATCGACAGCGGCACAAGAACATTCGGAATCGTCGACACGACAGCTCCCGCAGCCAGTGCCGAACCCGCATTCGACCCAACCACCGTCGAGGTGCTCGGCACGGTCGACGGCGGCCTGGCCCGGTCACCGGAGCGACCGCCCGAACCTATCCACCAGGCGCTGGCTGATGCGGTGTTGCGGTTCATCCCGGAGGGTGCCCGATTACAGTACGGGCCAGGGCAACTCGGTACTGCACTGCTACAGCAGGCCAGGATGCCACTGCACATCGACACCGGTCTTCTCACCGACGCCGTGGTCGACCTCGACCGGCGCGGTCTACTGGCCGGCACCCCGTCATCGACGTATCTCCTTGGCAGTGATGTGCTCTACGACTGGACCGACGGCCGCCCGATATTGCGCGGGATCGACCACACTCACGACCTCACCCGGTTGTCGCGTGGGGCACCGCTGATCGCGGTGAACACCGCCATCGAGATCGATCCGAGCGGGCAGATCAACGTCGAAGGTTTGGGCGAGAAGGTATTCGGCGGGATCGGCGGGCACCCCGACTACTGCGCCGCCGCCAGAATGAGTTGTCGCGGATTGTCGATCATCGCCGTACCAACCAGGGTGAATGGACGCTCACCGCTTGTCGAGCGCCTCAGCCGGCCCGTCTCCACGCCGGCCCACGATGTCGATCTCATTGTCACCGAGGCCGGATACGTCGATCTACGTGCCGCGGACTGGTCGCAGCGCCGCACATTGATCTCCGGACTCTTCGCCTGAAGAAAGGAAGTTCATGACCACACTCGAGGGACAGGTCGTCCTCGTCACCGGCGGCGGCCGCGGTATCGGCCGGGCACACTGTCTGGAACTCGCCGCGCGTGGCGCTGCAGTCGTGGTGAACGACCCGGGCGTGAGCCGCGATGGCACTACGGGAACAGACGCGGCATGCCCTGCCGCACAGGTCGTCTCGGAGATCGAGCAGGCGGGCGGCAAGGCCGTCGCGCACACCGGATCGGTGTCGTCGTGGGACGACGTCGCCGACATGATCTCCACCGCCGTCGATACGTTTGGCACCCTGACCGGTGTCGTCAACAATGCGGGCATCGTCCGCGACGGCATGATCGCCACCGCTTCGGAGTCCGACTGGGACGCGGTGATCGCCGTGCACCTGAAGGGCACATTCGCGGTGACCCGGCACGCATGCGAATACTGGCGCGCCGAATCGAAGGCCGGCAATCCGATCGATGCGCACATCGTCAACACCGTCTCCGGCGCGGGGCTGTGGGGCAACGTCGGCCAGAGCGCCTACGGTGCGGCCAAGGCGGCGATCGCGAACCTCACGGTGGTCACAGCGATGGAGGCCCGTCGCTACGGTGTCGCAGTGAACGCGATTTCACCGCTCGCCGTCACCCGGATCAGCACCGACTTCTTCGGTGGCGAACAGGCCGCCGATCCTGCGTTGGACCCGGCGCGGAGCTCGGCCGTAGTCGCCTGGCTGCAGTCGCCCGAGTCGTCTTGGCTGACCGGTCAAATTCTGCGGGTGAATGGGCATCGGCTGAGCCGGATCGAGGGGTTCACCGAAGCGCCCGGCCGCTATGACGCCAAAGATGGTGTGTCGCTGAATTTCTCCGAGATCGGCCAAGCGGTCAGCTGGCTCTACGGTACGTCGCCGCGGGGATTGGCCGGTCCGCTCCCGTCACACTGAGATGACGATGCCCTGCGTGAGCGCCACGATAATGCCAAGAATCACCAGGTAGACAACGCAGCCGACGACGAGCTTGACGGTCTCGTCCCAGAGTGCAGCGTTGCTCTGCGGCGGCAGGAAGAACTCGGCGGGCATATCTGTCATGCGGATGCGCTTGTGCGGTTCGGTGTTCATGTCGCCCTCTCAGGTCACGGGATGTACGGACTGCCGGCACCGGTGGCCCACCGCATGATCACCAACGGTACGACGAGGAACACGAAGAACGTCACCTGGAAGCCGACAAACCAAGCTCCCAGACGCATCAGCTCGAATCGCCAACGCGCAATGGTGACCTCGTAGTTGAGGTAGCTGTCGAAGTCCTGCTGTTTCGTGATCCGTGTCGTCGTCTCCGCGACGGCGACGCCCCCCTGCGGCGCACGACCTCTGTCCGCCTGTGCCGCAGGTGCAGACTTGGGCCTGGTGAACCGATCGAGGCGGCAGAACCGCTCGAGGTGATTGAGGCCGCGTATCGGCGGCTTTCCCGCCCAGTAGGCAATCAGGTTGGGCCACACGCACATGAGCCCGATGGTCCACAACAGTGTGATCCGGCCACCGCTGCCCCACTCGAGGACCGGGCCGATACCGGGATCGTACGTCCACCACCCCATGGCGGTGGCGGCGCCCTCCACGAGGAAGTCCCATGCATAGTTGACCGGGATCGCCAGCACCAGCATCGATTTCAGCATGCTCCAGCCGAACTTCGACGACACCCACTGGCTCAGCCACAACACCAGCAGTGCATGTACACCCCAGTACACCGCGTAGGCGAACGGCATGAACAACGGGTCGTTGGGCGTCTTCAGCGGCAACCACTCCAACAGGTGGTGTTCGGCGAACGCCGGGCTGTAAAACAGGTGCTGGCCCCAGTCCCCGATCGTCTCCATCCAGTACACGGCGAGACTGTTGAAGAGAAACAGGAAACCCCAGGTGAACCGTCGCCTCCGGAGGACATCGGCAATCGCCAACACGATGAAGATGCTGCCCACGATCGGGATCACCCAATTGAACACCCAGACTCCGCTGGGGTCCAGCGTGACTGGGGGTATCAGCTCGTCCGAGGCGAAATCCACAGTGCCCCTCCCAGTTCGATATATAGTGAAGTAAGCTTCACCATATTCGGCTGTAATGTCAAGCCTGTGGCGAGGACCCGTCTTCGAGGAAGAGGTGCGGAGCTGAACGGCGAACCGATTAGTGCCGTGGTGCGCACCGACCGCGACCTCGTGCTGTTTCAGACAAGTTCGCTGCAGCGTTACGGCATCGAATTCGGTGAATGGATGATGCGCGCGAGCCTCGAGCGCGCCCACTCGCTCGGACATACGGGATTGCGACCCGCACATGCCCGGTTGATGGTCTTTCTCGGCTGGGAGGGCAGCCGCATCTCTGACATCGCACGCGCCCAGGATGTCTCGAAGAACGCCATCGGCCAGCTCGTTGACGAACTCGTGGAGCTGGGCTATGTCGAGCGCGTAGCCGACCCTCATGACCGGCGCGCCAAGATCGTTCGGTACACCCAGCAAGGGGTCGACATGATGGCCGACGCCGCCACAGTCGGCGAGCGGCTCGATGCCGAGATCGCCGACATCATCGGCCCCCGCCGACTCGGGCAGCTGCGGTCAGCCCTGGCAGACCTCTGCCAGCATCTCGAACTAGGGCCGAACTAGCAGCCGCGGACGAAGTTGGCTAGACGGCAATGGGACGTGGCGTTCCGGATGATGCGGTCGTCCCTCCGTCTACTGGCAAGATGACGCCGGTGATGTAGCTAGCGTCCGGGCTTGCCAAGAACAACGCGGCTCGGGCGATATCGGCTGGGGTTGCAACAGCATTCAACGCTACTCGGTCGAGTAGCGCGGCCAAGAACTCTGGGTCGTCCAGCCTGGATTGGGTCTGCCGGGTTGAAGTGAATGCCGGCGCGATCGCATTGACCCGCACTCCATGGCGGCCGAGGTCCAACGCGAGGCTCTGTATCAGCGCGTTGACGGCACCTTTGGTCGCGTTGTAGGCAAACTGACCCCAATCGCCACCGAGTCCTGCCACCGATGACATCGCGATAAAGTTGCCACGTGTAGAGATCAACGCCGGAACCGTCGCTCGCGCAACGTGGATCATGGCATCGAGATTTACCGAACGCATCCGCTCCCAGGAATCGTCGCTGAAGTTCTCGATATAGCTGGGCTCGCTCAGACCTGCGTTACTCACCACCACGTCAAGTCGCGAGAACCGTTCGACGATCGAGGCGACCGCCGCCTCGACGTCTGTACGGCTCACGACGTCGGCGACCAGGACCGCCACCCGGTCCGCCGGATAGCCGTCGACAGTCTCGTGCAGCGACGACGCGTTGCGACCGAGTGCACACACCGTGGCACCTTGCTCGAGAAATGCCCGGACGATCGATCGCCCGATCCCCGAACCTGCTCCGGTCACCAGAACGACCCGTCCCTCGTAGGGGTATCGAGCCCAGGCGATGGTCTGCGGCCCGCCAGCGGTTGTGGTCACCTGGTCTCTCCTGCACCGGGTGTCGGCGACGACGGACTGAGCCGCACGACGCGTCCGCCGATCAGCCATTCCGTGAGGTAGATGGCGCCTTGATGGACGGTGATGCCGTGCGGGCTGTTGAACGTTCGATCGGCGAGTGCTGGGGCGATGGTGTCACCGTCGTCGTCGAGGGTGTTCGGCCAGCGTGGTTCGTCGGTGCTGCGAGGTGACGAGCCCAGGTGACCGACGTAGTCATCGCCGTCGAAGGCTGCGATAGCGCCAAAGAGTTCGGTCACGAGCAGAAACCCCTCGTACTCAGTCAGACTCGACGGGCTGTCCAGCACTGTTGCGCCGAAGGCCCGGAGAAACGTTCCGTCGACCGAGTAGACGACGATCCGGTGATTCGACCGGTCTGCAACGTATAACTGCAGCTGCCCGCCGACGTCACGGAGGAAGATTCCGTGCGGGCACGAGAAGGTGACCCCGGACTGGCTGCCGTCGAGCGTTGCCTGCAGGACCCCGCCCGAGTCGTAGCGGTGAACCAGACTCTGTCCGTAGCCGTCGGCGACCCATACGTCACCCGACGCGGGATCAACCGCCACCGACGTCGGACTCCACGGCCCTCCACTCACCGGATCCTGGAGTTCGGTCAGCACGGTCCCGTCGAGGGCGAGCTGCACCACTCTGCCTCGCGCGGTGTACTCGCCGTATTCTGGTGCGCCATGGACGAATCGGTGGCCGTTGTCGGCAACCCACAGGGCGTGTGAGTCGTGATGCGGCACGGCAGCGATGCTGTGCATCTCGGTGAGCTCGGTGCGAATCCGACGGTTGCCGCCTGAGGAGTCGATGCGAATCAGGTCGTGGCCCTGTGGGTGGGCCACGAACAGGGTTCCATCGGGGAGCGCGGCGATCCCCGAGTGCATCCAGCCCGGCCCGTCGTCGTGGCCGGTCCTGATTCGGGTGAAGTCGAGTTCGACGTCTCCGAGTCGGAATGAACTCAGATCACGACGACCGTGCACGGTAGTCGACAACTCATACCTCCAGTGTGAGATGGGACTTGACGCCGCGGGTGACAGTCAGCGCAGTAAGGCCTTGACGTTGACAGAAGGGTCCGCGAGCAAGTCTGGGTCGGGTGAGATACGTTTGGCGATCATCATCTCGGCCAGGCGAATATCCTTGGCGACAGCGTTTCCCGGCCCGACGGCAGCCGCGGAGACGATGCGACCTGCGGGGTCGAGGCCGTAGCGGATATCGATGCCGTCAGGACGTCGTCGAACCACCTCGCGGTCGGCTTCGTCTGGCATACCCGCGACTTGGAGTCCGAGGTCGAACTGATCCGACCAGAACCAGGGGACTGCTGTGTAGATCTCGGATCCTCCGCACATGTTCGCCGCCGCCACCGCCGCTTGGTCCTGGGCGTTGCGCCACGATTCCAGCCGAATGTGGCGATCGCCGAAGAGTGGATGCGGAAAGCTACAGCAATCTCCTGCGGCAAACACATCTGGATCCGACGTCGCCAGATAACGGTCGACGCGAATTCCATTGTCCACCTGGAGGCGTGACTTCTCGGCAACGTCCGTGTCGGGGATCGCCCCGATGCCGACGACCAAGGCATCGGTGTCGATCGATGAACCGTCGGCGAGGACGACAGTCGCGATACCGCCCACTTCGGTGAGGTCGGTCACGGTGACTCCGCACCGGATGTCGACGCCCGCGTTCAAATGTCGCGCGTGCAGAACCGATGCCACCTCAGCGGGGACGGCACGGCCGAGTAACCTGGGCGCCGCTTCGAGCACAGTTACCCTGCAGCCTTTTTCGGCGGCACATGCGGCCAGTTCGAGACCGATGAATCCGCCACCGACAACGGTGATACGTGCACCGCGAGTCAATCTCGACCGCAGCCGCAACGCATCATCGTGAGTGCGGAGCATGTGCACCGTTTCGAAACCGGCGGCGATCGGCAGGGTTCTCGGGGTTGCGCCGGTTGCCAGGAGCACCTTGTGGTAGTCAATTGCTTCGCCGGTCGACAGAATCACCTGGCGGGTTTCACGATCGATCCGGTCGACGCGTACACCCCCACGATGCGACACCCTCGCGTCAGCGAAATCCTGCTCGCTGTATAGCGTCGCCGGCTGCGGATCCCCGATTCCGAGCAGGGCGGCTTTCGACAGGGGCGGACGCTCGTAGGGCAGCAGCGTCTCGGCGCCAAACAGGACCACGTCTCCCGTCCACCCCGCCGATCGAAGGTTCATCGCAGTGCGAGCGCCGCATTCGCCGGCGCCGACGATCACCATGGCGCTCATCTCAGCCAATCCCGATGTACACGGTGTCGTCGTCGATCTTGACTGGATAAGTGCGGAGGTCCGTGATCACCGGCGCCCCCTGTGCTGCGCCGGACGAATAGTCGAACCGTCCGTTGTGTTTGGGGCATTCGATGGTGTTACCCATTACGAGTCCGTCACACAGGAGTTCGCGTTCGTGGGTGCAGTAACCGTCGGTGGCATAGAACTGATCGTCGTCGGACCGGTAGATGGCGTATTGGTTGCCATCGTGCTCGAACGGGATGATGTCCTCAGCATCGATATCACCGGTTTTGCATGCGGGAATCCAGGTGCTCATAGGGAGGTGTCCTTAAGTTCGTAGTTGCAGTTTCTTCGTGTTGTTGAGGCAGTTACGTTGGGCGGGTCTGCTGCACGAACAGGTGACAGTTTCGGTCACGCGGCCTGACTGGCCGGTGTGGTCATGATGGCTTCGAACTCGATGGGGGTCAACCGGTCGAGGCCGGCCTG
>Ga0180222_1002242_pt1 | contig 16236 bp, 6 predicted proteins | sample eDN5th37CKraftOP_FD_151336 | JGI IMG/M metagenome (GOLD analysis project Ga0180222, IMG submission 151336) | Enriched Organic Plus compost microbial communities from Emeryville, California, USA - eDNA 5th pass 37_C Kraft OP (version 2) (version 2) ... | reverse complement strand
TGGAAATCCTGCTTCAGCCGCGTCCTCTACAAGGGCCGAAACGCCATCGAGCGCATGTTCTGTCGCCTCAAGGACTGCCGCCGCATCGCTACCCGATATGACCGCCGCGCCGATGTCTTCCTCGGCAGCATCCACCTCGCCGCCGCCATCACATGGTGGTTATGAGTCCCGGCCCTAGGAGATGGTTTCGCCACGTTCATCGGCATAGAAAATATCGTTGGCGTCCAATCCGCGATGAACTTCCTCACCGGTAATGATTCCGCAAATGTATTGACCGGCGGGCTGTCTGTCGACGGCCTGAACGGCGGCGATGGAAATGACAGGCTCATCGGTGATTATGGCGATGATTTGCTCAGTGGCGACGACGGTTCGGACAGGCTCTTTGGAGGTTTCGGATCGGATACGCTTGTCGGTCTGGCCGGAAACGACTTTCTCGACGGTGAAGGCGATGACGACGGCCTTTATGGCGGTGCCGGCGACGACGTGCTGGACGGTGGGGCGGGCAATGACAGCCTGGCCGGCAGTCTCGGCAACGATCGCCTTTACGGCGGTACCGGCGTGGATGCGGCAAGCTATACGGGGGCCACGGCGGGCGTTCGGGTGAACCTGTCTCTCCTCATGGCGCAGAACACGCTCGCGGCCGGTTATGACACGCTTGTCTCGATCGAGAACGTCGTCGGCTCGGCCTTTGCCGATACGCTGACGGGCAACCGGTATGGCAATGTCCTCGAAGGCGGTGTCGGTGATGACGTGCTGGACGGCGGCCTTGGCAACGACACGCTCCAAGGCGGCGACGGTATCGACACGGCGAGCTATGTGAGCGCGGCCGGCGCGGTGCGGGTGAATCTGGCGCTGACCGCCGCGCAATCCACTATCTCAGCAGGCGCCGATACGCTCTCGGGCATCGAGAACCTGGCTGGCGGCGCTTATGACGACCAACTGACCGGCGATGCCGGCAACAATGTCCTCACCGGCAATGCCGGCAACGACCTGCTGATCGGCGGCCTCGGCGATGACCAGCTTTATGGCGGTGCGGGAATCGACACGGCGAGCTATGTCGGCGCGACTTCGGACGTTATGGCGAGCCTGCTCCTCACGGGTGCGCAGGACACGCACGGCGCGGGCACGGACACGCTGCTCGGTATCGAGAACCTTACCGGATCGGACCACGACGACGTGCTGACCGGCAACGCGCTCGCCAACCGAATCCAGGGCGGCAAGGGCGACGACTTGATCGACGCGAGCAACGGCGCAGACACGGTCGACGGCGGCTACGGCAACGACATCCTCAAGGGCGCGGGCGGCGACGACGTGCTGATCGGCAATGTCGGCGCGGATACGATCACCGGCGGCGCGGGCGCGGACACGCTGACCGGCGGCGCGCAGGCGGACCGCTTCGTCTACGCCGCGCTCTCCGACAGCACGGTGGCGGCGAGCGATCGCATCACCGATTTCGTCAAGGGCGATATCCTCGACGTCTCGGCGATCGATGCGAGCAGCAAGGCCGCCGGCAACCAGGCGTTCGTGCAGGCGGCGGCGTTCACCCACAGCGCGGGGCAGTTCACCCTTGCCTATGATGCGGGGACGAACACCACCACCGCCCTGTTCGACACCGATGGCGATGCCGTCGCGAACATGGCGATCCTGTTCACCGGCGACGTGACCGCGCTCACCGCGGGCTGGATGCTCTGATGACGCTGTGGAGCCACGGCATGGCGGCGGCTCCGCAGCGTCGCCGGCCGACGCCGGCCCGTTCCGCCGCCATGCAGACGCGTCTTGCCTATTGTTGAAACAATCGCTGAACATAGCGGGAGAGGTGCGAGGGGTGCAGGGGGATTCGCGCGCGGCGCCTTCCGGGCGCTGATGTGGCGCGCGGGCTCCCCGGTTCCGCTCCGCCCCATCCGCTTGCAGGGGATCGATCATGCCGACCTACACCGGAACCGACGCTGCCGAGACCATCAACGGCGATCAGAACGGCGTTCCGGAAGATGACGTCATCTTCGCCCTCGGCGGCGATGACCAGGTCGACGGCGGCGGCGGGCTGGATCAGCTCTATGGCGGCGAGGGCAACGACATCTTCTACGTCTCCGATGCCGCCGATCTCGTTGCCGGCGAAGTCTATGACGGCGGCAACGGCTTCGATGGGCTCGGCCTGGCCGCCGCCGATGCGGATATTTCGGCCGTCACCCTCAGCAGCATTGAGGCGATCGAGGCGATCGACGTCTCCCTCACCGCCGCCCAGCTCGATTCGCTGCGGTTCGGCGACAACCCGCTTCACGGAATCGCCGCCTTCACGGTGACGCTGACCACCGGCGGCTATGCCGATCTCACCGACGGCCTCGTGAGTGTCGACACCTTCAATCTCCACGCCTCCGGCAACACGCTGGATCTCAGCGATACCGTCGCTTCTTCCGGCGCGCCCGGCGAGAACGGCATCACGATCAACGGCGCGGACGGCGCCGATGTCGTCCTCGCTACGCAGCGGGACGACACCATCCTCGCCGCCGGCGGCGGCGACACGCTCTACGGGCTCGGCGGCAACGATCTGCTCGATGGCGGCGCGGGCGGCGATCTCCTCTCGGGCGGCGACGGCAACGATATGCTCGCCGGCGGAGCGGACGGCGATCAGCTGCTGGGCGATCTCGGAGACGACCTGATCCTCGGCGGCGCGGGCGACGACCAGCTGCGCGGCGGGGGCGGCATCGATACGGCGAGCTATGCCGACGCTTCGGCCGCCGTGACGGCGAGCCTCGCCGCGGGCACCGCGAGCGGCGGCGCGGGATCGGACACGCTGTTCGATTTCGAGAATCTCACCGGCTCCGCCCATGGCGACGTGCTGACCGGCGATGGCGGCGCCAACCATCTGTCGGGCGGCGACGGCGACGACGTGCTGGACGGCGGCCTCGGCGACGACCTGCTCGACGGCGGCGCGGGCGCGGACACGGCCAGCTACGCCGCGGCCGCTGCGGCGGTGACGGTGAACCTGACGACCGGCACCGCAACGGGGGGCGCCGGTGCGGACACGCTCGTCTCGATCGAGAATGTGATCGGCTCGGCCTTCGCGGACACGCTGACCGGTGATGCGGGCGCCAATGCCCTGACCGGCGGCGCGGGCGCCGACACCCTCTTCGGCGGCGCCGGCGACGATGTGCTCTCCGCCGGCGACGGCCTCGATTTCGTCTTCGGCGGCGACGGTGCCGACTGGATCGACGGCGGCGCGAACAGCGATGGCCTCTATGGCGGGGATGGCAACGACGTCATCGATGCCGGCGCTGGCGCCGACAATGTCGAGGGCGGCATCGGCGACGATCTCATCCGCGGCGGCGCGGGCAATGATTTCCTCTACGGCGGCGATGGCGACGATGTTCTGGAGGGCGGGCTCGGCGCCGATCGGCTGTTCGGCGATGCCGGCACCGATACCGCCAGCTATGCGCTCGCGACGGCCGCCGTCGTCGCCAGCCTCGCGACCGGGCAGGCGACGAGCGGCGGCAGCATCGACACGCTGAGCGCGATCGAGAATCTCGCGGGCTCCGCCTTCGCCGACACGCTTGCCGGCGATGCCGGCGCCAACCGCCTCTCCGGCGGCGGCGGCGACGACGTGCTCGACGGCGGAGCCGGCGACGACCTGCTCGACGGCGGCTCGGGCAACGATCTGGTGAGCTATGCCGCCGCCACCGCGGGTGTCGTCGCCGATCTCGCCGCCGGCACCGCCACCGGCGGCGGCGGAACGGACACGCTGATCGGCATCGAGAAGCTGACCGGCTCGGCCTTTGACGACGTGCTGATCGGTGCCGCCGGCGTCAACATCCTTACCGGCGGCGACGGCGACGATCGGATCGACGGCGGCGCCGCCGCGGGGACGGACTATCTCTATGGCGGCAACGGCATCGACACGCTGAGCTATGCAAGCTCCGCGGTGGGGGTGCGCGTCAGCCTCGTCGTCGCCACGGCGCAGGCGACCGGCGCGGGCAACGATACCGTCGCGGGCTTCGAGCATGTCACGGGATCGGAATATGCCGACGTGCTGACCGGCGATGCCGGCGACAATCTGCTGGCCGGCGCGGGCGGGGACGATGTGCTGCAGGGCGGGCTCGGCGCCGACACGCTCGATGGCGGCGCCGGCTCCGACACGGCGAGCTATGCGGCGGCGGGCGCCGGGGTGACGGTGGATCTGGCGGCGGGCGCCGCGAGCGGCGGGGCGGGCGCCGACACGCTCGCCGGCATCGAGAATGTGCTGGGATCGGCCTATGCCGATCTCCTGACCGGCGATGACGGCGCCAACGCGCTGGCCGGCGGCGCCGGCAACGATCTTCTCGTCGGCGGCCTCGGCGACGATCGGCTCGACGGCGGCGCCGGGATCGATGGCGTCAGCTACGAGGCTGCTGCCGCCGCGGTGGCGGTCGATCTCGTCGCCGGCACGGCCAGCGGCGGTGCCGGCCTCGACACGCTGGCGCTGATCGAGAATGTCACCGGCTCGGCCTTCGACGACATGCTCGGCGGCGATCGCTTCGCCAACATCCTCGTGGGCGGTGCGGGGGACGACGTGCTGGACGGCGGCTTCGGCAACGATCTGCTCCAGGGCGGTGACGGCATCGATACCGCCAGCTATGCCAGTGCGCTCGCCGCGGTGCGGGTGAGCCTGGCGGTCGCGGGCGCGCAGTCCACCCTCGCCGCCGGCGCGGACACGCTTTCGGGAATCGAGAATCTGACGGGCAGCAGCCATGATGATCAGCTCACCGGTGACGACGGCGCCAACCGGCTGAGCGGCGGCGCGGGCAACGACCTGCTCGTCGGCGGGCTCGGCGACGACCTCCTCGACGGCGGTGACGGCCCGGATACCGCCAGCTATGCCGGCGCGGCCGCGGGGGTCGTGGTGAGCCTGCTCGAAACGGGCGCGCAGGATACGCATGGCGCCGGGCGCGACACGCTCGTGTCGATCGAAAATCTCGCCGGATCGGAGCATGGCGACCGGCTGACCGGAGACGGCGCCGCCAACCGGCTGGCTGGAGAGGGCGGCGACGATAGTCTGGATGGCGGCGCGGGCGCCGATCGGCTCGACGGCGGCTATGGCGACGATGCGCTCGCCGGCGGGCAGGGCGACGATGTGCTCACCGGCGGCATCGGAAGCGACACGCTGACCGGCGGCGCGGGGGCCGACCTGCTGAGCGGCGGCGCGCAGGCGGACCGGTTCGTCTTCGCCTCGATCGGCGAGAGCGCCCCCGGCGCCGCGGACCGGATCACCGATTTCGCGCGCGGCGACATCCTCGATCTCTCCGCGATCGATGCCAATGCGACGCTCGCGGGAGACCAGGCGTTCGTGCGCGCCGATGCCTTCACCCACCACGCCGGCGAGTTCACCCTGGCCTTTGATGCCGGCGCCGGCACCACCACCGCGCTGTTCGATACCGATGGCGACGGGGCTGCCGACATGGCGATCCTCTTCACCGGGAATGTGACCGCGCTGACGGCGGGCTGGGTGCTGTAGCGGCGCGGGCCTCGCGACGGGATCCATCGGCCCACCGCGGGGCCCCCGTGCCCTCCGCCGCGCCCTCGGCGCGATTGCGGGGAGAGGGAATCCTCCGGCGCCTCGGGCTCAGTCCTGCTCGATCGTGCGGCGCTGCGCCAGGAAATGCGAATGCAGCCCGGAGGGCGCCGGCCGTTCGCCGCCGATCGCGGCACGGGCTTCGCTGGGCGTGATGCCGAAGCGCTTGTTGAAGGTGCGCGTGAACTGGTTGTGGCCGGAAAAGCCCAGCTCGAAGGCGATGTCGGTGATCCTGCCGTGCCGCGAGGATGGATCGCGCAGCATCCGGTAGGCCATGTCGAGCCGCCTGTCGCGGATGACCTTGGCGATGCCGCCCTCGCCCATGAAGAAGCGGTAGAGATGCGCCCGCGAAATCTGGAAATGCTGCTCCAGCATCGCCGGCCCCAGCCGGGGATCGGCGAGATGCGCGTCGATGAAGTCCAGAATATCCCTGCGCATGCGGCCGGACGCGCCGGACGCCGCGCCGCTCTGCTGGAATTGCCGCTCCATCAGGCGGACGATCAGATCGATCGTCGCGGTTTCCATCGTCGGGCCGTCGGCATCGTCGAGTTCGTCCGCCATGCCGTAGAGCGCGGCAAGATAGCCGTGGAGCAGCCGCGCCGCCGGCCTGTCTCCCCGCAGCACGAGACCATGGGCGCTGCGGCCGCCATTGGCGAGGTCGATCGGCGCCCGCGGCACCAGCACGGTGAGGCGCGTGCCGCTTTCCGCCAGGCAGCGATAGGGCCGGTTGAGGTCGATCAGATAGATGTCGCCCGGCCGCGCCTCGATGCAGACGCCGTCGAAATCGGCCTTGGCCGATCCGCCCGTGAGGATGTGGACGAAATATTGGTCGAGGCCGCTCCGCACGATATCCTCGCGGCCCCGGTTATAGGAATGGGCGCTGAGCGTCGTTCGGCCGATCAGCAGCCCGCCGATCGCGAAGGAATGGACCCCGCCGTCCAGCCGCTCCTCGCCCTGCCGCCGGTCGACCTGCCAGAGCGGGCGCACCAGTTCGCGCCAGAAATCGTTGCGATGCCGGGGGGCGACCATCGCTGTCGACAGCAGAATCCCGTCCGGCATGACGCATACCCCTCTTCTTCCAAGGATTTACCCCCCCGAACCGGCGGTGGCAATGGTCGCAACACGACAGAATGAGACAAAATCGATAGTTTTTTGAGACATGAGGGCGAGCGCGGCGGAGCCATCCATGGCAAGTAACCGCGCTGACAAGAAATCGTGGATCCCGTCCGGACAGAAGACAGAGATCATCCGCCCTATTTACATATTTTACAGTTAACGGACCGGCTAGATTTTCGTCCGAATGCTTGGGGTGGGCCTACTGACAGGAGTCTGCGGCCCGCGATATGCGCCCTATGGGCATTGAATAAGGAGGCAGGGCTGTGGGAGTCTATAACGGAACCCCGGGAAACGACACGATCCAGGGCGATCAGGGCGGGCTGCCGGAGAATGACGTCCTGAACGGGCTTGCGGGCGACGATACGCTGCTCGGCCTCGCCGGCGACGACGTCATCGAGGGCGGCCTCGGCGCCGATTATATGGATGGCGGCGCGGGCTACGACACGCTCAGCTTCGCCAATGCCACCGCCGGCGTCGGGGTGGCGCTGAACGCCTTCGGCGTCGCGGGCGATGCGGTGGGCGACTCCATGATCGGCTTCGAGGCGCTGATCGGAACCGCCTTCAACGATCAGATCGCCGGCGACGGCGGCAGCAACTTGGTCGATGCCGGTGCCGGCAACGATTATGTCCAACTCAGCGGCGGCGCCGACACGCTGATCGGCGGCGACGGCTATGACCTCCTCGATGCCCGTGTCTATGGCACGGCGGTCGACATCAATCTCACCACCGGCACCGGCCAGCTCGGAACCGCGGGCTGCACCTTCTCCGGCTTCGAGCTCGTCCTCGGCACGAGCTTCAACGATGTCCAGACCGCCAATCTGAACCTCGGCACCAGCCTTGTCGGCTTCGACGGCAGCGACGTCCTCAACGGCGCCAATGGCGACGATGCGCTGTCCGGCGACAGTTATGCCGGTATCGTCGTCGGGGGTGGTAACGATGCGCTATATGGCGGGGCGGGCAACGACGCGCTCGAGGGCGGTGTCCTCGGCGACATCCTCAACGGAGGCGCCGGCTTCGACAGCGTGAACTATTATAGTTCGGGCGTCGCCGTGACGATCAACCTCGCCACGGGCGCGGCATCCGGCGGCGAGGCCAGCGGCGATACGCTGATCGATATCGAGGGCGTCAACGGCTCGGCCTTGAACGACGTGCTGACCGGCAGCACCGCGGACAACCGCCTCTTCGGCTATGACGGCGACGATCTGCTCGCCGGCGGCGCCGGGGCCGACGCGCTGGACGGGGGCGCCGGCGTCGATACGGTGACCTACGACGCCTCGAGCGCGGCGGTGAACGTCAACCTGGCCAACAACGCGAACAGCGGCGGCGACGCCCAGGGTGACGTGCTGGCCAATGTCGAGAATCTTCGCGGCTCTGCCTTCAACGACGTGCTCGCCGGCAATTCGGGCGCCAACACGATTCAGGGCGGAGCGGGCGACGACACGCTGAGCGGGGGGCAGGGCAACGATACGCTCGACGGCGGCGGTGGCAATGATACGGCGAGCTTCGCCGATGCCGTCAGCGGCGTGGATGCCCGGCTCACCACCGGCCTCGCGACCGGCGGCGCCGGCAGCGACACGATGGTCGGCATCGAGAACCTGACCGGCTCGGCCTTTGGCGATGCGCTGCAGGGCAATGCCGGTGCCAACACGATCCTGGGTGGTGGCGGCAATGACAGCATCAACGGCGGTGCGGGCAACGACACGCTCGACGGCGGCGCCGGCATCGACACCGCTTATTATGACGACGCGGCCGCGGGCGTCACGGTGCGGCTCAATCTGGGCCAGGGCAGCGGCGGCGCGGGCAACGATACGCTCTCGGGCATCGAGAATGTGGTCGGCTCGGCTTTTAACGATGCGCTCCAGGGCGATGACAATGCCAACATCCTCTCCGGCGGTCTCGGCAATGACGCGCTCAACGGCGGCCTCGGCAACGACACGCTCGATGGCGGCGCCGGCGTCGATGGCGTCTTCTATAATGACGCTGCCGGGTCCGTCTTCGTCAATCTCGCCCTCGGCATCGCGATCGCCGGCGCGGACAATGACACGCTGATCGGTATCGAGAATGTCGAGGGCTCCGCCTTTGCCGACGTGCTCGTCGGCGATGCCGGGGCCAACCTCTTTTATGGCGGCGGCGGGGATGACGGGCTCCAGGGAGGTGCCGGCGACGACACCCTGTATGGCGGCGCCGGCAATGACACGGCGAGCTTCGTCGATGCGGTCAGCGGCGTGGACGCGCGGCTCACCACGGGCCTCGCAACCGGCGGCGCCGGCAACGACACGATGGTCGGCATCGAGAATCTGGCCGGTTCGGCCTTTGCCGATGCATTGCAGGGTGATGCGGGAGCCAACATCCTGCAGGGCGGCGATGGCAACGACAACATCAACGGCGGCCTCGGCGACGACACGCTCGACGGCGGCGCCGGCATGGACGGCATCTTCTACGACGATGCGGCGGGCTCCGTCACCGTCGATCTCGCCGCCGGCACCGCGACCGGCGCGGCCGGCAACGACACGCTCTCAGGCATCGAGAATGTCGCGGGCTCGGCCTTCGCCGATCTCATCAGCGGTGACGGTGGCGCCAACATCCTCTATGGCCTCGCCGGCGACGATATGCTGCGCGGCGGCGCGGGCAATGACACGCTCGACGGCGGCGCGGGCATGGACACCGCGCGCTATGACGACGCCGGCTCGGGCGTGCTGGTGCGTCTCGATCTCGGCACCACCAGCGGCGGCGCGGGTGCCGACAATCTGGTGGGGATCGAGAATGCCGTCGGCTCGGCCTTCGACGACATGCTCGTCGGTGATGCCGGGTCGAACCTGCTCCAGGCCGGCGGCGGCGACGACCTGATCCAGGGCGGCGCGGGCGACGACACGCTCGACGGCGGCGCGGGCAACGATATCGTCACCTATGTCGACGCCGCTGCCGCCGTCACGGTGGATCTCGCCGCACATGCGGCGACGGGCGGCGCGGGCAACGATACGCTCGCGGGCATCGAGAATGTGCTGGGCTCGGCCTTCGCTGATCAGCTCACCGGCGACGCGGGCGGCAATGCCCTCCGAGGTGGCGCGGGCAACGACATGCTCGCCGGCGGCGATGGCGACGACGTGCTGTCCGGCGGCGATGGTGACGATGTGCTCGATGGCGGCGCGGGCTTCGACGTGGTGGATTACAGCGACGAGAATGCCGGCGTCGTCGTCGAGTTCGCGGCGGGCACGGGGGCGAGCAGCGCAGGCGCGGACACGCTGGTCTCGATCGAGCAGGTGATCGGCAGCCGGTTCGAGGATCATTTCTACGGCGGCGGCGGCGTGGAGGACATCCAGGCCGGTGCCGGCAACGATCTGGTGATCGGCGGCGCGGGCGACGACCAGCTCGCCGGCGGCGTCGATAATGACCGGCTCTATGGCGGCGCGGACGACGACACCCTCTCCGGCGATGCGGGGAACGACTGGCTGAACGGCGGCGCGGGCGACGACGTGATCGCCGGCGGCGCCGGCGTCAACACGGCGAGCTATGCGGGTGCGGGCGGCGCGGTGATCGCGAGCCTGGTCAGCGGCACGGCGACGGGCGGCGCGGGCAACGACACGCTGCTCGCCATCCAGAATCTGGAAGGCTCGACCTATGGCGACACGCTGACCGGCGATGATGGCGCGAACATCCTGTCGGGGATGAGCGGCAACGACGTGCTGGTCGGCGGCCTCGGCGACGACACGCTCGACGGCGGCGCCGGCACCGATACGGCGGATTATTCGGGCGCCGCAGCGGGCGAGACCGTCGATCTCGGCGCGGGCACGGCGAGCGGCGGCGCGGGGTCGGACGCGCTGATCGGCATCGAGAATGTGGTCGGCACGGCGTTCGACGACGTGATCACCGGCACGGGCGGCACCAACCTGCTGACCGGCGGGGACGGCGACGACGTGATCGACGGCGGCGCGGCGCCGGGGACCGACACGCTCTATGGCGGCAGCGGCATCGACATGCTGAGCTATGCGAGCTCGCCTGGTGGGCGTGCGCGCGAGCCTGGCGGTGAAGGGGCCGCAGGCGACCGGCGCGGGCAACGACACGCTGTCCGGCTTCGAGAATCTGACCGGCTCGGCTCATGACGACACGCTGACCGGCGATGCCGGCGCGAATGCGCTGGCCGGCGGCGCGGGTGACGACGTGCTGGCCGGCGGGCTCGGCAACGATGCGCTCGATGGCGGCGCCGGCACCGATATTGCGAGCTATGCGGCGGCCTCGGCCGGGGTGATCGCCAGCCTCGCGGCGGGCACCGCAACGGGCGGCGCGGGATCGGACACGCTGGTCGGCATCGAAGGGCTGATCGGCTCGTCGCATGGCGACACGCTGACCGGCGATGGCGGCGCGAACAGCCTTTATGGCGGCGCGGGCAACGACCTGCTGGTCGGCGGCCTCGGCGACGATCTGATCGATGGCGGCGCGGGCGTCGACACGCTGAGCTATGCGGATGCCGGGGCCGGGATCGCGCTGAGCCTCGCCACCGGCAGCTACCAGGATACGCTGGGCGCGGGCAGCGATGCGGTGCGCAATGTTGAGAATGTCGTCGGCTCGGCCTTCGCCGACACGCTGACCGGCAGCGAATGGGGCAATATGCTCGATGGCGGCGCGGGCGACGACATTCTCTCCGGTGGGCTCGGCAACGATGTCCTGCGCGGTGGCGAAGGCATCGATACGGCAAGCTACGCGCGCGCCGCCGATGCGGTGACGGTGAGCCTCGCGATCACCGCCGCCCAGACCACCGGCGAGGGCGTGGACACGCTGTCGGGCTTCGAGAACCTCACCGGCGGCGCGCAGGGCGACAGGCTCACCGGCGACGCGGGCGACAACATCCTCACCGGCAATGCCGGCAACGACATCCTCACCGGCGGTGCGGGCAACGACACGCTGATCGGCGGCGCGGGCAGCGACACGGCGAGCTATGCCGGCGCGGCGGGCGGGATCACGGTGAGCCTGGGGCTGGTGATCGGGCAGAATACGGGCGGCGCGGGGATCGACAGCTTCTCCTCGATCGAGAATCTGATCGGCTCGGGCCATGCCGACACGCTGACCGGCTCGGCGCAGGCGAACCGGATCGACGGCGGCTATGGCAACGACCTGCTGTCCGGAGCGGGCGGCAGCGACACGCTGCTCGGCGGGGTCGGCAGCGACGTGCTGACCGGCGGTGCGGGCGCGGATACGCTGACGGGCGGTGCGGGAGCGGACCGGTTCGTTTATGCCGCTCTCGGCGAGAGCACGCTGGCGGCGGCGGACCGGATCACCGACCTGTCGGCGGGCGACCTGCTCGATCTCGCCGCGATCGATGCCGACAGCACCGTGGGCGGCGACCAGGCCTTCCATCTGGTCGGCGCCTTCACCAGCAGCGCGGGCGAGTTCACCCTGGCGTTCGATGCGGGGACGGGCACCACCACCGCGCTGTTCGACACCAATGGCGATGCCGCCGCCGACATGGCGATCCTGTTCACCGGCGACGTGACCGCGCTCACCGCGGGCTGGGTGCTGTAGTGGCGCCGCCACGCGACGGAAATGCGAGGGCCCGGGATTTCATCCCCCGGCGGCCGGGAGGATGAGGCAAAATCGACTGTTTTCCAAGACATCGAGGCTGGCGGCGCCGCGCGGCTCATGGCATTAGGGCGCGCTGACAAGAGATCGCGGTTCTGGAGCGCGGCCGAAGACAGCGGACGGGGTGTATTGGGTTAGTTTCCGGTTAACCATTTGGCCGAATTCCTGTCCGAATGCTTTGGCGGCGTTCCGTCGGCGCGTGCCGACAGGTCGCGATACGTCCGAACGGATATCGAATAGGGAGGCAGGGCTGTGGGCACCTATACCGGAACTCCGGGAAACGACACGATCCAGGGCGATCAGGGCGGCTTTGCCGAGAATGACACGCTGAACGGCCTCGCCGGCGACGACACGTTGCTCGGCCTCGCCGGCGACGACATCGTCGAGGGCGGCCTCGGCGCCGATTATATGGATGGCGGCGCAGGCTATGACACGCTGAGCTTCGCCAACGCCACCGCGGGAGTCAGGGTGGCGTTGAACGCCTTTGGCATCGCGGGCGAAGCGGTGGGCGACACGATGATCGGTTTCGAGGCGGTGATCGGCTCCGCCTTCAACGACCAGATCGTCGGCGATGCCGGCGCCAACCGGATCGACGGCGGCGCGGGCGATGACTATGTCCAGCTCAGCGGCGGCGCCGACACGCTGATCGGCGGCGCCGGCGGCGACATCCTCGATGCCCGTGCCTATGGCGCGGCGGTCGATATCAATCTCACCACCGGCCTCGGCCAGGCCGGGACGGCAGGCTGCACCTTCTCCGGCTTCGAGCTGGTCCTCGGCACCGCGTTCAACGATGTCCAGACCGCCAATCTGACCGTCGACACCGGCCTGATCGGCTTTGACGGCGACGACATTCTCAACGGTGCCGACGGCAACGATTCCCTGTTCGGCGACAATTATGCGGGCACCATCGTCACGGGTGGCAGCGATACGCTGAACGGCGGCGCCGGCGACGACAACCTCTTTGGCGGCCAGTTCGGCGACGTGCTGAACGGCGGAACCGGCGTCGATACCACAGGCTATTACGAGTCGGGCGCCGCGGTCACCGTCAATCTCGCAACCGGCGCGGCCTCCGGCGGCGATGCCGATGGCGATACGCTGATCTCCATCGAGAATGTCGCCGGCTCGGTTTACGACGATACGCTCATCGGCAGCACCGCCGTGAATATCCTCGACGGCTCCGACGGCGACGATCTGCTCGATGGCGGCGCCGGCGGCGACACGCTGGCCGGGGGCGCGGGCGTCGATACCGTCACCTACGCCGCGTCGAGCGCGGCGGTGACGGTCAACCTCGCCACCAACGCCAACAGCGGCGGCGATGCCCAAGGCGACGTGCTGTCCGGCATCGAGAATGTGATCGGATCGGCCTTTGACGATGTGCTGACCGGGGACGCGGGCGCCAACGGGCTGCAGGGCGGCGCCGGCGACGATCAACTCGCGGGCGGCGACGGCGACGACGTGCTGGATGGCGGCGCGGGCTTCGATACGGCGGATTACAGCGGGGCGAGCGCGGGCGTGGTGATCGAGTTCGCGTCCGGCACGGCGACGGGCGGCGCGGGCACCGACACGCTGGTCTCGATCGAGCGGCTGGTCGGCTCGGCCTTCGAGGACCGCATCTATGGCGGCAGCGGCGACGAGAGCGTGTTCGCCGGCGGCGGCGACGACCGGGTCCTCGGCTATGCGGGCGACGACAGCCTCGCGGGGGGCGAGGGCAATGACGAGATCCAGGGCGGCGTGGGCGGCGACACGCTGGCGGGCGATGCCGGCGACGATCTGCTCATCGGCGGCGTGGGCGACGACCGGCTCTACGGCGGCTCCGGCAACGACATGGCGAGCTATGCGGGCGCCGCGGGTCCGGTGACGGCGAGCCTCGCGGCGGGCACGGCGACGGGCGGCGCGGGCAGCGACACGCTGGCGGGGATCGAGAACATCCTCGGCTCCAACCACGGCGACACGCTGACCGGCGACGGCGGCGCGAACGCGCTGCTCGGCGCGGGCGGCAACGACCTGCTCGTCGGCGGGCTGGGCGACGATCTGCTCGATGGCGGCTCCGGCAACGACACGGTGGATTATTCCGGCGCGGCCTCGGCCGAGACGATCCATCTTACGCTCGGCATGGCCGTCGGCGGGGACGGCGCCGATGCGCTGAACGGGATCGAGAATGTCGTCGGATCGGCGTTCGACGACGTGATCTTCGGCACGGGCGGCACCAACATCCTCTCCGGCGGCGCGGGCGACGACGCGATCGACGGCGGCGCGGCGGCCGGCACCGACTATCTCTATGGCGGCAGCGGCACCGACGCGCTGCTCTACACGAGTTCGGCGGTGGGGGTGCGCGTGAGCCTGGCAGTCACGACGGCGCAGGCGACCGGCGCGGGCAACGACACGATCGCCGGTTTCGAGGTGATCGTCGGCTCCTCCTTCGACGACATGCTCACCGGCGACGGTGGCTCCAACACGCTCTATGGCGGCGACGGCGACGATCTGCTCGCCGGCGCGGCGGGCGACGACGCGCTCGACGGCGGCATGGGCATCGACACGGCGAGCTATGCCGCGGCGGCGGCGGGCGTGACGGTGGATCTGGTGGCGGGCACGGCGGTCGGCGGCGCGGGTACGGACACGCTGGTCAGCATCGAGGGGCTGATCGGCTCGGCCTATGCGGATACGCTGACCGGCGGCGACAACGCGGACAGCCTGTCGGGCGGCGCGGGCAACGACCTGCTGGTGGGCGGTCTGGGCGACGACACGCTCGACGGCGGAGCGGGCATCGACACGCTGAGCTATGCGGATGCGGGCGGCGGGATCACGCTTTCGCTGGCGCTGAGCGATCCGCAGGCGACGGGCGGCGCGGGCAGCGACGCGGTGCGCAATGTCGAGAATGTGGTGGGCTCGGCCTATGCCGACGCGCTGACCGGCAACCAGTTCGCCAACACGCTGACCGGCGGGGCGGGGGACGATGTGCTGAACGGCGGGCTCGGCAACGACCTGCTCTATGGCGGGGACGGGTTCGACACGGCGAGCTATGCCGACGCGACGGGCGCGGTGCGGGTGAGCCTGGCGATCACGACAGCGCAATCGACGCTGGCGGCGGGCGGGGACACGCTGTCGGGGATCGAGGGGCTGATCGGCTCGGCCTATGCCGACAAGCTGACCGGCGATGCCGGCGCCAACAGCCTCACCGGCGGCGCGGGCGCGGACACGCTGGCCGGCGGGGCGGGGGCGGACCGGTTCGTCTACACGGCGACGGGCGACAGCACGCTGGCGGCGGCGGACCGGATCACCGACCTGTCGGCGAGCGACGTGCTCGATCTCTCGGCGATCGATGCGGACAGCGGGACGGCGGGCGATCAGGCCTTCCACCTGGTCGGCGCCTTCACCAGCAGCGCGGGCGAGTTCACCCTGGCGTTCGATGCGGGCAGCAACACCACCACGGCGCTGTTCGACACCAATGGCGACGCCGCCGCCGACATGGCGATCCTGTTCACCGGCGATGTCACCACGCTCAGCACGAACTGGGTGCTCTGAGCCGGCGGACCAGCGCCGTCGCCATGGCGGAACGAGACGGCGCGAGCAGCGCTCATCCTCCCCAGCGCCTCCGGGGAGGATGATAAGGGCGCCACAGCCGCGTTGCGTCGGTCCGCAACGCCTGTTTGCCGGACTTTGGTCAATTACGTCCAGATCGGAGCAATAATTGCCCCGTATTGGTACATTAACAATGTTGCTCAAGCCCTTCGTGTGGCATTCTTCCTCTACGTACCACGTGTTGACTGGGTTGCTTTTCTTGCGCCTTATTCTCGGCATGTGAGCGATCTCGTCGCTCCTCAAGGTTGCGGCGATTCGTTCCTGTCCTGAGTTCACGAGTATCTTTGGGAGAGGAAAGTCATGGCCACATTCACCGGCACAAACGGCGCCGAGATCATCCCGAATCTCATCATCGGCCCGGTCCAGGCGATCGGCAATGACTTCGTCGACGCGCTGGGCGGCGACGATATCGCGATCGGCTGGTC
>Ga0180222_1002241_pt1 | contig 16244 bp, 15 predicted proteins | sample eDN5th37CKraftOP_FD_151336 | JGI IMG/M metagenome (GOLD analysis project Ga0180222, IMG submission 151336) | Enriched Organic Plus compost microbial communities from Emeryville, California, USA - eDNA 5th pass 37_C Kraft OP (version 2) (version 2) ... | reverse complement strand
GCTCCCGACGGCACGACGGTCGCCGTGAAGATCTTGGACGGCTCCGCGCGGGCCGGCAGCGTCGTGGCCCTCGACCTGCTCGCCTCGGTGGGTGCCGTGCCCCTCGAGGCGGCCGCTTCCGTGGTCAGCCGGCTCGGGCTCGAGGTGCACGGCGGCGGCCGTGCCGTCGGCCGGGTCTCCTCCACCGTCTGAGCCCTGCGCCGAGCTCCTCGCTCAGGGCGGGAGCAGGACGCGCGTGGCGTGCACGGCGCCGGGCGCGTAGTAGACGCCGCGGCCGGGACCGGCAAGCGCCGGCGGGAAGCTCAGAGAGCGATCCAGCGCTCGCGCGCGGAGGGGATCCGCGTCGTCCAGCAGCAGCGCGGCTGCGCGACGCGCCAGGGCCAGCTCCCGCTGGCGCAGCTGCCAGTCCTCGAACGATCCGACCGCGGCCACAGGCCCGCCGGCCCGGGCGTCCATCTCGCCCGTGACCGTCCACCCCGCCGCGCTCAGGCGCGCGGCCAGCCGTTCCGGTGCTGCCGTCACAGCCACCACGGGATGCTGGCGTGGCAGTGGCGGCGGCCCTTGCACCCGCCGACCTCGCAGCTCATCAGCCTCCGCCAGGGCGAACTGCACCTCCAGTCCGTGCCAGCGCCCCCGGCCCGGCGGCGCCGCAGGGTCGTGTTCCGCCGCCGCTCCCCCGGCGGCGAGGAAGGCCTCCCGGCGTGCATGTGCGAGCAGGACGCGCTCGGCGAACAGCGGGCCGACGCGCTGCAGGGCGGCAGGCACGGTCGTGACCGTCGCTGCCACGGCGGCTCCCCGCGCGGCGCCTTCACGCAGTACGAGGGCGAGCCGCTCCAGCAGTTCCGCGCCGTGGCCGGTTCCGACTCGGCCGAGGACGACATCGAGCTCGTCCAGCAGGAGGATCAGCCCCTGCTCGGCCGGGCCCTGGGTGAGCGACAGCCAGGCGGCCTCCACGGCGTCCCAGCAGGCCTCCGCATCCCCGGCGGGCGCAAGCAGCAGCCGGGAGGGGAGGACGGCGCTGTCGTCTCTGCGCAACGCCGGGGTGCGCAGACGGGACGCGAGCAGAGCGAGCACAGCGGAGCGACCGCTCCCCCGGTCGCCGCAGACGAGCAGTCCGGCCGCCCGGGTGGGATCCCAGAACTCCACGGTCCGGCGCTGCTCCTCGGGCCGGTCCCCGAGCGCCAGGGGGATCGCACAGGGCTCGGCGCCACTCGTGCGGGAGTCGAGCTGTGCCAGCAGCTCCGGCTCGGAAAGGCGAGCCGGCAGCGGTGGGAGCCAGGGCGGAAGGGGCGGCGCTCCGGAGCGCGCGCGCAGCGCGAGTGCGCCCAGGCGCGCGCATTGGAACTCGACCGGCTGGGGCTGCGTCGTGGACCGGACGATGCACCGGCCCGGGACGGCCGGGTCCAGGGCCGCGGCCGCGGCCGTCCCGATGAGCGCCTGGCTCTCAGCCGCGGCCAGCACCCGCAGGCTCAGACGGAGCGCGCAGTTGGCCAGGAGCTGCTCGCGCACCGCGGTGCTCGGGCTCTGCGTTGCGAGGATGAGGTGCACTCCGAGGGAGCGGCCGCGCGCGGCGAGGTCGCCGAGCACGGCGTGCACCTCGGGCAGGGCGTGCGCGAGCGCGGCGAACTCGTCCGCGACGACCACGAGCCGGTGCAGCGCGACCTGCCCGGGCAGGGCGGCGATGTCGCGCGCGCGGTGGGCTCGCAGCAGCTCCTCCCTGCGGCGCAGCTCGGCTCTGATGCTGCGCACCGCTCGGGCGGCGCCGTTCTCATCCAGATCGCTGACGATGCCCAGGCAGTGCGGCAGCCGCAGCAAGGGGGCCAACGAGGACTCGCCCTTGAAGTCCAGGAGGAGGAAGCCCACCTCCTCAGGGGGGTAGCTGCGGGCGATGGAGGAGAGCCAGGCGACCAGCAGCTCGCTCTTGCCGCTCCCTGTGGTGCCCGCGACGATCGCGTGCGGGCCATCGGCGACGAGATCCAGTCGCAGCGGCCCCTGAGCATGGACGCCGACGGTGCAGCGCAGGCTCGCCCGCCCCGAGGGCGGCTCCGGATCGGGCAGCGCGGCGAGCTGCACGGAGGCCGGCAGCACGGCGCCGGGCCGCGGCAGCCCCTGCGCCTCGCGCTCCAGCCTCGCGGCCGCGCGCGCCGCCTCGGCCTCCCCCAGCAGCAGCGGACGGATCGGGCAGGACGAGCCCGGCGCAGCCCACCAGCTCGCCCGCCCCGCACCGTGCAGCTCCACGATGCGCTCGCAGCGCATCGGCAGAGCGGCCCGCTCCGCGGCCAGGACGAGCTCCCAGCCTGCTGCCGGTGCTCCGGCCTCCGCCGGAGCCTCATGCACGCGAAGGGTGAGCGGTGCGCGCTGGCGATGGGGCAGCCGATGCAGCCCCGCCCAGCCAGGCCCGGAGGGGAGCTCGATGCGTAGCGCCTGCGGCGGGCTGTCACGCGCGAGCTGCAGGCAGACCGCGCGGGCGAAGGCGCGGCCCAGGCGTGGCTCGGCGACGACGCCGAGGACGATCGGCGCCGCGAAAGGGTCGGCTCCCCGGCGGGCCGGCTCGAAGACGACCGGCGCGGCCTCCAGCACCGCCGCACGGCGCGCCAGCTCGGCCGCCTCGCCCTCGACCCGGGGCCCCGCCCGCACCCTCAGCCTGCTGGGAAGCGAGCCGGAGCCGATCCGCACGCCCCACTCCTGCTGCCTGCGCCAGCGGTGCAGCTCACCGGTCGGCGCGGGGGCCTCACCCGGTCGCGGCCAGCGCTCCTCGATCGCGGCGCGCTCCTGATCGTGCAGCGCCGCCAGCTGCGCGCCGGCGCCGCGCAGTTCCTGCTCGTGCGCGCGGACCAGACGCCGGCGTGCGCGCCGCGCCCGCAGCAGCCCGTCGGCGAAGGAGCCGAGGGCGAGCACCGGGGAGAGCAGCCCGAACAGCAGGGCCAGTGGGGACGAGAGAAGCAGCCACAGGATGACCGCCACGCCGATCGGGGCGAGCACCAGCAGAAGCGGGGGCGCGGGGGCGGCGGGCGCGGCCTGTGCCTGCGGCACCACGAACTCGATCTGCTCCTGCGTCGGCTCCTGCATGCAGCCATTCAAGGCGGCGACGCCAGCCCGCGACGCGGACCCCCCGGGGCGGTGGAGGCACGATCGCCACGCCGCCGTGTGCAGAAGCGATCCGCCGCGGGAGGACAGCCACGGCGGCAGCCGCCAGGGCGGTCGGCCCTCGGTCAGCCCGCGCCTGCGCCCGCGCGGCCCGCTCAGCGGGCGGTGCCGCTGATCGGCGCGGTGTCGGAGTCGCCCACGTCCTCCGCTCCGCCGTCCTCACCCGCCGACACCTCGAGGACGTCCACGACCGCGACAGTGATGTTGTCGCGCCCGCTGTTGCCCAGGGACTCGCGCAGCAGCGTCTCGGCGGCCTCCGCGGGGCTCTGGCCGGACGCGAGGAAATGCGCGATCCCCAGGTCGGTGAGCTCCTTGGTCAGCCCGTCCGAGCAGATGAGGAAACGCTGGCCGGAGGCCACCGGGACCACGAAGACGTCCGGGTAGGGGTCGTCGCCGGGGCCGACCGCCCGGGTGATGACGTTCGCGTGCGGGTGGTCCTCCGCCTCGGCCGGGCTGATCGCGCCCTGGTTGATGAGGTGCTGCACGACGGAGTGGTCCTCGGTGATCTGGCGCAGCGTGCCGTTCTCCAGCAGATACACGCGGGAGTCGCCGATGTTCACGCAGAACCAGGTCGGCCGGCCCTCGGCCTCGCCCAGGACGATGCCGGTGAGGGTGGTGCCCGTGTTGCCGTCCGTGATGGCGGTCTCCGTGACCATGTCCTCCACGGCAAGCCTCAGCTGCTCGTAGACGTGCGCCGGGTCGCTCGTGGTGTCCCGAGCCAGATCGCCCAGCCGCGTGACGACGACCCGGCTGGCCACGTCCCCGGCTGCATGGCCGCCCATGCCGTCGGCAACGGCGAAGACGGGCAGCGCGGTGACCACGCTGTCCTCGTTGACCTCGCGCCGCAGGCCCACGTCCGAGAGCGACGCCCAGGCCAGGGCGACCCGCCAGGGGTGAGGACCCGTGCCGGTCACCTCGGAGCGGACGCTGTCCGAGCCGATGCTGCCGATGCTGGTCACCGATTCCCCTCGCTCATGGCATGAGCCTACCTTGCGCACGCAGCTCGTGAGACGGCCGCGAGCCGTCGCCCGAGGATGACGCGGCGCCGGCACGGGGAAGGCCCGGTGGATGACCGCGCTGGCGCGCGTCGACCACCGGGCCTTCCCCGCGTCAGCCGATCAGGAAGCCGGCGGTGCCGGCGGTGCCGGCGGCGCGGGCGGAGCCGGCGGCCCCGGAGGCGTGGGCGGAGCCGGAGGCGCCGGGGGCGCGGGCGGCGGCGGCGCTGCGTATCCGGGCGGCGGAGCCGGCGGATAGCCGGCCGGGCCTCCCTGCGGTGCGCCGCCAGGGTAGCCGCCGCCAGGGTAGCCGCCGGGGTAGCCGCCGGCAGGCCCGCCGGGCGCGGCTCCGCTGGGAGCCGGGACATAGCCCTGGAAGGGAACGCCGCTCCAGCCCGCCTCGGTGCGGTCTGCGATGAAGCTGTTCAGCCAGCCGGGCGGCGGCACCGGAGGCAGGCCGGCGACAGGACGGGCGGGCGTGTTCCAGACCGACTTGTCGAAGGCGAGGATGCCGTAGAACACGATCGGCAGGATCGCGCCGAGCACGACGAAGCCGACGCCCTTCTGCGTCTTGGCGGTGATCCGGATGAGCGCGAGGATGTGCAGGACGATCAACGCGATGCCGCCGAGCCAGCTCAGGATCGGGCCGAGCCCAGGGATCCATCCCAGGAACCCGACAAGGGAGATCAGTCCGTACCACGGCGAGATGTCGCCGAGCTTGAACATGATCATGACGTTCCAGACCGGGATCCACGCCTTCCATGGCCCGTCGACGCCGGCCTTGGCGAAGACGCGCATGACGAAGATCGCCGTGACGATGTAGTACGCCAAGGCGAAGATCCCGAAGAACAAGAAGAAGAAAATGACGGCGGCGAGGAACCCGAACCCTCCGCCGTAATAGCCGCTATCCATCGGTGGGTTGAACCCTCTCTCGATCGATGTGGTCCGCGGATGGGCCCGCGGCGTCCCGCCCATGCCGGAACGGGACCGATCTTATCGATAAGTGACCAAACGCCCAGGAATTTCTCTCGTCACTCCACGAACAGATCGAGTTCGCCCTGCGAACCGGGGCGCAGCACGATCCCGGCACGGCGTGCCCAGCGCAGCAGACCGGCGATCGTCTGCACCTGCGGGCGCTCCTGCGCGAGCCGACGCACGAAGGCTCCCTTCGCGGTCTTGTTGAAGTGGTTCAGGGCTCGCACGGTCCCGTCGGTCCCCGGGGTGACGACGCGCACGAACGCCGAGTTCGCCCGTCCCGGGAGGGGCCCGAGCTTTGCGTAGGACTCCGAGCGCAGATCGAGCACGAGACCGTCCAGCCCGTCCAGAGCCGCGCTCACCGGCTCGCGCCAGATCTCGCGCAGGCTGCGCCCGGGCAGGCGCGAGTCCGCCGAGAGACGGTAGGCGGGGATCGGGTCCAGTGCGCGCACGGGCCCGAACAGCGCCGAGTGGATGATCGCGCTGCGGGCGAGGAAGGCGCGCGCCGCGCGGCCGAGCGAGGGAGCGTCCAGCGCGTCGTAGAGCACCCCGGTGTAGCGATCGGCGGCCGGCAGCAGCGGCGCCTGCCGCAGAGCGCGGTTGCGGGCGAGCTCGGCCTGGCCGTTGGCCCCCAGCTTCAGCGCGGCGAGCGCGGCGTGCTCGTCCGCGCAGAGCGCGGCGAGGGCCGCGAGGGCCTGCTCACGCTGCGAGCGCAGCTCGGGAAAGGCGAGAGCGCCGAGCCTCAGCCCGGCGCCCTCGCCTCCGTCGCGCTTCGTCTCCGAAGGCGGCAGGAGGATGTGCACGCGATCGGCGGGGAGCTAGATCAGCTCGGCCTGGCCGGCCACGATGGTCACCGCGTTGTTGTCGACGGAGAGGAAGCCGTCCTCGGCGTTCGCCGTGATCTGCGAGCCGTCGGCCGCGATGATGCGCACCTCGCCCATGGCGAGGATCGCGAGCATCGGCTCGTGCCCGGCGAGGATGCCGATCTCGCCCTCCACGGTCCGCGCGACGACCTGGCGGGCGGGGCCCGACCAGATCTCCGCGTCGGCCGAGACGACGCTCACGGTGATGTCCGCCATGACTAGCCGAGCTCCTTCTGCAGCTTCGCCCAGTTCTCCTCGACGTCGCTGATCGGCCCGACGTTGAAGAACGCCTGCTCGGGCACGTGGTCGAAGTCGCCGCGGCAGATCGCGTCGAAGGACTCGATCGTGTCCTTGATCGCGACCGTGGAGCCCTCCACGCCGGTGAACTTCTTGGCCATGTAGGTGTTCTGCGAGAGGAACTGCTGGATGCGGCGCGCCCGCGCCACGGTGACCTTGTCCTCCTCGGACAGCTCGTCCACACCGAGGATCGCGATGATCTCCTGCAGCTCCTTGTTCTTCTGCAGGATCTGCTTCACCGTCGTGGCGACCCGGTAGTGGTCCTCGCCGATGTAGCGCGGGTCGAGGATGCGGCTGGTCGAGGTGAGCGGGTCCACCGCGGGGTACAGACCGCGCGAGGCGATCTCCCGGGAGAGCTCGGTCGTCGCGTCCAGGTGCGCGAAGGTCGTGGCCGGCGCCGGGTCGGTGTAGTCGTCCGCAGGCACGTAGATCGCCTGCAGCGAGGTGATCGAGTGGCCGCGGGTCGAGGTGATGCGCTCCTGCAGGAGGCCCATCTCGTCGGCGAGGTTCGGCTGGTAGCCCACGGCCGAGGGCATGCGGCCCAGCAGCGTGGAGACCTCGGAGCCCGCCTGCGTGAAGCGGAAGATGTTGTCGATGAACAGGAGCACGTCCTGCTTCTGCACGTCGCGGAAGTACTCCGCCATGGTCAGCGCGGAGAGCGCGACGCGCAGGCGGGTGCCCGGCGGCTCGTCCATCTGGCCGAAGACGAGCGCCGTCTTGTCGAAGACGCCGGCCTCCTCCATCTCGTGGATGAGGTCGTTGCCCTCACGGGTGCGCTCGCCGACGCCGGCGAACACGGACACGCCGCCGTGGTCCTGCGCCACGCGCTGGATCATCTCCTGGATGAGGACGGTCTTGCCCACGCCCGCGCCGCCGAACAGGCCGATCTTGCCACCCTGCACGTACGGCGTGAGCAGGTCGATGACCTTGATGCCCGTCTCGAACATCTGGGTCTTGGACTCCAGCTGGTCGAAGGCCGGCGGGTTGCGGTGGATCGGCCAGCGCTCGGTGATCTCGAGCGACTCGCCCTCCGGCAGGTTCAGCACCTCGCCGGTCACGTTGAACACGCGCCCCAGCGTGACGTTGCCCACGGGGACCGAGATCGGCGCGCCCGTGTCGCGGACCTCCTGCCCGCGGACGAGGCCGTCCGTCGGCTTCAGCGCGATCGCACGGACCACGTCGTCGCCGAGGTGCTGGGCGACCTCGAGGGTGAGCTCGTGCGCCTCGTCCTCGCCGGCGATGCTGATCGTCGTCTTCAGCGCGTTGTAGACCTCGGGGATGGCGTCGTGGGGGAACTCGATGTCGACGACGGGGCCCGTCACGCGGGCGACCCGGCCCACGGCGACCGGGCTCTGCGCGGTCTCCTGTGCGCCCTGGGCGGTTGCGGTCGGTGTCATGGTGTCTCTCTTCTTCTGGCTTGTGCCGGGGTCTGGGCCTGGGCGCGGGTCTCGATCAGTCGTCCACCAGCGCGTCGGCGCCGCCGACGATCTCGGAGATCTGCTGGGTGATCTCCGACTGGCGCGCGTTGTTCGCCAGCCGGGTGTATTCGCGGATCAGCTTGTCCGCGTTGTCGGTCGCGGACTTCATCGCCTTCTGCGTCGCGGCGTGCTTGGAGGCCGCCGACTGCAGCATCGCGTTGAAGATGCGGCTCTCGATGTAGGCCGGCAGCAGCCGGTCCAGCACCGTCTCGGGGTCGGGCTCGAACTCGTACAGCGGGTCGACCGCCTCGCTCGCCTCCGCGACGCCCTCCACGACCTCCAGCGGGAGCAGGCGGACGACCTCGGGGGTCTGGGTGAGCATGCTCACGAAGCGGTTGTAGACGATGTGGATCTCGTCGACCCCGCCGGAGGAGACGTCCCGCAGGAACGCCTCCAGCAGCGTGTCGGCGATCTCCTTGGCCGTCTCGAACACCGGCGCGTCGGTGCCGCCCGTCCAGATCCGCTCGGCCGAGCGGCCGCGGAACTGGAAGTACCCCTGCGCCTTGCGGCCGATGAGGTAGAAGACGACCTCTTTGCCCTCCTCGCGCAGCAGCGCGGCCAGCTCGTCCGCCTCGCGCAGCACGTTCGCGTTGAACGCGCCGGCCAGGCCGCGGTCGGAGCTGAACACGACGACGGCGGCTCGGTCGATCCGCGGCGGCTCGGTGGTCAGGGCGTGCGCGACGTTCGAGTGGACCGCGACCGCCGAGACGGCGCGAGTGATCGCCCGCGCGTACGGGGTCGAGGCCTGCACCCTCGCCTGTGCCTTCTGGATCCGGGACGCGGAGATCAGCTCCATCGCCCTCGTGATCTTCTTGGTCGTCTGGGCAGACCTGATCTTCTGCCGGTAGACCCGAAGTTGCGCTCCCATGGATTCCTCTGTGCCGGTCCTCTGTGCTCTGGGCTCGGCGCGTTACTTGCGCTTGCCGACGACGATCTGCTCCTGGCCGACCTCGGACTCGTCGATGGGCTCGACGTGCTCCTCGCCCAGGGTGCGCCCGGCGCTGGTCTGGAAGCCGCGCGAGAACTCGTCGACCGCGGCGGCCAGGGCCGCCTCGGTGTCGTCGTCCAGCACGTTCGTCTGCCGCAGCGTGTCCAGCACCGTCGTGTTGTGCCGCAGGTGCTCCAGCAGCTCCTTCTCGAAGCGCAGGACGTCCTCCACGGGGACCTCGTCGAGCTTGCCCTTGGTGCCGGCCCAGATCGAGACGACCTGCTCCTCCACCGGGTACGGCGAATACTGCGGCTGCTTGAGCAGCTCGGTCAGGCGGGCGCCGCGGGCGAGCTGACGACGGCTGGCCGCGTCCAGGTCGCTCGCGAACATCGCGAAGGCCTCGAGCGCGCGGTACTGCGCGAGCTCCAGCTTCAGCGTCCCGGAGACCTTCTTGATCGACTTCACCTGGGCGTCACCGCCGACGCGGGACACCGAGATGCCCACGTCCACGGCGGGGCGCTGGTTCGAGTTGAACAGGTCGGACTGCAGGAAGATCTGCCCGTCGGTGATCGAGATGACGTTCGTCGGGATGTACGCCGAGACGTCGTTCGCCTTCGTCTCGATGATCGGCAGACCGGTCATCGAGCCCGCGCCGAGCTCGTCGGACAGCTTCGCGCAGCGCTCCAGCAGGCGCGAGTGCAGGTAGAAGACGTCGCCCGGGTAGGCCTCGCGCCCCGGCGGACGACGCAGCAGCAGCGAAACGGCGCGGTAGGCCTCGGCCTGCTTGGACAGGTCGTCGAAGATGATGAGCACGTGCTTGCCGCCGTACATCCAGTGCTGGCCGATGGCGGAGCCGGTGTAGGGGGCCAGGTACTTGAAGCCCGCCGGGTCAGAGGCCGGTGCCGCGACGATGGTGGTGTACTCCATCGCGCCCGCGTCCTCCAGGGCGCCCTTCACCGAGGCGATGGTGGAGCCCTTCTGCCCGATGGCCACGTAGATGCAGCGCACCTGCTTGGTCGGGTCGCCGGACTCCCAGTTCGCCTTCTGGTTGATGATCGTGTCGATCGCGATCGCGGTCTTGCCGGTCTGCCGGTCGCCGATGATGAGCTGACGCTGGCCGCGCCCGATCGGGATCATCGCGTCGATCGCCTTGATGCCGGTCTGCATGGGCTCGTGCACGCTCTTGCGCTGCATCACACCCGGCGCCTGCAGCTCGAGGGCGCGACGGCCCTCGCTGGCGATCTCGCCCAGACCGTCGATCGGGTTGCCCAGCGGGTCGACCACGCGGCCGAGGTAGCCGTCGCCAATCGGGACGGAGAGGACCTCGCCGGTGCGGGTGACCTCCTGGCCCTCCTCGATGCCGGTGAACTCGCCGAGCACGATGACGCCGATCTCGTCCTCGTCGAGGTTGAGCGCGAGGCCCAGCGTGCCGTCGCCGAAGCGCACGAGCTCGTTCGCCATCACACCGGGCAGTCCCTCGACGTGGGCGATCCCGTCGGCGGCGTCGATGACGTGGCCGACCTCGGTCGCGCCGGCGGCGCCGGGCTCATAGCTGGACGCGAACTCCGCGAGAGCCTTGCGGATCTCCTCCGGGCTGATCGTCAGGTCTGACATTCTCTGTTCCTCTGCTTATCGGGGCGAGCCCCGTGTGAGTGAAGTGTGGGGTGTCTCGCGCTATCCCGCGAGACGGCGCCGGAGCTCCGCGATCCTCCCGGAGACACTGCCGTCGATAACATCGTCCCCTATCTGGACCCGTGCACCCCCGACGAGCGCCGGATCCACGACGACCGTCGCCCGCACAGGCCGGCCGTAGCGCTCACTGAGCGTCTGCTCCAGCCGCGCGGACTGCTCGGCGCTCAGCGGCCGGGCGACGGTGACCCTCGCCAGCTCGAAGCCGGCGGCGTCCGCGACGATCCGGGCGGCCTGCGCGAGCAGCGCCACGATCCGCCGGCCGCGAGGGGCGCGCACCAGCTGGGTGAGGATCTCCACGGTGGCCTCGCTCGCGCGGCCCTCCAGCAGGCGGCGGATCAGGCCGACCCTGGCCTCGGGCGTGCCGAGCTTCGAGGACAGCGCGAGCTCCAGCTGCGGGTCGGAGCCGACGACCGCGGCGAAGGCGAGGATCTCCTCGTCGACGGACGAGGCCGCGCCTGCCGAGGTCGCGTAGGCGCGGATCCCGAGCTCCTCGACGGCGCCGACGACGTCGCCAGGGTCGGACCAGCGCGCCCGGGCGATCCCGGACAGCAGCGCGAGCGTGTCAGCCGAGGTGTGCGGGCCGAACACCGCGGAGACCAGAGCGGTCTTCGCCTGCGCGGGCGAGGACGAGTCCCCGACGGCCTGGCGCAGGGCGGGGTTCGACTCCAGCGTCCCGAGGGCCGCGAACAGCTCCCGGCCCACCCGCGCGCGCTCGACGCCCGGCTCCAGCGCTTCGAGCGCGGAGACGGCCTCGGCACGTGCCTGGGTGGTGGCGCTTCCCATCAGGTGGTCGCCTTCCGGTCGGCCTCGAGGTCGGCCAGGAAGCGGTCGACCACGGAGGCGGCGCGCTGATCGTCCGCAAGGCTCTCGCCCACCACGCCGGAGGCGAGGTCGATCGCGAGCGTGCCGACGTCCTTGCGCAGGGAGGCCAGGGCGGACTGCCGCTCCGCCTCGATCTGCGCCTGGGCTGCGGCCTGGATGCGGGCGGCCTCGCTCTGGGCGGCCTGCCGCGCCTCGGACACGATCTTCGCGCCCTCGCCGCGAGCGGACTCCTTGATCGCAGCGGCCTCGCCGCGCGCCTCGGCCAGCTGCGCGGTGTACCGCTCCAGCGCCTCCTCGGCCTTGCGCTGGGCCTCGTCGGCCTTCGCGATGTTGCCCTCGATCGCCTCCGCGCGCTTGTCGAGCGTGGCCTTGATCCGCGGCAGGGCGTAGAGCCAGAAGAAGACGAGCAGCACGACGAAGATGACCGCCGACCAGATGATGTCGTAGCTCGCCGGCAGCAGCGGGTTCGGCGGAGTCTCGCCCTCCGCGGCAGCGAGCACCAATGCCTTCAGCATCGTGCCTCCTCTACAGACGACAGGTGCGGACTAGAAACCGAAGATGAACGCGGTCGCGATGCCGATGAACGCGAGCGCCTCGGTGAACGCGATGCCGATCCACATGAGGACCTGCAGGCGGCCGGCGAGCTCGGGCTGACGGGCGACGCCCTCGATCGTCTTGCCGACGACGAAGCCCACGCCGATGGCCGGGCCGATGGCGGCCAGACCGTAGCCGACGGTCGCGATACTTCCGGAGATCTCAGCGAGAACTGACACGTTGTTTCCTTCCTTGTGGAGGAGCCGGCGATTACCGGACTCCGAAGACGATCAGTGCTCCTCCGCCACCGCGAGCTGGATGTAGACCGCGGTGAGGAGGGCGAAGACGTAGGCCTGCAGGGCTGCGACGAGCAGCTCGAACAGGGTGAAGACGAAGCCGAAGGCGAGGGAGCCCAGCCCGAGCGGCTTGATGTACCACTCCTGCGCCGTGAAGAAGAAGAACTGGGTGGCCGAGAAGAACAGCACCAGCAGCAGGTGCCCGACCATCATGTTCATCAGGAGCCGGAGGGTCAGCGTGACCGGGCGGATGACGAAGGTCGAGATGATCTCGATGGGCGTGACGATGATGTAGATCGGCCACGGCACGCCGGCGGGGAAGAGAGAGTTCCGGAAGAACTTCGCGGGGCTCTTCTTGATGCCGGCGTAGATGAAGGTCGCGTAGGCGACGATGGCCAGCACGAGTGGCGCGCCGATCGTCGCCGATCCGGCGATGTTCAGGAACGGGATGATGCCGGTGAGGTTCATGGCCAGGGCCATGAAGAAGATCGTCGTGAGGATCGGCAGGAAGCGCTGGCCGTCCTTCTTGCCGAGCAGATCCTCGGAGATGTTCGTGCGGACGAAGCCCAGCGCGAACTCGATGGCCCCCTGCCAGCGCCCCGGAACGACGCTCATGCGCCGCACGCCGAGCCAGACCAGGAGGATCACGGCGGCGACCGCGATGAGGCGGATGAGGATGATCCGGTTGACCTCGAACGGCGTGCCGTTCAGCAGGAAGGCGTCCGGGAAGAACTCGTGGATCGAAGGAGCGTGGAATCCACCCTCGTCATCGGTCGCAAGAGGGATCAGCGCACCCACGGCGTTTGCTAACAGGGCTCTCTCCTGGATCGGGGTCCGGCGCGCAGCGCGGACGACGATGAACGAAGGATCCCCGGACACCATGCGACGGCCCTGCCGGAAATGCGGTGGGGATCGCGGTACAGCCTAGCAAGAGGAAGGCGCGCTGACGAATCCCTCTCGATGTCGAGGGAATCCGGCCGGCTGCCGGAGCGGGTCACTCGCCTTCGCCGGACTGCGGCAGCCGGGCGTCGCTCGCGTAGGGCACGCGCACGCGCAGGGCCACGACGACGTCCACGACGAGCGAGGCGATCACTCCGGCCACCAGGGAGAGGAACAGCACGATCGGGTTGATCCAGGGCTGGCCGCGCAGCACGAGCGCGAGCACCACGAAGACGATGAGCTTCACCAGCCAGGCACCGAAGACGCTGGCGAAGAACACGGGCACGTACAGATCGCTGGCGGCGAAGCGGTTCGCGACGAGGATGCTGGCCGCGGTCATGCCGAGGAACACGAAGGCCATGCCCACCCCGATCGCCCCGCTGCCGGCTCCCCTGGCGCCGTCCACGAGGGCCCCGATGATGACCGCCACGACGAGCAGCGCGGCGGAGACGATCCCGCCGAGCAGAAGCGCCCGGCGCAGCACCGGTCCGGAGGCAGGGGGACGTCGTTCGGCGGGCGGGGTGGTCATTGCTCCTGCTTTCCAGGGTCGGGCTCGGCCGGGACGGGCCCAGGCGGGGCGGCCGCTCTGCGGCGGCGGGACAACGGCATGAGAGCGTAGCCGAGGGACACGGCCAGGCCCACCGCGATGAAGGCGACGGGGATCGGCCAGTCCTCGATGATGAAGAACAGCAGGCAGCCCAGGGCCACCACGGCGGTCCACGCGTAGATGATCAGCACGGCCTGGACGTCCGAGTGCCCCATGTCCAGCAGCCGGTGGTGCAGGTGCTTGCGATCGGCCGAGAAGGGGCTCTTGCCCGCGGACACCCGCCGCACCACGGCGAGCGCGAAGTCGACGATGGGCACGATGAGCACGGCGAGCGGGAGCAGGATGGGGATGAAGGCGCCCACCAGCACCGCCCGGTCCGGCGGGCCCGGGTTGAGCTGCCCGGTCACCGCGATCGTCGACACGGCCATGAGCAGCCCGACGAGCAGCGCGCCGGAGTCCCCCATGAACAGCCGCGCCCGCGGCCAGTGCCAGTTCAACGGCAGGAACCCCGCGCACACGCCGACCAGCGTCACGGCGATGAGGCTGGCGAGGTTGAAGTAGCCGGTCGAGCTCTGCTCCTTGGCCAGCAGATAGCTGTACAGGAAGAAGACGCCGTTCGCGATGATCGCGACACCGGCGACGAGGCCGTCCAGCCCGTCGATGAAGTTGATCGCGTTCATGACGAGCACGACGAGCAGGATCGTCAGGGCGACGCTGCCGAACTGCGAGCCGACGATCAGCACGTTCCCGAAGGGCAGCGAGAGGATCTGCACGCCCTGCAGGGCGAGCACCGCTGCGGCGAGGATCTGCGCGCCGAGCTTGATCATCCAGTCCAGGTCGAGCAGGTCGTCCAGCACGCCGACGACGACGATGATGGTGGCCGCGCCGAAGATCGCCCACACCTGGGCCGGGTTGTCGAACACGAGCCGGAAGAACGGGATCTGCGAGGCGACGACGAAGGCGGCCGCGACGCCCAGGAACATCGCGATGCCGCCCAGCCGCGGGGTCGGCACGGTGTGCACGTCCCGCTCGCGGATCGCGGGGGCGAGCCGGAAGCGCTTGCTCAGCCGCCACACCGCCAGGGAGACGCCGAAGCTCACCACGGCGGCGACCAGGCCGATGAGGAGGTACAGCCTCACGGTGCTCGCCTCACTCCGTCACCCTCGCCGCGCCCGCAGGGAGGAGCGCGCCCTCACGGCGCCGCGTCCTCGAGGCGGGTCGACCCGATGACGGCCTTCAGCGCGGCGCGGTCGACCGCGCCCCAGCGCAGCACGCGCAGCAGCCCGGTGCCCTCCGCGGGCTGCTCGAGGGCCGTCGCGTCGACGATCGTGGAGGACAGGGCGTCCTCCGGTGAGCGGCCGGCGTCCAGGTAGACCGCGACGGCGTCGCCGAAGGCGGCCTCCGCCTCGGAGGCATCCCGGGCCGGGGGCCGCCCGGTGAGATTCGCGGAGGAGACGGCGAGCGGCCCCGTGTCCGCCAGCAGCTCCAGGGTGATCGGGTGATCCGGCTGACGCAGCGCCACCGTTCCGCGGGTCTCCCCGAGGTCCCAGGCCAGGGAGGGCTGCGCCGGCAGGACGATGGTCAGCCCTCCGGGCCAGAACGCCTCCACGAGCCGCTCGACGACCGGGTCGATGTGCTCGGCGAGTGCGCCGAGGGTCTGCGTGTCGGGCACGAGCACGGGGGGCGGCGACTGCCTTCCGCGGCCCTTCGCGTCCAGCAGGGCCTGCACCGCGGCGGGGCGGAACGCGTCGGCCGCGATCCCGTAGACGGTGTCGGTCGGCACGACGACGAGGCCGCCCTTGGCCAGGGCGGTCCGTGCGGCCCGCAGGCCGGTGATCGCCTGGGCCGGCACGGCGCAGTCGTATCGCGAGGGCATCCTGCCCATTGTAGGAACTCCGGCTCCCCGCCGGTCAGCGCAGCGCCGTCGTGACGCGGTCGCGGCCGGTGAGATCTCTGTGCGTGCGGGCGGCGCGCAGGCCCGCCGCGGCGAACAGCTCCCGCACCGCCTCGCCCTGGTGCTCGGCATGCTCCACGACGAGCACTCCCCCGGGCACCAGCAGGCGCATCGCCCGCAGAGCGACGCGGCGCACGACATCCAGCCCGTCCGGGCCGCCGTACAGGGCGCTCGCCGGGTCGTGCAGCGAGACCTCCGGGGTGCGCGGGACCATCCCCTCGGGCACGTAGGGCGGGTTGCTCACGACGACGCCGGCATGGCCGTCCAGCTCGGGCAGCGCCTCGTCCAGCTCGCCGAAGACGAGGTGCACGTCCAGGCCGGTGCGATGCAGGTTCGTACGCGCCCAGGTGTAAGCGGCCGGGGCGTTCTCCACCGCGTGCACGCGGGCGTGCGGCACCTCCGCGGCCATCGACAGCGCGATCGCGCCGCTGCCCGTGCCCAGGTCGACCGCGACCGGCTCGGGCTCCGCCCGGGTGCGCAGGTGGTCGATCGCGAGACCCGCGGTGAGCTCCGTCTCCGGCCGCGGCACGAAGACGCCCGGGCCCACCTCCAGCTCCAGGGTCCGGAACGGGGCCAGGCCGGTGATGTGCTGCAGCGGCTCGCGCTCGGCGCGGCGCGCCACCGCGGCGTCCAGCGCGGCCGCCTGCCCAGGGGTGAGCTCCGCGCCGAGGATGATCTTCGCGTGCACGGCGCCGCGGCTCACGCCCAGGACATGGGCGAGCAGCAGCTCCGCGTCGGCGCCGGGATCCTCCAGCCCGGCCTGCTCCAGGCGCGCCC
>Ga0180222_1002237_pt1 | contig 16279 bp, 12 predicted proteins | sample eDN5th37CKraftOP_FD_151336 | JGI IMG/M metagenome (GOLD analysis project Ga0180222, IMG submission 151336) | Enriched Organic Plus compost microbial communities from Emeryville, California, USA - eDNA 5th pass 37_C Kraft OP (version 2) (version 2) ... | reverse complement strand
CCTTCCGGTTCCGCTTCGCTCCACCTCCAGCCGGCAATGGCGTCGGAGGCGACGATGCACTAACAATCAACCCGGACCACTCGGTGGGGGCCGGTCACGCTGGTTTCACGCGGTGGTAGGCGAAAGCCGCTGCCCCATCATCGACATGTGGTGGCAGACCGAGACCGGCGGCGGGATGATCGCTCCCCTGCCGGGCGCAACCGCGCTGAAGCCGGGCAGCGCGACACGGCCGCTGTTCGGTGTCGAACCCCAACTGGTCGACGACGAGGGCCGGGTGCTGGACGGCGCGACCGAAGGCAATCTGGTGATGGCGCGATCCTGGCCGGGCCAGATGCGCACCATCTGGGACGATCACCGCCGCTTCTTCGAGACCTATTTTTCGACTTTCCCGGGCAAATATTTCACCGGCGACGGCGCCCGTCGCGATGCCGATGGCTATTGGTGGATCACCGGGCGCGTCGATGACGTGATCAACGTCTCCGGCCATCGGATGGGAACAGCCGAAGTCGAGAGCGCGTTGGTGCTGCACGACAAGGTTGCGGAAGCGGCGGTCGTCGGCGTGCCGCACGAGGTGAAAGGCCAGGGCATATATGCCTACGTCACGCTGAATGCCGGAGAAACCGCGTCGGACGAATTGCGCGCCGGCCTGCGCGACTGGGTACGGCGCGAGATCGGCCCGATCGCGACACCGGATGCCATACAGTTCGCCCCGAGCCTGCCAAAGACCCGATCCGGCAAGATCATGCGTCGTATCCTGCGCAAGATCGCGGAGGGCGAGTTCGACGCGCTCGGCGATATCTCGACGCTCGCCGATCCCACCGTCGTCGAGGAACTGGTCGCAAGCCGCGCGGTCTGAGTCTGGTCATTGGCCTTTGGTCTGCTTGCACCATCGGCTGCCCTCCCCGAACCTTCTATCGCGACAAGGGAGGATCCGCATGGAAAGGGGCGCGCTGCTGGTGGTCGCGGCGATGTCGGCGGCGCTATTGGCAGAGGCTCGGGTTCGGGCAGAGGAAGGGACGGCCGGGACAGGCGCGCCGATCATCGTCATCGCGCCCGGCGATGCCTTCGACATGGACGACGCCGTCAAGGTCGACCGCCGACAGCTCTCGGCCACGGGCACGCCGGACATGTTCGGCGCGCTTGCCCGAACTATCGCCGGGCTTTCGCTGCAGGACGCGCAGGACAATCCCTTCCAGCCGAACCTCGTCTATCATGGCTACATCGCCTCCCCGCTGCAGGGCACCGCGCAGGGTCTCGCCGTCTATCTCGACGGCGCACGCTTCAACCAGCCGTTCGGCGATACGGTGCAGTTCGATCTGCTACCCGAAGCCGCGATCGACAGCATCACGATCAAGGATGCGAGCCCGATCTACGGCCTCAACGCGCTCGGCGGCGCACTGGTGATCGGCACCAGGACCGGGCGCAGCTTCCAAGGCCTCAATCTCACCGGCGCCGGCGGCAATTACGCATGGGCCGAAGGGACGATGGAGGCCGGCTGGCAGCACGGGCGATGGAGCGCCTTTGTCGCGCTGCAGGAAAGCCATGACGGCGGATGGCGCCGCCATTCCCCCTCGACGTTGTACAATGGCTATGCCGATTTCGGTTATGACGGCAGCAAGGCAGGCCTCCACATCAAGCTGATCGGCGCGGACGGCAATCTGACCGGCAACGGATCTTCTCCGGTCGAACTGCTCGCCGCCGATCGCCACGCGGTGTTCACCTGGCCGGACAATACACGCAACCGCTTCGGCCGGATCAGCCTCCATCCCTGGGTCGCGCTTTCCGAGACCACCCGGATCGAAGCCAGCCTCTATGTCCAGCGCCTGCGGCAGCGCACCGTGAACGGCGATGCCGCCGACGTGGAAACCTGTGCTGACGACGCGGGCCGGCTCTGCCTGGAAGACAGCGACGACGATCAGCAAGCGCTGCTCGACGCGAGCGGGCGGCAGATAGCGGCGCTGCTCGACGACAACGCCTCCTATGGCGTGCTCAACCGATCGCTGACCCGCACGACGGCGGGCGGCGCGCTGGTGCAGCTCGCGGACAAGAGACGGCTGCTCGGCGGGACGAACCAGCTCGTGATCGGCGTCAGCTATGACGGCAGCCGCACCCGCTTCCGCTCGTCCACCGAGCTCGGCGCGCTCACCGAGACGCGCAGTGTCGACGGGCTCGGCCCGATCATCGACCAGCCGGACGGATCGATCACCCCCGTCTCGCTTTCGGCGCGGACCCGTTATTTCGGCGCCTTCCTCAGCGACACGCTGCCGCTCGGCCCGCGTCTGTCGGCCGAACTTGGGCTGCGCTACAATATCGCCCGGATTCGGCTGGACGACCACATCGGTACCGCGCTGAACGGGCGGCATCACTTCACCCGGCTCAACCCAGGCGCCGAGCTGGACTATCAGGCATCCCAGGCCTTGCGCCTGCGTGTCGGCTATTCGGAATCCAACCGTGCTCCGACACCGGCGGAGCTGTCCTGCGCGGGGCCCGACGATCCGTGCAGCTTCACCAATTTCTTCGTCGGCGATCCGCCGTTGAAGCAGGTCGTCTCCAAGACGTGGGAAGCCGGCGGGCTGGGCCGGATCGCGCTGCCCGGCTGGATGATCGACTGGATGCTCTCCGCCTATCGCACCGGCAATGACGACGACATCCAGTTCATCGCGTCGGACGTTCGCGGGCGTGCCTATTTCCAGAATATCGGCCGCACGCGGCGGCAGGGCATCGAGGCAGGCATGGCGGCGACGCGGGGCCATTGGACCGCGCGCCTCGGATATGCCTTTACCGACGCCACCTATCGCACGCCGCTGACGCTCAACAGCCCGGACAATCCGGCGGCATCGGATGACGGCACGATCGAAGTCCGTCGGGGCAACCGCCTGCCCGGCATTCCGCGCCATCGCGCAATGCTCTCGATCGATTATGCGGGAGATGCGTTCAGCCTGGGTGGCGACCTGCAGCTCCAGGCCGGCCAGTATCTGTTCGGCGACGAGGCCAATATCCAGCCGCGCACCAAGGCATTCGCCGTGATGAACCTGCGGGGGGCCGTGCGGTTGCTTGGGTCAGTGCAATTCTTCGCCGAGATCAGCAATCTGCTCGACCGGCATTATGCCACCTACGGCACGTTCAGCGAGACGGACTCGGTCTATCTCGCCGAAGCACCGGACGCGAGCGACCCGCGCAGCCTGAGCCCGGCCGCGCCGCGGCGATGGAAGCTGGGGCTGAAGGCGCATTTTTAGAGCCGGATGCCGGAGCACGAGCTCCCATCAAGCCCGGCCCCTCCGGCCCACGGCCCGAGGGCGACGGCGGCCTGTCCCTACCATTGTTCGGCCTCGGCGGCTAGGGAAAGGCCATGGCCGAACCCACCATCGTTCCCGACAGCGAGCAGCGCGGCGCCCTCGCCGTGCTGCCGCCCACGCTTCGCGATCTAGCCCAGCTCGCCCGCTTCGATCGGCCGATCGGCGCGTGGCTGCTGTTCTGGCCCGGGGCATGGGCGATCGCGCTCGCCGGCGCGGTGGCACGCGCCTGGCCGCTGCTGCTCTGGTTCGCGCTCGGCGCCGTCGCGATGCGCGGCGCGGGCTGCGTCTACAACGACATCGTGGATCGCGCGCTCGATCGCAGGGTGGAGCGCACGCGCGGCCGGCCGCTGGCGAGCGGCCGGGTCTCGCTGCGGACGGCATGGGCCTGGCTGGTCGCGCTCTGCCTCGTCGGCCTCGTCGTGCTCGTCAACCTCGGCAGCCTGCTCGCGCAGATCGTCGCGCTCGCAAGCCTCGCGCTCGTCGCCGCCTATCCCTTCATGAAGCGCATCACCTGGTGGCCGCAGGCCTGGCTCGGCCTCGTCTTCTCCTGGGCGGCGCTGGTCGGCTGGTGCGCCGCCCGCCCCGCCGCGTTCACCGCCCTGCCGTGGCTCGAAGCTGCACGGCCAGGCCTCTGGCTCTATGTGGGATCGATCTTCTGGGTGATCGGCTATGACACCGTCTATGCGCTGCAGGATATCGAGGACGATGCGCTCGCGGGCGTGAAATCCTCGGCGCGCGCGCTCGGGCGGCATGCGCGGGCCGGCGTTGCCGCCTGCTTCGCGCTCGCGCTGGCGGGCTGGGGGCTCGCCCTCTGGTCGGTGCGCCCCGATCCGATCGCGCTCGCGGCGCTGCTGCCGATGGCGGCGCATCTCGGCTGGCAGGTGCTGGCGCTGCGCGTCGCCGATCCCTGCGATGCGCTGGCCAAGTTCCGGTCCAACCGCTTCGCCGGCCTGCTCCTGTTCCTCGCCTGTCTCGCTGTCGGATCGGCCGGCTGAGCGGCCGGGCGCGCAAAGCGCTTCCACCCTGCGCGATCAGGCTCTAAGGCCGCGGCCATGCTCAGCGTGCCAGAAGCCGAATCCCGTGTCGCCGATCTCGTCGCCGCCGCCCGCAAGGCCGGCGCCGATGCCGCCGATGCCATCTATGTGGGCGATGCGTCGACCCAGGTGCAGGTGCGGCTCGGCGCGCTCGAGGATGTCGAGCGCTCGGAGGGCGAGGAGATCGGCCTGCGCCTGTTCGTCGGCCGGCGGTCCGCCAGCGTCTCCTCGTCGGATCTGTCCTCGGGCGCGCTCGCCGCGCTCGTCGAGCGTGCGGTGGCGATGGCCGGCGAGGCGCCGGAGGATCCCTGGGCCGGCCTGGCGCCGGAGGAGCGGCTGTTGCGGGGCAGCGGCCCGGACATCGATTCCGACGACGGCAAGGCACCCTCTCCCGCCGAGCTGCGCGCCCGCGCCGAGGAAACCGAGGCGGCCGCCCGCGCCGTCGCCGGCGTCACCAACAGCGAGGGGGCCAGCGCCAGCGCCGGCCGCACCGTGCTCGCGATCGCCACCAGCCACGGCTTCGCGCGCGGCTATGCCACCAGCGGCTATGGCTGCTCGGCCAGCGTGATCGCCGGCGAGGGCGGCGGCATGCAGCGCGACTATGCCTATCACAGCACGCGCCATCTCGCTGATCTCGAGGCCGCGGCGGCGATCGGGCGGCGGGCCGGCGAACGCGCCGTGGCGAGGCTGAATCCCGGCCGGCTGGCGAGCGGTGCGATGCCGATCCTGTTCGATCCGCGTGTGGGCTCCAGCCTGCTCGGCCATCTCGCCGGCGCGATCACCGGCGCGGCGGTCGCCCGGCGCACCAGCTTCCTGCTCGAAAGCCTCGGCAAGCCGGTGTTCGCGAAGGGGATCACCGTGCGCGACGATCCGCACCGGCCCCGCGGCCTGCGCTCGAAGCCCTTCGACGGCGAGGGCCTGCCGACCGCGCCGCTCGACATCATCGCCGATGGCGTGCTGACGAGCTGGCTGCTCGATTCGGCCTCGGCCCGGCAGATCGGCGCGACCCCGACCGGCCATGCGACGCGCGGCGTCGGCGGCCCGCCCGGTGCCGGCGCGACCAATCTCTACATGGCCGCCGGATCGCTTTCGCGCGAGGAGCTGATGGCAGACGTCAAGCTCGGGTTGCTCGTCACCGAGCTCATCGGCCAGGGCGTCAATCCCGTCACCGGCGATTACAGCCGCGGCGCCTCCGGCTTCGTGATCCGCGACGGCGCGCTTGCGGAACCGGTTGCGGAAATCACGATTGCCGGCAATCTGAAGGACATGTTCCTGAATCTCGTTCCGGCCAGCGACCTCGAGTTCCGCCGCGCGACGGATGCCCCGACGATCCGCGTCGAAGGGATGACCGTCGCCGGTGCGTGACGGCCTGCTCGAGGCGGTGAGCGCCGTCGCGGCCGAGGTCGGCCGCATGGCACATGCCCGTTGCGGACAGGCCTTCCAACGCTGGGAAAAGGCGCCGGACCATCCGGTCTGCGAGGTCGATATCGAAGCCGACGCGCTGTTGCGCGAGCGGCTGGCGGCGATCGACCCGGAGGCGGGCTGGTTCTCCGAGGAGACTGCCGACAGCGCGGAGCGGCTCACCCGCGTCCGCGTCTGGGTGGTCGATCCGATCGACGGCACGCGCGATTATCTGCGCGGCCGGCCGGGCTGGGCGGTCTCGATCGCGCTCGTTGAAGGGGGGCGGCCGGTGATCGGCGTGCTCGATGCGCCGGCGCGCGGCGAACAGTGGCGCGCCAGCGCCGGCCACGGCGCCACGCGAAACGGCCGGCCGATCCATGTCAGCGGCCGCACCGACATTCGGGGCGCCCGCGTGCCCGCCGACGTGCTGCCGCGCAGCGAGAGCGATCTGGTGCCGGTCTTCAAGCCCAATTCGATCGCGCTGCGGATCGCGATGGTCGCCGCCGGCGAGGCGGACCTGCTGGCGACGCTGCGCTGGGGCTATGAATGGGACATCGCCGCCGCGGCGCTGATCGCGCAGGAAGCCGGCGCCCGCGTCACCGACGCGCTGGGCCGGCCGCTGCGCTACAACTCGACGCGCGGCGAGGCCTTCGGCGTGCTCGCCACGACTCCCGGCATCCATGCCGCCGCGGTGGAGCGGCTGCGCGCCCGCGCCGAGAAGGCGAGCCGGCGCTGACGCGCCTCAGCTGAGCGCCGCGAGCTCCGGCAGCCGGCCCGCCAGCCGGCGGCGGGCAATGGTGAGCCGCATCACGGGCGGCGGATCAATCTGGAACTGGCGCGGCGTCAGCCCGGTGAAATGCTTGAACTCGCGGATGAAGTGGGACTGGTCGTAGAAGGCCTCGTCCCATTCGTCGGGCCACTCGGGCGTGGCCGCGAGGGCGGAGGCGGTGCGCAGCGCACGATATTTGCGCGCCAGCATCTTGGGCGGCGCGCCGTAGATCCGGCGGGCGAGACGCTCGATCTGACGGGAGGAGAGCGCCGCCTCGCCGATCAGCCGATCGACCTGCGGCGAGATCTCGCCGGTTAGCCAGCTGTCCGCCAACCGCGTGAACCAGAAAGGCGGCTCCTGCGCCCGTGCGAGCAGCGCGCGCACCGTCGCATTGGCGATCGAGACCATCAGCGCCGGGCTGAGCGCGCAGCGCATCGCATCGAGCGCATCGTTGAGCAACGGGCCGAGCACGTCGACGGCATCGAGCGCGGTGTCGCGGTGGCGGCTCGCATCGTCGCGGATCAGCGCCGCCCAGCCGGCCGGGAGGATGCTGATGCCGAACACGTGCAGCGGCCCCTTCACCACCATGTGCGTCGCCGCCATCGTCGGTCCGAGCAGGCAGATCTCGGGCGTGTGCACCGATCGGCCTGTGCCGAAGCCGTAGAGGCCATGGCCGGTCAGCATGAAGCGCAGCTGGGCGAGATCGGCGCGTAGGATGTCGTCGAGCAGCGGCACGTCCGCCCGGAACAGATAATAGGAAGCGACATAAGGCTTGAGGTCCGGCGCCGGCTCGAAATAGCGCAACGCGACCGGTGCGACGCCCCCCACTGGCGACCCACTTTCCCGACGCATACAGCCCCCTGTCCGTCGATGCTCGCCCCACGCGAACGTGCAGACTTGTATAGGGCCGTGCAGAGCATGGCTACCGCAAAAAACGGCCCGGCCGGAAAATCCCGGCCGGGCCGCAAGGAAAAGGTCTCGCCGGCACCAGTGCCGGGAGTCCTTCGGGTCGCCCCTCCCTTTAGCCACGATCGTGACGACGGGGATTGGATGGAATCGACATGCCGCGCGATTTTTACTCCAGCGGCACCTCGGAGCCGGCGTCTTTTGACGCCCGTCTTCGACGCTGCCATAGCCGCGCCATGCCGATCTACCCGCTCGTTCGTCCGCTCATCTTCGCGCTCGAGGCGGAGCGCGCCCATCGCCTGACGATCGCCGCGCTGCGCCGGATGCCGAGCGCCCGCCCCCGTCCGGCCGATCCGAGGCTCGCCGTTCGCGTTGCCGGGCTGGATTTTCCGAGCCCGATCGGCCTCGCCCCCGGCTTCGACAAGAATGCCGAGGTGCCGGATGCGATGCTGGCCCTCGGCTTCGGCTTCGTCGAGGTCGGCACGATCACGCCGCGTCCGCAAGCCGGCAATCCGCGGCCGCGCCTCTTCCGCCTCGCCGAGGACCGCGCGGTGATCAATCGCATGGGCTTCAACAATGAAGGCCTGGCGGCGGCGCTCGCACGGCTCCGCGCGCGCCGGAGCCGTCCCGGCATCGTCGGCGTCAATATCGGCGCCAACAAGGATTCGCCCGATCGGATCGCGGATTATGTCGCCGGCATCGAGACGGTCGGTCCGATCGCGGACTATGTCACGGTCAACATCTCCTCCCCCAACACGCCGGGCCTGCGCGCGCTGCAGGACAGGGGGGCGCTGGACGAGCTGCTGGCGGCGGTGATCGGCGCGCGCGGCGCCGGCGGCCCGCCCGTCTTCCTCAAGGTCGCGCCGGATTTGGAGCCGGCGGATATCGACGATATCGCGGCGGTCGCGCTCGCGCGCCGGCTCGATGCGCTGATCGTCTCCAACACCACCGTCTCGCGGCCGCCGCTCGAATCGCCGCTCAAGGGCGAGAGCGGGGGCCTTTCGGGAGAGCCGCTGCGCGGGCTCGCGCTCGCCAGGCTGCGCGCCTTCCGGTCCGCCACGGGCGGGGAGATGCCGCTGATCGGCGTCGGCGGCATCGCCAGCGCCGAGGACGCCTATGCCCGCATCCGCGCCGGCGCGAGCCTGGTGCAGCTCTACAGCGCGCTGGTCTACGAAGGTCCCGGGCTGGCGCGGCGGATCGCGAGCGGCCTGGCTTCGCTGCTCGCGCGCGACGGCTTCGCGCGGCTTGAGGACGCGGTCGGCACGGAATGACTGCTTGCCTTGCGGCCGGCGCGGTCCGAAGAGATGAGCCGTGCCGGCCGATGCGCCGGAACGGCTCCTCTCTCGATTTCATGCATTGGCGTCCCTAAGGTTCCTCCCATGTCGCGTCGCATCCTCCTCGCCCTCCTCGCCCTGCTCTGGATCCCGGTCGCCGCTCATGCCGCGGGCGGCGTCGTCTCGGCTGCCGATCCGCGCGCGGCGGAAGCCGGACGCGCCATCCTGCGCGAGGGCGGCAGCGCCGCAGACGCGCAGATCGCGATGATGCTGGCGCTCACCGTGGTGGAGCCGCAATCCTCCGGCATCGGCGGCGGCGGCTTTTTCGTCTATCATGACGCCCGCACCGGAACGATCAGCACCGTCGACGGCCGGGAAACGGCTCCGGCCAGCGCCGGGCCGGATCGCTTCCTCGATGCCTCGGGTCACCCCCTGCCCTTCGTGCAGGCGTTCCCGGGCGGCTATTCGGTCGGCGTTCCCGGCAACATCCGCCTTGCCGCCCGCGTCCATCAGCGCTGGGGCAAGCTGCCCTGGGCCAGGCTGTTCGAGCCGGCGATCCGGCTCGCCGAGCAAGGTTATGCGATCAGCCGCTCGACGAACAGGGCGCTGGCCATGGTCGCGCCGCTCTGGGGCGATTTCCCGGACGCGCAGGCGCTTTATTGGCAGGACGGCCAGCCGAAGCCCGCCGGCACGATCAACCGCAACCCGGCGCTCGCGGCGCTGCTGCGTCGGATCGCGGCCGAGGGGCCGGACGCTTTCTACAAGGGCGAGAATGCGGCCGCGATCGCGCACGCCGTGGCGAGCGCACGGCGCAACCCGACGAGGCTGACCGAAGCCGATCTCGCCGCCTACGAGGCCAAGGACCGGCCGGCGATCTGCGGCCGCTATCGCGGCTATCGCATCTGCGGCATGGGGCCGCCCTCGTCCGGCGCCGTCACCATCCTGCAGATGCTCGGCATGCTCGAGCGGTTCGACATGGCCCGGCTCGGCAAGGACAGCCCTGTCGCATGGCACCTGATCGGCGAGGCCATGCGCCTCGCCTATGCGGATCGCGAGAAATATCTTGGCGATGCGGATTTCGTGTCGGTGCCGGTCGCGGGGCTGCTGGATCGAACCTATCTCGCCGCCCGCGCCGGGCTGATCTCGCCCGCGCGCACACTCGGCCGCTATGAGGCGGGGACGCCGCCCGGCGCTGCGCCGCGCACCGCCGCGGTCTCCGGCGAGGTGCCGGCCACGACCCATTTCGTCGCGGTCGACAGCGCGGGCGACGTCGCTTCGATGACCTCGACGGTCGAAGGGCCATTCGGCAGTCAGCTCGTCGTCAACGGCATGGTGCTGAACAACGAGCTCACCGATTTCAGCTTCGCGCCGGAGAAGGACGACGCGCCGGTCGCAAACCGGGTGACGCCCGGCAAGCGGCCGCTCTCGTCTATGTCCCCGACGATCGTCTATGCGCCGGATGGCAAGGTGGCGCTCGCCATCGGCTCGGCCGGCGGCAAGCGGATCATCATGCATGTGATGAAGGCGCTGGTCGGCTATATCGATTGGAAGCTGCCAGCGGACCGGGCGATCGCGCTGCCCAACATCTATTTCGGCCGGGACGGCCTGATGGTGGAGCAGGGCACATCGCTCGATGCGATGCGCCCCGCCCTCGCGCGGCTCGGCGAGACGGTCGTTGCGGCCGATCTTCCCTCCAAGCTCAACGCCGTCGAACGCACGCCGCAGGGTTGGCGCGGCGCGGCGGATCCCCGTAGCGAGGGTGTAGCCTTGGCCGAATAGGCTGGAGCGATTCCGAAGCCGGTGGCATCACCTGCTGGCCGGATATCGCTGCGGATCAAAAAGCCGGAGCGGGCGGCCCGATCCCGGTCGGGCCGGACCCGCTCCAGACGCGGCGGTCGCCGCGGTCGGGAGAGGATATGCGCCAGCTCGAACATTTCCCCAATCTCGTCACCATGTTCTTCACCCGCGCTGCGGAGAAGGGCGACGCACCCTTCCTGTGGGCCAAGCGCGAGGGCGCCTGGCGCGCGACGAGCTGGGCCGAGGCCGCGCGCAGCGTCGCCGCGCTCGCCGCCGCGCTGCGCCGCCTGGGCTTCAACCGGGGCGACCGCATCGCGCTCGTGTCGGAGAACCGGCCGGAATGGTGTATCGCCGATCTCGCCATCATGGCCGCGGGCTGCGTGACCGTGCCCACCTACACCACCAACACCGAGCGGGATCATGTCCACATATTGGAGAATAGCGGCGCGCGTGGCGTGTTCGTCTCCAACCAGAAGCTGGTCAAGGCGCTGATGCCGGCGGCGATGCGCTCCACCGCCTGCCGCACCGTCATCGGCATGGAGCCGCTGCGCATCGCCCAGACCGGCGACGTCGCGGTGCACGACTGGCAGGCGCTGGTCGCGGCCGAGACGCCGGACGTGGCGGCCTGCGCAGCCGCCGCCGCTTTCGCGCGGGAGGATCTCGCCTGCATTATCTACACCAGCGGCACCGGCGGCGCGCCGCGCGGCGTGATGCAGCATCATGGCGCCATCCTGCACAATGTCGCCGGCTGCACCGCGATCATTGCCGAGGATTTCGGCTGGGGCGACGAGGTGTTCCTCTCCTTCCTGCCGCTGAGCCACGCCTATGAGCATAGCGGTGGCCAGCATCTGCCGATCGGGCTGGGCGGGCAGATCTACTATGCGGAGGGGCTGGAGAAGCTTGCCGCCAATATCGAGGAGGTGCGGCCGACGATCATGGTGGTCGTGCCTCGGCTGTTCGAGGTGCTGCGTGCGCGCATCATCAAGCAGGTCGAGAAGCAGGGCGGGCTCGGCCTTCGCCTGATGCGGCGCGCCGTCGCGATGGGCCCGCGGCGCACGTTCGCCAATTGGCCGATGCAGCTCCTGCTCGATGCCACGCTGCGCCCGAAGGTCGCCAAACGCTTCGGAGGTCGGTTGAAGGCGATGGTTTCGGGCGGCGCCCCGCTCAACCCCGACGTCGGCCTCTTCTTCCAGGCGATGGGGATCACCATGCTGCAGGGCTACGGCCAGACGGAAGCGGCGCCAGTGATCTCGTGCAACCGGCCGAAGACGGGCATCAAGCTCGATACGGTCGGCACGCCGCTCAAGGACACCGAGGTGCGCATCGCCGAGGATGGCGAGATACTGGTGCGCGGCGAGCTCGTCATGCAGGGCTATTGGCGCAATCCCGAGGAAACCGCACGCGCGCTCAAGGACGGCTGGCTGCACAGCGGCGACATCGGCCATCTCGACGGGAAGGGACGGCTCGTCATCACCGATCGCAAGAAGGATCTGATCGTCAACGACAAGGGCGACAACATCGCCCCGCAGCGCGTGGAGGGGATGCTCACGCTCGAACCGGAGATCATGCAGGCGATGGTCGCCGGCGATCGGCGGCCGCATCTCGTCGCGCTGCTCGTGCCGGATCCGGAATGGTCTCGCGAATGGGCCGAAGCGCACGGCCTGCCCGATGATCCCGCGGCGCTGCGCGAGGACGATGGCTATCGCCGCGCGCTCGGCGCCGCGGTGGACCGCGTCAACGCCGGCCTTTCGGTGATCGAGAAGGTGCGGCGCTTCCTGATCGCCGACGCACCCTTCTCGATCGAGAACGAGATGCTGACGCCCTCGCTCAAAATCCGCCGCCACGTCATCCGGCGGGTCTATGGCGAGCGGCTGGACGCACTCTATCGGGGATGAGCGGCCGGGCCTTGGCGCCTGGCGTCACGCCGCCCGGCGGATCGAATCCAGCTCCCGCGCATAGGCGAGCAGATCCCGCGTGAAGAGCTCCGGTTGCTCCATCGCGGCGAAGTGGCCGCCCTTGGGCTGCTCGGTCCAGCGCACGATATTGTAGCTCTTCTCCATCGTGCTGCGCGGAAAGCGGGCAAGCTCGCCGGGGAAGTCGGCCATCGCCACCGGCTTGGTCACCCGCGCGCCGGAAGGGACCGGCTCGTCGAACACGCCGCGATAGAGCCAGGACGCGGTGCCGAACGTGTTGTTGGCGAGATAGACCATGATGTTGTCGAGAATCTGGTCGCGCGTGTAGATCGACCAGAGATCGCCATTCTCGAGCTGCGACCAGGTGTGGAACTTCTCGACCAGCCAGGCCGCGACGCCGAGCGGGCTGTCCGCCATCGCATGGTCGAGCGAGACCGGCTTGGTCGATTGGATCACCATATAGCCGCTCTCGGTGCGCCACACCTCGCCCAGCTTCTGCGCCGCCGCTATCTCCTCGGGGGTTTCCGGCTGCGCGTCCGGGTTGGTCCAGCCGAAGGCGAAGTTGAGGTGCAGCGCGGTGCAGCCCTGCCCTTCATAGCCGAGCCAGCCGGAGACCGAGGAGCCCCAGTCGCCGCCTTGGGCGATATAGTCGTGATAGCCCAGCTCCTCGCGCATCATCCGGTCGAATGCCCGCGCGATGGTGCGCGGGCCGATGGGCTTGGCCGGCTTCGAGGAGAAGCCGTAGCCGATCAGCGAGGGGATGACGACGGTCAGCGCATCGGCGGGATCGCCGCCGAATCGTGCCGGATCTGTCAGCCGCTCGATCGATTCCAGGAATTCGACGAACGAACCCGGCCAGCCATGGATGATGATCGCAGTCTTGGGGTTCGGACCTTTCCCCACCACATGGATGAAATGGATGTCATAGGGCGCGCCGTCCACCTCGACCGAGGCCATGAAGTGCGGGAAGCGGTTCATCGCCGCCTCGCGCGCACGCCAGTCGTAGCCGTTCAGCCAATAGTCGACGAGGCCGCGCATCTCCGGGACGCTCGCGCCATAGGCCCAGGGGTCGCCGGCGGCCTCAGTCGGCCATTCGGCCTCGCGCAGCCGGCGCGCGATCCAGTCCAGCCGCGCCTGCGGCACCGCGATGGTGAAGGGCCGCACGCTCATGCGTCGATCCTCGCAAAGGCCTCGCGCAGCGCCGCAGCCCCTTGGGCGAGCGCCTCGTCGCCCTCGGGCAACATGCCGAACATGCTCGCGAAGCCGTGGAACACGCCGGCATAGTCGGTGTAGCGCGCCGGCACGCCGGAGGCGTTCAGCCGTTCCGCATAGGCCCTGCCCTCGTCGCGCAGCGGATCGCATTCGGCGGTGATCACGGTTGCCGGCGGCAGGCGGGACAGGTCCTCCGCGAGCAGCGGCGAGACCCAGGGATGCGCACGGTCCCCCGGCTCCGGGATGTAGGACGAGACGCACATCTCCGAAAAATCCGAATCGAGGAAATAGCCGTCGGCGTAAAGCCGCTCGGACTCGGTCGTTCCGGTGAGATCTGTGGCGGGATAGAAGAGCAGCTGATGGACCAGCGCCGGGCCCCCCTCGTCGCGCGCGCGCAGCGCTGCGACGGTGGCGAGCGAGCCGCCGGCGCTGTCGCCGCCGATCGCGATGCGGCGCGTGTCGAGCCCGCGGCCGGCGCCATGCGCCGCCACCCAACGCAGCGCGGTCAGCGCATCGTCGACCGCCGCCGGGAAGACATGTTCAGGCGCGAGCCGATAATCAACCGAGACGATCGCGCATTCGGCCAGCCGTGCCAGACGGTGGCACAACCGCTCGTGGCTGGAGATGCCGCAGGCGATGTAGCCGCCGCCATGGTAGAAGACGAGCACCGGCTCCTCCGCCGCTCCGGCCTCCTCGCGCCGATAGATGCGGACCGGCACGCCGTCCGCGTCGGCGTCGGTGGAAAGGATCCGGTCCGCCGGGTCGGCGGGCTGCTCCATCGCCCGCGAGCTTTCGCGGAACTGGATCGGGGTGATCGACTTCCAGTCGACCGGATTGGCGTTGAACTGCGCCAGCATGGCCTGCGCGATCGGCGTCAGCGGCATCGGATCCTCCTTCCTGCGGCCCCTCCCCATCCTCCCCGTTCCGGGAGGATGAGGCGCGCATCACGCCGCTTTGGCGCGGCGCTCCTTCTCGCGGAAATGCGGGATGATCGTCTCGCCATAATGGGTGAGCGTCTCCATGATCGCCTCGTGCGGCACGGTGCCCATCTGCATCAGCATCAGGCATTCGTCGGCGCCCGCCTCCTCGAGCCGCTCGATATAGGCGATCGCGTCCTCCGGCGTGCCGTAGGCATGGTCGACATTGTACATGTCGGTCGCCGCCGCGGTGACCGGGATCTTGGCCTCGTTGAGATAGGCGACGGTCGCCTCCTCCGCCTTCTTCACGGCCGCGATATGCTCCTCGGACGAGGCCTCCTCGACCTCCGGCTTGGGGCCGCCGCCATACCAGTAGTGGATCGCCTGGGCGAAGAACCGCTGGCCGCGCAGCCCGATGCGCCGCGCTTTCTCGCGATCGGTGCTGACGATCGTCGGGCAGCCCACCGCGAGATATTCGTTCGGGAAATAGCCGACCTGCTTCGCCGGGTCACGGCGCGCGAAGGCGTCGCGGTAGATGGCGTTGAGCCGGGCGGTATCCTCTGGCGTGCTGAAGCCGAGGATCATGCCGCCGAGGCCGCGCAGCCCCGCATTGGTCAGCGATTCCTCGCGCGTGCAGGCCATGAACATCGGCGGATGCGGCTGCTGGTAGGGCTTGGGATGGATCGGCCGGCGCGGGATCTTGATATATTCGCCGTCATGCTCGATCTCCTCCTCGACCATGATCTTCGGGATCAGGTACATGCTCTCGTCGATCATCGGCTGCAGCTCGGCGAGGTCGTAGCCGAAGGTGCCGGCCTCCTGCTGGGTGCCGCCCTTACCGACGCCGAAGTTCACCCGCCCGCGCGAGAGGATGTCGAGCGTGGCGACGCGCTCGGCCACCTTCACCGGATGGTTCATCTGCGGCGGCAGGCAGATCACGCCGTGGCCTATGCGGATCCGCTCGGTCTTGCCCGCGACGAAGGCCAGGAACGTCTCGGGCGAGGACATGTGCGAATATTGGGTGAGCGCGTGATGCTCGACCGCCCAAACCCCGTCGAGGCCCATTTTTTCCGCATAAACGGTCTGCTCGACCGCTTCGTAGAAGGTGCGCTGCTCGGATTCGCGCGACGTGTCGACCATCTGCGCTTCGAAGCAGATCGAGAATTTCATGGGGCCTCTCCTCGTGACTCGCGGTCTGCGCCGCGGCATGTTTTATAGCGTGCTATAACAGAACGGCGCAAGGCTTCCCTCCGCCGGGATGTTCGGGCAATCGGTCAGGCTGAGGTGGCATGACGTGAAAATGCAGCAAGCAATGGAGCGGCGGCGCAAGGCGATCCTGGCCGCCGCCCGCGCGCTTCTCGAGAAGGAACCGCTGTCGATGCGCCGCCTGGCCGAGGCGGCCGGCGTCAGCCAAGCCACGCCGTACAACCTCTTCGGCACCAAGCGCCGCATCTTCCTCGCGCTCTACCAGGAGCTGAACGACGATCTCCTGACCCGGATCAAGGCGAGCGACGCGCGCGACGCGCTGGACCGCATGTATGAGGCGATCCGCCTGATGGCGCGCACCCTCGCCGCCGAACCCGGCTTCTTCCGCGCGCTGATCGCCGTCATCTATTCGAGCGACGCCGAGGGCGCGGACATCGGCACCGCCGATCCGGCGGTGGCGCTGTGGACGGAGCTGATGGCGGCATTGGCCGAGGAGCGGCTGATCGACCCCGAGGTCGATCTGCCGGCCTTCACCCGCAACTTCGTCTATCTCG
>Ga0180222_1002236_pt1 | contig 16292 bp, 14 predicted proteins | sample eDN5th37CKraftOP_FD_151336 | JGI IMG/M metagenome (GOLD analysis project Ga0180222, IMG submission 151336) | Enriched Organic Plus compost microbial communities from Emeryville, California, USA - eDNA 5th pass 37_C Kraft OP (version 2) (version 2) ... | reverse complement strand
CCGGTGGCGCGCTACTGGAAGGCGATGACCAGCGGCGGCTCGACGGGGCGGCCGAAGATCATCCTCGATCATCAGCCCGCCGTCACCGACACCGCGGCGGAGCCGCCGTTGCTGATGCAGCAGGGCGTTGCGCTGCTCAATCCGGGGCCGCTCTATCACAACGCTCCGTTCATCGTCTCGCATTTTGCGCTGTTCGCCGGCGGCAGCGTCACCGGCATGGTGAAGTTCGATGCCGAAGAAGCGCTGCGGCTGGTCGATCGCTACAGGCTGGAATGGATCAACTTCGTGCCGACCATGATGCACCGGATCTGGTCGCTGCCGGAGGAGGTGCGCAACCGTTACGATGTCTCCAGCTTGAAGACCGTCTTCCACATGGCGGCGCCGATGCCGGTGTGGCTCAAGGAGAAGTGGATCGAATGGCTCGGGCCGGAGAAGATCTACGAACTCTATGGCGGCACCGAGCGGCAGGGCCGCACGGTGATTTCGGGCACCGAATGGCTGGCGCATCGCGGGTCGGTCGGCAAGGTCGATCCGGCCATCTGCGCGATCCGCATCATCGGCGAAGACGGCAAGGACGTTCCGGCGGGCGAGACCGGCGAGGTCTATTTCATGCCCACCGACGGTATCGGCACGACCTATCATTACATCGGCGCCGAGCCCAAGCGTCGCGCCGACGGATGGGAATCGATCGGCGATGTCGGCCGCCTTGATGAGGACGGCTACCTCTATCTCGGTGATCGCCTCAGCGACATGATCCTGCGCGGCGGCGCCAACATCTATCCGGCGGAGGTGGAGGCCGCCGTGCTGGCGCATTCCGACGTCGAATCCTGCATCGTGGTGGGATTGCCCGATGCCGAGCTCGGCAACCGCATCCACGCGATCATCGGCCTTTGCCCCGGTGCCGATGCGCAGCAGGTGGTCGACGGCCTCGGCGCCGTGCTCGCCGATCGTCTCAGCCGCAACAAGCATCCGGAAAGCTACGAGATTTCCTCGGCGGTGCTGCGCGACGACGCCGGCAAGACGCGCCGCACGCTGCTGCGTGACGAGCGGATCGCCTGGCTCAAGGAAGAGCGCGCGTTCCGCCTGTTTCCGGCGCGCGCCGGCGCGCCGCAGGCTCAGCACGCCTAGTGTCCCGAATGAGAAGTTCGCCTGGAGAGGTCGCAGAAACCAAGGTTGCGAACTTCTGAGCCACCACACGAGAGTCGTTTACCCTTTCACGGACACGGCGATAAACGCCGCGGGCGATCAGGCCACCTGATCGGCCCGCCGCCACGGCGGGAATGGATCGGGCAGTGTCGACCAGGCCTTGATGTCCATCGCCGGCTTGCCGGGCACCAGGCAGGCGTCGAGACGGGCGCGGATGGCGGCCTCGTCCATGTCGGTGCCGATGAAGACGATCTCCTGACGCCGGTCGCCATAGATCTCATTCCAGTTCTGCCGCATGCGCCTGCGCCATTCGGGACTGTCCGGCCAGCGGTTCATTGGAACGCTGGCCCACCAGAAGCCGAGTCCTTCCGTCCGTACGATCGCGCCGGCCTGGCTGATCTCGCCGAGCCATTGCGGGCGGGTCGCCAGCCAGAAATGCCCTTTCGCACGAATGACTCCCGGCCAGGGCTCCTTGATGAAGCGGTCGAACCTCACGGGGTCGAACGGTCTGCGCGCGCGGTAGACGAAATTGCGGATGCCGTATTCCTCGGTTTCGGGCACGTGGTCGGCGAAGCCGAACAGCTCCTTGAACCACAGCGGATGCTGTTGTGCCCTCTCGAAATCGAAGCGGCCGGTGTCGAGGATGCGCTCCAGCGGCACGCGGCCGTGATTGGCTTCGATCACCTCGGCGTCCGGATTGAGCGAGCGGATGATGCGGCGGGCGGCGTCGCGCTCCGCAGGCGACGCGTCGTCGATCTTGTTCAGCACGATGACATCGGCGAATTCGATCTGCTCGACCAGCAGGTCCACCAGCGTGCGCTTGTCGTTGGCCAGCGCCTCGCCGCGATCCTCGAGGAATTCGGTGGAGGAATAGTCCTTCAGCAGATTGGCGGCATCCACCACCGTCACCATGGTGTCGAGCCGGGCGACGTCGGACAGGCTTTGTCCGTTCTCGTCGCGGAAGTCGAAGGTGGCGGCGACCGGAAGCGGCTCCGAAATACCGGTCGACTCGATCAGCAGGTATTCGTAACGCCGGCTCTCCGCCAGCGCGCGCACTTCCTGCAGAAGATCGTCGCGAAGGGTGCAGCAGATGCACCCGTTCGTCATCTCCACCAGTGTCTCATTGGTCCGCGACAGGTTCGCACCGCCATCGCGAACCAGATCCGCGTCGATGTTGACCTCGCTCATGTCGTTGACAATCACCGCCACTCTCAGGCCCTGCCGATTGTTCAGCACATGATTGAGCAAGGTGGTCTTTCCAGCCCCGAGGAAGCCGGACAAGACTGTGACGGGGAGCTTTTGCATGGAGATCGAACAGCCTTTTCAGGGGGATGGCAGCCTTTCGGCGACGGAGGGTCAGGGTCTCGTCCTCATATGTAATGTTATAACATTACATATGAGACTCGCCGTTTTGTCAATCCATCCCAAGAAAGTCCGGAGGCCGCGCGGTCGCGATGCGGATCAGCCCGGCCCGACCACCCGCCGTCCCGAGGCGGTGGTCTCGACCGCGAGGTGAACGCCATAGAGCTGCGTCAGCTGCTCCGACGTCATCACCGCCTCGACCGGGCCGCTGAGAAATCCCGCGCCCGCAATGACGGCGACGCGGTCCGCCACCACGAAGACCTGCTCGGGCTCGTGGGTGGACAGCAGCACCGCGAGATTGTCCTCGGCGAGGCTGCGGAGGGTGTTCAGCACGCGGATGCGATTGCCGATGTCGAGGCTGGCGGTGGGCTCGTCCATGACGATGAGGCGCGCCTGCTGTGCCAGCGCGCGCGCGATCAGCACGAGCTGGCGTTGGCCCCCCGAGATGCGGGTCGAATCCCTGTCGGCGAGATCGGCGATGCCGAGACGGTCGAGCGCCGCCATCGCGATGGAATAGTCCGCGGCGCGCGGCGCGCCGAAGGGGCCGAGATGGGCGGTCCGCCCCATCACCACGAGGTCGAGCACCGAATAGGCGAATTCGCTCGCCTGCGCCTGGGGGACATAGGCAATTTGACGCGCCAGCGCCTGACGATCGAGGGCCGGCAGTGCGCGGCCGTCGATCTCGATGTCGCCCCTGAGCGGCGGTATCAGGCCGAGCAGGGTTTTGAACAGGGTGGTCTTGCCGATTCCGTTCGGCCCGAGCAGGCAGGTCACCTGCCGCTCGTCGAGCGCCAGATCGATGCCGCTTGCGATCGCGGTGCGGCCATAGCCGATCGACAGGTTGCGGGCGCGCAGCAGACTCATGGCAGCAGCTTCCGGCGGTGATGCGCGAGCAGCCAGACGAACAGCGGACCGCCGATCAAGGCGGTGAGCACGCCCAGCGGAATCTCGATGCGGGCCGCGGAACGGGCCACGGTATCGACCGCGATCATGAAGCTCGCGCCGAGCAGCACCGAGGTCGGCAGCAGCCGGTCGAAGCGCGGGCCCACCAACAGCCGCGCCATATGCGGCACCATCAGCCCGACCCATCCGATCACGCCGGAGATGGCGACCACGCTGGCCGTGATGAGCGTTGCGGCGACGATGATGGTGTTGCGCAGCCGCACGACATTGACGCCGAGCGCGCGCGCCTCGTCGTCGCCGAGCGACAACAGGCCGATCCGCCAGCGCAGCAGCACCAGGGGCGCGAGGCCGATGATGACGACCGGCAGCGTGGCGGCGATGTCCGCCGCCTTGACGCCGGCGAGGCTGCCGAGCAGCCAGAAGGTGATCGCCGGAAGCTGATCGTAGGGATCGGCCAGCACCTTCACCAGCGAGATCGCGGCGCCGGCGAGCGCACCGACCACGATTCCGGCGAGTACCAGCACCAGCACGTCGCTGTTGCCGCGAAGCATGCGCGACAGCATCACCACCACCGATACCGTGGCGAGCCCGCCGGCAAAGCCCATCAGCTGGATCATCACCACCGGCAGGCCGAACAGGATGCCGACCACGGCGCCGAGGCCGGCCCCGGTGGAGACGCCGAGAATGTCCGGCGACACCAGAGGATTGCGGAACAGGTTCTGGTAGGCGGCGCCCGCCGCGGCCAGCGCCGCGCCGACGGTGGCGGCGGCAACGATCCGCGGCAGGCGGATGTTGAAGAGGACGGTGTCGGCCGCACCGCCGTCACGCTGTCCGGACAGGCCGCGCAGCACTGTGCGCAGGACGTCGAGCGGCGAGATCGCATAGGGGCCGATGCCCGCTGCGACCAGCGCGATCGCGATCAGGGCAGCCGTCAGCACCAGCAGGAGGGCGGCGGTACGCAAGGCGCGGTTTCAGCCTCCGGACGGACCAAGCACCTGGTCGAGCCCGGCATCGTCGAGATCGACCTGGTAGAACAACCGATAAAAGGAGCGGACATCGTCGCGCAGCCGCCCCGCAGCCTTGTCGGGATAGAAGGTATGCAGCAGCCAGCTCAGCCCGATCAGACGATTGAGCGAAGGCGGCGCGTCGATAAAGCCATAGGGCAGGCCGGGAGCCAGGAAGACGCGCTTGTTGCGCACCGCCGGCACCGGCGCCCATTCCGTCTTCTGCGCCACTGCATCGCGGAAGCCGCGGTCGAGCGTGATGATGGTGTCGGGCGCCCAGGCGATCACCTGCTCCGGCGACGCCGTGACGATGCCGCCTTTGCGGCGCAGCCCCTCGACGACATTGACGGCGCCGGCGCGCTCGATGATCTCGGTATTGATCGAGCCGCGCGAGCCGGATTCCAATCCCTCCGGGCCGCGCGCGAGATAGACGCGGGGGCGTCGGTCCTGCGGCACCTGCGCCAACACCCGGTCGACGTCCGCGAAGATCGTTTCCGCGGCCTTGGCCAGCGCCTCCCCGCGCTCCGTCACGTGGAGGATGTCGGCGAGCAGCCGCAATGCGGCCGGCGTGTTCTCGAACCGCCCGTCGATCAGCAGATAGGGAATGCCGGTCTGCGACTGAACGCGATCGGCGAGCGAACGGTAGGTCTCGTTGATGGTGCCAAAGTCGATGAGGACGTCGGGCTTCTCTGCCATCAGCCGTTCGAGATTGAGGGTGTCGCCGCGCCCGGTCAGCCGGCCGAGCTCGGGGAGCGACCGGACCGAGGGCAGCAGGAACGGCTTTTCCGCCTCACGCGGCGCGCGGACCCAGCCGATCATGTCCTGCGGCGCGAGCACGTAGAGCAGCACCGACGCGGGAGGGCCCGCGGCAAACACCCGCGTGATGCGGTCGGGGACCTCGACAGTGCGTCCTGCGGAATCGGTCACCGTGCGGGCAAGAGCGGAGCCGACCAGCAGCAGCCCGCACAGCACGGCTATCGCAGCGGTTCGCGCCGGTTGCACCGGCCGGCTCCGCCAGACCCGCAGCAAACGCATCAGCGCTGCCATTGTACGGTCAATCCACCGCGACCATGACGTCGGACGCCTTGATCACTGCGGTCGCCGTGCTGCCCTTGGCGAGCTTGAGTTCGTCGACCGCCTCGTTGGTGATCGAGGCCGTCACCATGGCTCCGCCGCCGATATCGATGCGGACATGGGATGTGGTCGCGCCCTTCGTCACCTCGACGATGGTGCCCTGCAACTGGTTACGTGCGCTGATCTTCATGGAAACCTCCGGGTCGGTCGGCCCGTATGTGCCGGGCGGCACGGGCTGATCGGGGCACGTTATATTCGAAGCCAGCGTTCGCCTAGAGCATGATCCCGGAAAGCGGATTCCGGCTTGCGGAGGAGATCATGCTTGATCGGACAGGCGCGCCGGAAGGCCTGCAGGACCGGGCCGAGGCGCGCGGGAAGGACGGCGGGCCCTAGAAGGGACCCTGCTCCTTGATGCGGTTCATGACCGCTTCAAGCGCGTGGATGCGGGCGTCATAGGCGCGGGCAATGCATGCCGCGTCGCTGCCGCAGTCCGCGCGCAGCTTGAGAAACGCCGCCTGCTCGTCGGCGATATGGTCGCGCTGGCCCATCGCGACCAGCGCCGTGGTCCACTGATACAGCGTGGCCACCCGGGCCTCGGACTGGCCGAGATTGTAGTTGGTGCAGATCGTGCGCTCTGTGGCAGTCGTCGCGCGGCTGCAGTTCAGCGGCGCATAGTCCCCTGCGGCGGCGGCCGACGCCGCAAAGATGGCAAGCGATGCCGCGATGCCCAGTCTCGCAATCAGATGCATGACGGCGCTCCCCCGTTGCACGCCGTACGGCGCGGTCGCGGATCAGACGTCGACGGTGGCGTTGTGGGAATTGTCCTGGATGAATTCGCGGCGCGGCTCCACCACGTCGCCCATCAGCTTGGTGAAAATGTCGTCGGCCTCGTCGACCTCCTTGATCTTCACCTGCAGCAGCGAACGGGCGTTGAGGTCCAGCGTGGTCTCCCAGAGCTGCTCCGGGTTCATCTCGCCGAGACCTTTGTAGCGCTGCAGGGACACACCCTTGCGCCCGGCATCGGTCACCGCCTCGAACAGGCCGATGGGTCCGTGGATCACCGTCTCAGCGTCCTTGCGGCGCAGCAGGCCGGGCCGCGGATAGGTCTCCTGCAGGCGCTCGGCGAATTCGTCGAGGCGGCGCGCTTCGCCGGAGGACAGCAGCGCAGCATCGATCACGGCATGATCCTTGACGCCGCGCACCGTCCGCTCGAACGTAAAGCCCTCGCCCTCGGTGAAGCGTCCGGTCCAGCCGCGCTCGACCTCTTCGGCCAGCGCATCAAGCCGCCTGGCGATATAATCGGCGGCGCCGTTGGCAAGCTCGGGATTGCCGGTGACGCGGGGGCTGAGCACGCCGGCGATGGCCGCCTGCTCGACCACGGTCCGGTTGTAGCGATGATGCAGATTGTGCAGGACGCCGCGAATGATCCGCGCATCCTCGACCAGTGCCAGGAGGTCGCGGCCGCCGCGCTCCTCGCCGGAGGCCAGCTTGAGCGTGCAGTCGTCCAGGCCGGTTGAGATGAGGTAATCCTCCAGCGCCCGCTCGTCCTTCAGATACTGCTCGGACTTGCCACGCGTCACCTTGTAGAGCGGCGGCTGCGCGATATAGAGATGCCCGGCCTCGATCAGCTGCGGCATCTGCCGGAAGAAGAAGGTCAGCAGCAGCGTGCGGATGTGGGCGCCGTCGACGTCGGCGTCCGTCATGATGATGATCTTGTGATAGCGCAGTTTCGCGAGGTCGAAATCCTCGCGGCCGATGCCGGTGCCGAGCGCGGTGATCAAGGTGCCGACCTGCTCCGACGACAGCATCTTGTCGAAGCGCGCGCGCTCGACGTTGAGGATCTTGCCGCGCAGCGGCAGCACGGCCTGGAATTCCCGGTTGCGGCCCTGCTTGGCGCTGCCGCCGGCGGAGTCGCCCTCGACGATGAACAGTTCGGACTTGGCCGGATCGCGCTCCTGGCAGTCGGCCAGCTTGCCCGGCAGCGAGGCGATGTCCAGCGCGCCCTTGCGCCGCGTCAGCTCGCGCGCCTTGCGTGCGGCCTCGCGCGCGGAGGCGGCCTCGACCACCTTGCTGACGATGGTCCTGGCCTCGCTCGGATGTTCCTCGAACCAGGCCGAGATCGCCTCGTTCAGGACGTTCTCGACCACCGGCCGGACTTCCGAGGAGACCAGCTTGTCCTTGGTCTGCGACGAGAACTTCGGATCGGGCACCTTCACCGAGAGCACCGCGGTGAGGCCTTCGCGGCAATCGTCGCCGGTCAGCGCGATCTTTTCCTTCTTGGCGATCCCTTCGGCATAGCCGTTGACCTGGCGTGTCAGCGCGCCGCGGAAGCCGGCCAGATGCGTGCCGCCGTCCCGCTGCGGAATGTTATTGGTGAAGCACAGCACGTTCTCGTGGTAGCTGTCGTTCCACCACAGCGCGGCTTCCACGCGGATGCCGTTGACCTCGGCGTCCACCATGATGGGCGCGGGAATGATCGCCTTCTTGTTGCGATCGAGATACTTGACGAATTCCTCGACGCCGCCCTCGTAGCGCATCTCCTCGCGCCGCTCGACCGCGGAGCGAAGGTCGGTGAGCACGATGTTGACGCCCGAATTGAGAAAAGCGAGTTCGCGCAGCCGGTGCTCCAGCGTGGCGAAGTCATACTCCACCATCGAAAAGGTGTCGGGACTCGCATAGAACGTCACCTCGGTGCCGCGCTGGCCGTTGGCGTCGCCGACAACCTGCAGCGGCGCCACCGATTCGCCATGGGCGAACTCGATGAAGTGCTCCTTGCCGTCGCGCCAGATGCGCAGCATCAGCTTGCTCGACAGTGCGTTGACCACCGAGACGCCGACGCCGTGCAGCCCGCCGGACACCTTGTAGGCGCTGTTCTCGAACTTTCCGCCGGCGTGCAGCTGGGTCATGATGACCTCGGCCGCCGAAATGCCTTCACCCTTGTGGATGCCGGTGGGAATGCCGCGGCCGTCGTCGCGCACGGTCACCGATCCGTCGGCGTTGAGCGTGACCTCGACGCGCGTGGCGTAACCGGCCAGCGCTTCGTCGATGGCGTTGTCGACCACCTCGTAGACCATGTGATGCAGGCCGGAGCCGTCATCGGTGTCGCCGATATACATGCCGGGCCGCTTGCGCACGGCATCCAGTCCCTTCAGGACCCGGATCGACTCGGCGCCATATTCGACGTGGATGGCAAGCTCGGGATCGGCAACGGGTTGCCGCGCAGGTTCTGTCATTCAAAGACCTTCGAGGGTGCGCCCGAATCAGCATGAGGACACGCTGCGGAGGGGCTCTTTTGTGCCATGAAAACGGCCATGCGCCTAGCGCAAAGTGGTGCCTGGCAAGGTATTGATTAAATGGGTATTTCAGGCGGTTTTTCAAGCCGCCCGGAGCCGCCCCGGCGGGGTGGTGCCGCGGCGGTTTCGACGCGCCGTCGAGGGCGCTCGAGCGCCCTGCCGGATCATCCCGCGGCGCTGATCCGGCCGGCCTCGACGGTCAGGATCTGGCCTCGCTGGTCGAGCGAGGCGAAGGCGGCGGGGTCGGCTCCGGTCATCCAGACCTGGGCGCCGAGCCCGGTCAGCTCCTCGAACAGCGCCGCGCGCCGGCCGGGATCGAGATGGGCCACCACCTCGTCGAGCAGCAGCAGCGGGACGATGCCGGTCATCTCGGCGACCAGATAGGCATGGGCGAGCACGAGGCCGATCAGCAGCGCCTTCTGCTCGCCGGTCGAGGCATCGCGTGCCGCCATGTTTTTCGGGGCATAGATCACCTCGAGGTCGGTCAGGTGCGGGCCGTCCAGCGTCCGCCCCGCGGCGGCGTCGCGGGCCCGGTTGTCGCGCAGCACCTCGCGATAGCGGTCCTCCACCGCCGCGGCGGGCTCGCTTGCCAGCGCCGCCTCGATCCAGCCGTCGAGCGCGATGGCGGCCGAGGGAAAGGCGGAAGCTTCCCCGCGCGTCTGCAGCGAGGCCGCGAGCCGGCTGACGGTCTCGCTCCGCGTGGCCGCGACGGCGATCGCCAGCTCGGCGGTTTCCCGCTCCACGGCGTCCAGCCAGTGCGGGTCGGCCTTGCGCTCCTCGAGCAGCCGGTTGCGAGAGCGCAGGCTGCGGTCCAGCGCCGAGACGCGGCTGGAATGCTGGCCGTCGAGCGCCACCACCAGGCGGTCGAGAAAGCGCCGCCGCTCCGACGCGGGGCCCGTGAACAGGCCGTCCATCGCCGGCGTCAGCCAGACCATGCGCAGATGATCGTTGAAGGCCGCCGCCGAGCCGACCGGCTCGCGGTCGATCCGGCAGCGCCGGTTGACGGTGCCTTCGCCGACGGGCACGTCGATGCCGGTGCCGAGGGTGGCAAGGCCGAACGCGCCCTCAACCTCGGCCGCGACGGCCCAGGCGCCGTCGCCCTGCAAGCTGGCGACGTCTTCGAGCCGCGCCCGCCGCAGCCCGCGGCCGGGTGAGAGGAAGGAGATGGCCTCGAGGCAATTGGTCTTGCCGGCGCCGTTCGGTCCCGTCAGCACCATCAGGTCGCTCTGCGCGCTCAGGCCGGCCGCGCGATAGTTGCGGAACTGAGTCAGCGACAGGCGATGGATACGGGACGGGGTCATCGGCCGGATTGCGGAGGCGAAACGTTCGGATCAGATGTGCGATACAACGTTTATCAGCTTCCCGAAGGGATCGCGCACAAAGAATCGCCGTACGCCCCAAGGCTCATCGAGGGGGCCGTAGGTGACGGGAATGTTCCTCTGCTTCACGCGCTCAAGAACGTCCGCAAGATTGTCCACTTCAATGGAAATGTCCGGCACGGGGGTGCCGGAGCCGCCCTCAGTTGCGATGCTGACCTGCACGCTCATCTGCGCGAACGAGCCGTATGTCGCGATCCAGCCGTGATCCATGAGGATGTCAAGGCCGAAGATCTCACCGTAGAATGCGCGCGCAACAGAAATATCCCGCGCGGCGATATTCGCGACGATGCGTCGAACCGCCATCACACCCGCATCGGCATCAGCACGTAGAGCGCGCCCTTGGCGTCGCGGTCGTGCATCAGCGTCGGCGAGCCGGGATCGGCAAGCTTGAGCACCGCGACTTCGCCCTCGATCTGCGCCGCGATGTCGAGCAGGTAGCGGGAATTGAAGCCGATATCGAGCGCGTCGGCGGCATATTCGACCTCGAGCTCTTCCGTCGCGCTGCCCGAATCCGGATTGGTGACCGACAGGACGAGCTTGCCGGCGGAGAGCGACAGCTTGACCGCGCGTCCGCGCTCGCTGGAAATGGTGGAGACGCGGTCCACCGCCGCCTCGAAGTCCTTCTTGTCGACCCGCAGCTCCTTGTCGTTGTTCTGGGGAATGACGCGGCCGTAATCGGGGAAAGTGCCGTCGATCAGCTTCGAGGTGAGCACCACGTTGCCGAGCGTGAAGCGGATCTTGCCCTGTGACAGCTCGATGGTGATTTCCGCCTCGGCGTCCTCGATCAGGCGCAGCACTTCGCCGACGGTCTTGCGCGGAACGATGACGCCGGGCATGCCGCCGGCGCCCTGCGGCAACGGCAGGTCGACCTGCGCCAGCCGGTGGCCGTCGGTGGCGACGCCGCGCAGCGTTTCGGCTTTGGCCGTGCCGGCGGTGTGCAGATAGATGCCGTTGAGATAGTAGCGCGTCTCCTCGGTGGAGATGGCGAACTGGGTGCGGTCGATCAGCCGCTTGACGCTGGCGGCCGGCAGCGAGAAGGCGTGGGACATCTCGCCCGCGGCGAGATCGGGGAAATCGCTCTCGGGCAGCGACTGCAGCGTGAAGCGCGAGCGGCCGGCGCGGATCGCCAGCACCGCGCGGTCGCCGTCGCTCTCCAGCACGATCTGCGAGCCGTCCGGCAGTTTCCGCACGATGTCGTAGAACATGTGGGCCGGCACGGTGGTCGAGCCCGCGGCCGCGGTCTCGGCGGCCAGCGTCTCGGTAACCTCGAGGTCGAGGTCGGTGGCCTTCAGCGACAGCTGCGCATTCTCGGCGCGGATCAGCACGTTGCCGAGAATCGGAATGGTGTTGCGACGTTCGACGACGCGATGGACGTGGCCCAGCGATTTCAGCAATTGCGCGCGTTCGACGGTGACCTTCATCGCAAACCTGCCCGATCCGTGGTTTCGAACATTGTCGTGGAGAGCCGGGCAGCCGGAGCGGCGCCGCGGCACATGAACCCCCAAGGTCGATCACGGATTGAGTGTGGTCAACCCGGCGGGGGTCCGCAAGGTGACGCTTTCGCGGGCCACGCGCAAGGGTCGAGCTGCCGCAGGGGCGGATTTTTCACGGCTTTTCAAGCCGAAACGCCGCAGCCGCGGTCCGGCACGCTACTCCTGAAGCTGGCGCTTCAGGAGCTCGACCTCGTCGGACAGAGACACGTCCTTGGCCACCAGTGCCTCGATCTTGCGCACGGCATGGAGAACGGTGGTGTGGTCGCGGCCGCCGAAGCGGCGTCCGATCTCCGGCAGCGAGCGCAGCGTCAGGGTCTTGGCGAGATACATCGCGACCTGACGCGGGCGGACCACGTTGGCGGTGCGCCGGGACGACAACAGGTCGGAGCGGCTGACATTGTACTGGCGGGCGACGACGCGCTGGATGTCCTCGATCTTGATCCGCTTCGGCTCCTGCGGCCGGATCAGGTCGCGCACTTCGCGCTCCGCCATTTCCAGCGTGACCGGCTGGGCATTGAGCTTGCTGTGAGCCAGCAGGCGGTTGACCGCGCCTTCGAGATCGCGCCCGTTATGGGTGATGGCCTTTGCGAGATAGTCCAGCACCGGCGCCGGAACCTCGAAGCCGGCATGATGGGCGCGTGCGGCGTTGACGCGCGACTTCAGGATGCCGAGCCGCAACTCCTCGCCGAGCGGTCCCATCTCCACCACGAGGCCGCCGGCGAGCCGCGAGCGGACGCGATCGTCGAGGCTTTCGAGATCGGCCGGCGGACGGTCGGCGGCGATCACCACCTGCCGCCCGGCATCGATCAGCGCGTTCAGCGTGTGGCAGAACTCGGCCTGGGTCGACTTGCCCTGCAGGAATTGCAGATCGTCGATCACCAGCACGTCGATGCCGCGCAACGCCTCCTTGAAGGCCAGCGAGGTTTGCGTCTTCAGCGCGGCGACGAAGCCATACATGAATTTTTCGGCGGTGAGATACAGCACCTTGCGGTCGGGGCCGGAATTGCCGGCCCAGGTCACGGCCTGCAGCAGATGGGTTTTGCCGAGGCCGACGCCCGCATGGATGTAGAGCGGGTTGAACATCACGTTGTCGCCGCGCTTGCCTTCCGCGACCTGGCGGGCCGCGGCATGAGCCAGCGTGTTGGAGCGTCCGATGACGAAGTTGGCAAAGGTCAGGCGCGGATCGAGCGGGGAGCCGCCCAGCGCGTCGTGGTTTATGGCTGCCGGCGCCGCCGCTGCCAGGCGCAGCTCCGGCGCTGCGCGGTTGGCCGGCCGCTCGGCCTCGCGCGGCTCGGCCGCCGCCGCGTCCTTCGCCGGCGCGGCGCTGCGCACCGCCGCGGTCCGCACCGTGAGGTCGACGCGATGGATATCGGGAAGCTCCGCCTGCCAGCAGGTCAGCACGCGGTCGGCGTAGTGCGTCTGAATCCAGCTGCGGAGAAACTTCGTCGGAACGGACAGGTGCACGCTGTCGGTCTGCACGCTTTCGAGGTCCATCCGAGCGAACCAGCTCGAATAAACATCTTCTCCGACGGTAGTCCGAAGACGATGTTTGACCCGCGACCACCGATCCTGTTCCGTATTCGACATTGTTCTTTTGACTTTTCTCGTTGTGTGAAGAGACGTTGATGCTACCGCGCCATCCGTGCGGATTGTGGGGCTGAAGCTTCTGCCGGCGCTTCCGTTGCGGTCACAGACCCAGTGCTCGGCAAAGCGATTTGCCGTGCCGCACAGGCGGGACGTACGGAAGAGCGGAGCTGCTATCGGGGCGGTAAGGGGACGTTCGGAGCGCGGGCGCGGGGGCGTGTCGATAGCGCCGTGGGCATGAAGTGATTCAGAGAGGCCATCTGATGCGAGAAGTCAGCAATACCGACGCGCATGGAAACTCCCCCTTCTTGCCATGACCATTCATGACAAGTTCTCAACCGCTTCTCAAGACCAGTCTGCAAGACCTTCAGACCCAACTCTCGGGCCTTGCATATCTGCCCGCACTCACTCCTATCGGAGGCGTGACCCAGCGTCGTCTTGTGACGTTATTGGCTGCGGCTTTTGCCGGTCGTCCGGAGCATCCTGAGGATGCGGGGACATTCGGGCAAAAGAATACCGCTCTCATGAAACCATGAGCGACAAGCCACCGATCACTTGAAAAACGCCGCTAACGTACGCATCGCCACCGATTTGTACGCGCGCCCTGTTCTCAAATCGCGCTGATCTGGAGAACTGCAAGCGCCGCGAACGGACCTAGAAATACACGACCCTTCATTTCTCGCAACCGGCTTGATGACGCATATGCGGGCGTGCGCGTCGCTTGATGTCGGTTGAATTTTTCAAGGGATTCGCGGCGCGACGACAAGGTTCTGAATCTCCGTATGGATTCGAAGCGTCGCGACACGGCGTTGAAATTCGATGACAGAAAAAAGAATTTCATAATTCGTTCAGGTTCGGCCTGTGCCGCAGGCGTTTTCAAAGTGGTGCTCGGCGCTATGTGGATAAGTGATTATCGAGTCGGCTTTTTTTCTGCGCCGTCTTTGAGGGTAACCCTTGTCGATCCTTTTCCGAAAGACGCCTCCGCGCGTCGCGAGGGATGCGGCTTGAAAGAGTCAAGCGCGATGATAGGCAACCTGCAATTGTCGCGTCGCAGTGTGACGTTTTCGCATCCGCCGTTCGCGTGCATCCTTGCGCGTTGGCGATGGCGGATCGCAAGCGGCCTGCGACGACTGGCGCGAGCGAGGCTGCAGAGCAGGACGGCTCTCGTTGCTGTGCAGAGTGAGAATGAATGTTCGCTCACTCATGGCGCGGCGATATGCGCGATGCGCACTTCGCAGGCTCGGGAGGTGATCCGCCCTGCTGCGCGTGTTGCCCTGCCTGCAGCCATCGCGACCGCATTGGCGCCGCGAGCCCGGGCAGCCGCCTCGCCGGCGCAGCCGCAAAAACAAAAAGCCCGGCAAGGCCGGGCTCCTGAACCGTCGACACCGACATGCAGTGTCGAATGGCGTCAATCGTTACTTCGCCAGCTTGGCGATGCGGTGGGTGAGCCGCGAAACTTTGCGGCTGGCATTGTTCTTGTGAATGATGCTGCGCTGGGCGGCCCGCATCAGTTCGGACTCCGCGACGCTCATCGCCTTGACCGCAGCGTCGCGGTCACCCTGCGCCAGCGCTTCCTCGACCTGGCGGACCGAGTTGCGCATCCGGGTGCGGCGCGACTTGTTGATGAGGGTGCGGCGGGCAATCTTGCGCGTCGCCTTCTTGGCGGAGGAGGTATTGGCCATGCTCTCACTGATCCTTCAGCGGTCCGGTTCGCCGGGCTGATAGATGTCGCCGCTCGACGTACGTTCGATGTTGATGTGTGTCCGATTGTTCCAGATCTTGCCGCGCTCAAAGCCCTTCGGCCCGGACATCGGCAGCACCCAAAGAACAGCGGCGGCCGGGATTGCGCCCGCCGCCATCGGGCCTCCTTATAGAGGGAGCGATTTCCAGCGTCAACGGGCAAGGGGGCGATGCGCCTTCGCTGCAGCGGGGAACCGGAGCCTTCCGGTTGAATTTCGCCGCGTCGCCCGCTATTGGCGGGCACCATTGACGGACTTGGCCGCCTTGGGGCGGAGAAGAGGCGGGGGACGGATGATCCGGGGCTTTTTCCGTTTGATCGGTTTGCTTCTGCTGGCCGGAGCCTTCGTTCTCCTGGTCTATGATGGAGCGCGTTCGATCGCCGATCAGACCTTGCGCCTGACCCCGCTCGGGGACTTCTGGAACGATATCCATCAGACCAGCCAGCAGGCCCTGCACCGCGCGATCGAGGATATGGCGCCGTGGCTCTGGACCGATGTCGCGCGGACCATCCTCAACCAGCCGGTGTGGGCCGTGCTGGGGGTGCTGGGTCTGCTGCTCCTGCTGCTGTTCCGGCCCCGCAAGCCGCTGATCGGCTACGCCCGGGACTGACGCGGCCATGGCCGTCGCAAGCCAAAGCCAAGGATCAAGCAAAGTAAGATAATGAGCCCCCTGTCGGGGGCTGTGGCGGCTCTTGTCGCATCTTATATTGTATCGGGATGAGAAGCGCTGCAGGTGAGGCCGGCCCGGCGTCACGGCTGCGCCGTCGGGAGGTGTCCATGCTGTTCATGCGCAAGACGATCGAACTGCCCAGCGCGGCCGAGGCGCTGCCGGGTCGGAGCACGCCGATCCTCACCGCCAGGTATCATGAGGTCAACGGCCATCCGCTGCAGCCGCCCTATCCGGAGGGGATGGAGCAGGCGCTGTTCGCGCTGGGTTGCTTCTGGGGTGCCGAGCGGCTGTTCTGGGAGCTGGGCGACGCCGTGTATGTGACGGCGGTCGGGTATGCCGGCGGCTTCACGCCCAATCCGACCTATGAGGAGGTCTGCTCGGGGCAGACCGGCCATGCCGAGGTCGTTCTCGTCGCGTTCGATCCGAAGCGGATCTCCTACGCCCAGCTGCTGAAGACGTTCTGGGAAAATCACGATCCCACGCAGGGCATGCGCCAGGGCAACGACGTCGGCACGCAGTACCGCTCCGCGATCTATACCTATGGCGATGCGCAGGCGCAGGCCGCAGAACAATCCAAGGCGGCTTATGGCAAGGCGCTCGCCGCGCGCGGGCTCGGCCCGATCACCACGGAGCTGGCGCCGGCGC
>Ga0180222_1002230_pt1 | contig 16349 bp, 15 predicted proteins | sample eDN5th37CKraftOP_FD_151336 | JGI IMG/M metagenome (GOLD analysis project Ga0180222, IMG submission 151336) | Enriched Organic Plus compost microbial communities from Emeryville, California, USA - eDNA 5th pass 37_C Kraft OP (version 2) (version 2) ... | reverse complement strand
GGTGTCGCGGTGATCCGCGTCGGCGGCGCGACCGAGGTCGAGGTCAAGGAAAAGAAGGACCGCGTCGACGACGCCCTCAACGCCACCCGCGCGGCGGTCGAGGAAGGCATCGTCCCGGGCGGCGGCGTCGCCCTGCTGCGCGCCAAGAAGGCGGTCGGCAAGCTGTCGAACGATAACGCCGACGTGCAGGCCGGCATCAACATCGTGCTCAAGGCGCTGGAAGCCCCGATCCGTCAGATCGCGGAAAACTCCGGCGTGGAAGGCTCGATCGTGGTCGGCAAGATCATGGACGAGAAGTCCGAGACCTTCGGCTTCGATGCGCAGAAGGAAGAGTATGTCGACATGGTCGAGAAGGGCATCATCGACCCGGCCAAGGTCGTGCGCACCGCGCTGCAGGATGCGGGCTCCGTTGCCGGCCTCCTGATCACCACCGAGGCCATGGTCGCCGAGCTGCCGAAGGAAGCGGCCGCGGCCCCGGCGATGCCGGGCGGCGGCATGGGCGGCATGGGCTTCTAAGCCCTTTCGTTTCCAGCACGAATACGAAGGGCGCGGTTACGGCCGCGCCCTTTTTTTGTGTCGGCCTTCCGTTTCGGAACATCATGCGCCGATCGATCGGCACGGTATCGCTGTCGCGCCCGCATTTGATCTTGAGTTGCACCGCATGAACGCAATATATTTTTGCGTGCGCCCGAGACATGCAGCGTCACCTGCGAAGGGAGCCCGCGATGCGCCGTTCGATCACGCTCGCCGTCTGCATGCTCGCTTTGGCCGGCGCCGCGACCACGGCTACGCTCGTCATCGGCAGGCCGGTCGGCGCGCGCGCCGCCGAGACGACGACGGACATGGCGAGCGCGGAGGCCGCGCTCAAGCGTGGCGATTATTCGGCCGCGCTCGCCCTCATCAAACCGCTCGCCGAAAAAGGCGATGCACGCGCGCAATATCGCCTCGGCACCCTGTATGCGCAGGGCCTGGTCGGTCCGAAGAATGTCGCGCTTGCGGTCGAGTGGCTCGGCAAAGCCGCGGCGCAAAACGAGACGGCGGCGCAAGCCCTGCTCGGGCGGCTCTATCTCAACGGCGCCGGCGTGCCGCGCGATTTTACCTTGGCCGCCAAGTGGCTGCGGCAGGCCGCGCAAAATGGCGATGCGCGCGCGCAATACGAACTCGCGCAACTCTACGAGAAGGGCGCCGGGGTCGCGCAGGATCGGCAAGCCGCGCTGAAATGGCTGCACGCCGCCGCCGACAAGGGCTTGGCCGCGGCGCAGTTCGAGCTCAGCGTGATCTATTCGCGCGGCCGCGGCGTCGCGCAGGATAACGCGACGGCGCTCAAATGGCTCACCGCGGCGGCCGAAAACAAGCACCCGCTCGCGCAATTCTTCCTCGCCTACAATTACAGCAAGGGCAGCGGGGTGCCGCAGGATGACGTCAAGGCCTTCACCTGGTACCTCGCCGCCGCCGAAAGCGGGCTCGTCAAAGCGCAGCGCATTGTCGGCGGCCTCTATCTTGAAGGCAAAGGCACCGAGCGCAATGCCGCCGAGGCATTCAAATGGTCGATGAAGGCCGCCGAGCACGGAGACGCCGGCGCGCAAAGCAATCTCGGCTTCATGTATGCCACCGGCACCGGCGCGCCGCGCGATGATGCCGAAGCGGCCGCCTGGTATCGCAAGGCTTCCGATCGCGGTCTCGCGCGCGCGCAAACGGCGCTGGCCTATTTCTACGAAACAGGTCGCGGCGTCGCGCGCGACACCGCCGAGGCGATCAAGCTCTATCGTCGCGCGGCGCTTGCCGGCGACGCGAACGCGCAGGTGAAACTCGGCGGGCTCTTGGCGCTGGACCAAGGCAAGGAGGAAGATCGCGCCGACGCCGTGCGGTGGATCGCCAAGAGCGCGGAACACGGCGACAAGAACGCGCTGGCCTGGCTCGAGCGCGTCGCCGCCAATGGTTCGGCCGCGGCGCAGGCCCGGCTTGCCGACCTTTATGCGCGCGGCAAAGGCGTGGCCGAGAACGGCGACAAGGCCCTGGCGCTCCTGCAAAGCGCGGCGGAAGGCGGCGATCCGCTCGCGCAACTGGGGCTCGGCCTGCGCTATGCCAGCGGCACGGGCGTGGAGCAGGACTATGTGCGCGCGCATTTGTGGGCGAATCTGGCGGCGGCGGCGGGCAATGCCGATGCCGTCAAATCGCGCGACGCCATCGCGCAACACATGACCGCGGCGCAGGTTTCGGAGGCGCAACGCCTGGCGCGGGAGTGGATCGCCAAGCACGGCCAGATTACGCGCTGATTGCGCGGCCAACGTCCCGGTTTGCGCTGCAAGATGCGCGAAATTCGCCGAAATCGCGCTGATTTGTCGCTCCCGGAGCAATGCACAAGTACACGTTTTTCGCGAATCTTTCATTGGCCCGTCACTTTGATTGCGATACGATTTTCGCCGTGGCAACCGACCCCGGCATCCCGAGGCTCGTCGACTGTCTCGTCGCCCAAACGGCCTGACCGCTTGTCCACGGACAGACGGAGCCCGACAGAAGGAGACCTGCCATCATGAAATCCGCGACATTCGGACTGACGGCGCTACTGGCCGTCATGTGCTCCGGCGCGTGCTTCGCCGACGATATGGTGGCGGCCGCGCAAGTGGCCGGCAGCAAACTCGCATTGCTTCTCAAGCCCGGGCTTGCGAACGCGACATTGAGCATAACGGGCCCGAACGATTTCCACGCCAGCACCCAGTCGAAATCCGGTTCGATCGCGATCGATCTCGCGCAATTCGGCCCGCTCGAGGACGGTTCCTACGACTATCAACTGACCGCGAGCAGCGGCGAGAAGGCCGTGGTCAGAACGCACCTCGACAATGGGCGCGACAAGGAAATCGAACCCATGAAGGGCGTCGCCTTGAGCGGTACGTTCAACGTCATCGGCGGTAAGATCGTCAGACCCGATCCGACCGTCCGCGAAGACCGCCGCCGTCAATAGCAAGGGAGGATGGTCCCATGAGATTTGCGATGCATTCGCGCGCCTGTTTTCCCGCACTGCTTCTTGGCACGCTGCTGTCGGGCGGCGGTCAAGCGGCCGCCGATCAGGTCTTCGCCGATGACGTCATCATCCAGGGCAGTCTCTGCGTCGGCCTCGATTGCGTGAACAACGAGAACTTCGGCTTCGATACGATACGGCTGAAGGAAAACAACACGCGCATCAAATTCGACGACACCAGCACCGCTTCCGGTTTCCCCGCCAATGATTGGCAATTGACCGCGAACGACTCGGCGAGCGGCGGCGCCAACAAGTTCTCCATCGAGGATGTGACCGGAGCGAAGATCCCGTTCACGATCCGCGCGGGCGCCGCGACCGATTCGATCTTCGTCGCCAGCAACGGCAAAGTCGGTTTCCGCACCTCCACGCCGGTGCTCGATCTCCACGTCAACACCAGCGATACGCCGGGGCTGCGCTTGGAGCAGAACAGCAGCGGCGGCTTCAGCGCGCAAACCTGGGACATCGCCGGCAACGAAGCGAATTTCTTCGTGCGCGACGTGACCGGCGGCAGCCGCCTGCCCTTCCGCATCCGGCCCGGCGCGCCGACCAGCAGCGTCGACATCTCGGCCGCCGGCAATGTCGGCCTCGGCACCTCCTCGCCGCAATCCAGGCTGCAAGTTCAGGGTCCCGCCGACATTTCCCAGGTGCGCATCATGCGCGATACCACCACCGGCGGAACGCTGACGAGCTTCTCGGCGTCCGGCAATCTGATATCGGCGTCCAACGGCTTCTTCGACGGCAGCAATTGGCAGCGGTTCAATACCGCGGCGCCATTGTGGCTCGCCAGCCTGGCGTCGAACCAGGATCGCATCACTTTCGGGCGCTTTGCTCCCGGCGCCAATCCGGCCGCCGGATTCGAAACCTTCATGGCCATCGACAATGCCGGTAATGTCGGTATCGGCACGACCGGGCCCTCGGCCCAATTGCACACCACCGGCACCGTTCGCTTCGCCGGCGTCGCCAATTGCGCCTCGGGCATCAAGAGCGACGCCTCGGGCAACCTTTCCTGCATCGTTTCGTCCCGGCAGTTCAAGTCGATCACCGGCTCGCTCGCGCCCGCCAAGGCCGTCGCCAATATCATGGCCCTGCGTCCGCAGACCGGCTCCTACAAGACGACACCGGGCGAACCCGAGCACTGGCTGATCGCCGAGGACGTGGCCGCCGTCGACCCGGCGCTGGCCGGCTACAAGGACGGCAAGCCGTATACCGTCAAGACGCAGAACGTCGTTGCCGATCTCGTTGCGGTGATCCAGCAGCAGCAGCGGCGGATCGAGGCCCTGGAAAAGGCCGCAGCGCGCTGAACGCCGCCTGCCATCGCGAGCGGCCTCGCCGCAGGCCGCCGCCGCAACGGCTCAGTGGGTCGACTGAAGAAACTTGAGAACAGTCGGCCCGCTGAGCACCAGGCTGTCGCCCCGGCTCTGCCAGGCATTGGTCTGCGCCAGCACGGCAAGAAAATCGACATCGGCCTGCATGCGCTCGGGCGAGCATTGGCCGTCGCTCATATAGATCGGCAACGCGTCCGGCAGCGGGCCGGGCTCGATCCTGATGCCGTTGCCGGCAATCTGCACGCGCGCGGGCACGTCCTTGCACCAGAGCTTGACCGTCGCCTCGCCGTTCGCCTGCACGGTCAGCATCGGCACGCGCTTCGCGCGGCCCATGCGCGCGGCATCGAGAATGAAGTCGCGGTCGTAGGGAAACTCGGTCGCGGCCGCGACGGCGGGTACCAGCAGCGCGAGCAGAACGAACAAAACGCCGCATACGACAGGTACGCGGCCGGCGGCCGTGCGAAACAAAGCCATCGCAATCTCCGGTCGGCGGCCGCACCTGCGACGCCTTCGCCGGCTTCCAATGCAGTCCGATGCCGCGCCAGTCAAGCGGATTTGAAAGCGGTTTCCCGCGTGTTCCATGCTAGCCTCGAACGAGTTCCGGAGCAGAACATGGACCAACGCATCATCGACCTGTACGACAACTTCACCCATGGCGGGATGAGCCGGCGCGCCTTTCTCGACCGGCTCGCCGACATCGCCGGCTCGAGCGCGGCCGCGCTCGCGCTCCTGCCGCTCTTGACGAACGATTACGCGCGCGCCGCGATGGTGGCGGCGGACGACCCGCGGCTTGCGGTCGACACCGCGTCCTACGACGCGCAGGGCACGCGCATCGACGGCTATCTGGTCCGGCTCAAGACGGCAGCGAAGCGTCCGGCCGTGATCGTCGTGCACGAGAATCGCGGGCTCAATCCGCACATCAAGGACGTGGCGCGCCGGCTGGCGCTCGAGGGCTTTCTCGCCTACGCCGTCGACCTGCTCTCCCCGCTCGGCGGCACGCCCGCCGACGAGGACAAGGGCCGCGACATGATCGCCACGCTCAAGCCCGACGTGACCGCGCACCGCATCGCCGCCGCCGTGCCGTTCCTGGAGCACCATGCGGAATCGACCGGCAATGTCGGCATCGTCGGCTTCTGCTGGGGCGGCGGCATGGTCAACCGGGTCGCGGTGCTGGCGCCCGACCTGAAGGCGGGCGTCGCCTATTACGGCGTGCAGGTGCCGGCCGACCAGGTCAAATCGATTCAGGCGGCGCTGCTCCTGCACTATGCCGGGCTCGACCAGCGCGTGAACGCCGGCATCGCGGCTTACGAGGCGGCGCTGAAAGCGGCCGGCAAACGCTTCGAGGTCCACGTCTATCCGAACGTCAACCACGCCTTCAACAACGACACCGGCAGCCGCTACGACAAGGCCGCCGCGGAACTCGCCTGGGGGCGGACCATCGCGTTCCTGAGCGAATATCTGGGACCGGTGCCGAAGGGCTGACGTGCGCTGCCGGTCGGCGCAAAAAATGTGGTGCGGCGCTGCGCGCCGCGCTAAGATTATCGCCAAAAGGCGGCCCCATCAGACCGCCGGCGGGAGAGATGCATGGCTGACGCAATCACGGCTCTGATCGGCGCAATCATCATGATCGGCTATATGTTGCTGATCGCGTCCAAGCTCGCGGCGCTGCCATTGTGGATCGTGACCCTCACCGGGCTCGCCCTGATGCTGGCCGCGTTCTGGATCGACGACTGGAAGCCGCTCTTCCGCCGCAACAACTGATGCGCCGCCGCATCCTGGCGACGCGCCGCCCGTCCGGCGCCGGCCCGCGGCCGGCTCACTCCGACAATCGGTTGACCAGCCAATTCGCCGTGCGCAAGAGGCGCGCGTCGTCACCCCGCTCGCCGATCAGCTGCACGCCGAGCGGCATGCCGCCCTCCCCGTTGAGCAGCGGCATCGACAGCGCCGGCAGGCCGGTCAGCGTCCACAGCGAACAGAACATCGGGCTGCCGGTGGCCTCGCCCTGGGGCGCAACGCCCACCGTCGCCGGCGTGATGATGGCGTCGTATTCCTTGAAAATCTCCGCGATGCCGGCCGCATAGCGGCGCGCATTGTCGCGCGCGGCCAGGTAGCGGAGCGCGCTTACCGCGCCGCCTTCGGCCAGAAAATCGCGCAGCGTCTGGCTCGACACCTCCTCGCCGTCGCGCCCGACGATGCCGCCGAGATTGTGCGCCATGTCGACGGCCATGATGACGCGCTGGTCGTCCCAGGCCGCGGCATAGGCGTCCGGCAGGTTGATCTCCTGCGCGCTGGCGCCCAGCCGGGCGACGAATGCCTCGAAGGCGGCCCGCGTTTCGGCATCGGCCTTGTCCCAGATCGGGGTGCGCACGAAGGCAAAGCGCGGCGGCAGCGGCGGTTCCTCCGCCACGGTATCGAGGAATGCCGGCTTCGCCACCGGGCGCGTGTCGCTGTCGTCGGGGTCGTAGCCGGCCAGCACTTCCAGGATCAGCGCGGTGTCGGCGAGCGAGCGCGCGAACACGCCGACATGGTCGAGCGCCTGCGACAGCATCAGCGTGCGATGGCGCGAGATGGTCCCGTGCGTCGGCTTGCAGCCGTAGACGCCGCAAAAGGCCGCCGGGCGGATCATCGAGCCGTTGGTCTGCGAGCCGATCGCGAGCGGCACCATGCCGGCCGCCACCGCCGCGGCCGAGCCGGACGACGAGCCCCCGGGCGTGCGGGTGAGGTCGTGCGGATTGCGGGTCGGGCCGGGATGGAAATAGGCGAACTCGGTCGTCACCGTCTTGCCGATGATGACCGCGCCGGCCTCGCGCAGCCGCGCCACCGCGGCGGCGTCGCGCAGCGGCCGCCGGCCCTTGAGCAGCGGCGAGCCGCATTCGGTCGGATAATCGGCGGTGTCGAAGATGTCCTTGATCGCGACCGGCACGCCGTGCAGCGGCCCGATCGGCTTGCCGTTGCGGCGGCGCTCGTCGAGCGCGCGGGCCTGCGCCAGCGCGTCGTCGGGATCGAGATGCGCGAAGGCGCGCACCTCGCCGTCGATCGCGGCGATGCGTTCGAGACAGGCTGTCGTGTATTCCTCGGCGGAGACATCGCCATTGGCGATGCGCTCCGCCGCCTCGACCGCGGTCAGGCCGATCAATTCGCCACCCGCCACCCACTCACCTGTACAATTGCTGCGGCAGCCAAAGCGCTATTCCCGGGAAAACATAGACGACCGCCATCGTCAAGAAAACCAGGAACACGAAGGGCAGCGCGCCCGCGAAGATGTCGTTCAACTTCACCTGCGGCGGCGCGACGCCCTTCAGATAGTAGGCCGCCATCGCCATCGGCGGGGTGTTGAACGAGGTCTGGATGTTGAGCGCCACCAGGATGCCGAAGATCACCGGGTCGATGTGGAACAGCTTCACGATCGGCAGGAAGATGGGCACGAAGATGATGATGATCTCCGTCCATTCCAGCGGCCAGCCGAGCAGGAAGATGATGAACTGCGCCAGGATCAGGAACACCGTCGGCGACAGCTTCATGGTGGTGACCCAGTGCTCGATCACCTCGTGGCCGCCGAGATAGGAGAACACCGAGGAGAAGGTCCACGAGCCGATGAACAGGAAGCACACCATGGCCGAGGCGCGCGCGGTCAGATAGACCGCCTCCTTGAGCCGCTCGAAGGTGAGCGACTTGTAGGCGGCCGCCAGGATGACCGAGCCGAGCGCGCCGACCGCCGCCGCTTCCGAGGGCGTGGCGAGCCCCAGCAGGATGGCGCCCAGCACCGCGAGGATGAGGACGGCCAGCGGGAAAAACGACGTCGCCAGGGCGTGCAGGATCTCGCCCATGGGGATATGCCGGTCGAACTCCTTCGGGCGCGGGCAGAGATTGGGATTGAGCAGGGCGCGCACGACGACGTAGGCGACGTACAGGCCGGCCAGCAGGAAGCCCGGCAGGAAGGCCGCCGCATAGAGCTTGACCACCGAGACCGAGGTCGTCGCGCCGTACAGGATGAGCAGCACGCTCGGCGGGATCATGATGCCGAGGCAGCCGCCGGCGCAGACCACGCCGGCCGCGAGCTTGGTATCGTAACCGGCGCGCAGCATGGCCGGAAACGCAAGCAGCCCCATCAGCGTCACCACCGCGCCGACGATGCCGGTGGCGGTCGCGAACAGGGCGCAGGTGATCAGCGTGGCCACCGCGAGCGAGCCCGGAATCCGCCGCGCCGACATCTGCAGCGAATAGAACAGCCGGTCGAGGATGTTCGCGCGCTCGACGACGTAGCCCATGAACAGGAACAAGGGCACCGCGGTCAGCACGTCGTTCGACATGACGTCGTAGGTATTGGTGACCAGCAGATCGAAAATGCGGTCGCCCATCGCGTAGTAGCCGAAGAACACGCCCATCGCCACCAGCGTGAAGGCGATGGGAAATCCGAGCAGCACGATGACGATGAACCCAGCGAGCTGGATCATCCCCATTTCGGGGTTCGTGAACATCATCGGGCGGCCCCCACGTGCAGTTCTTCTTCGATGCGCCGGCGGTCTTCCGCTTCGGCGAGAATGGCGGATTCCATTTCCTCGACGTCATGCAGCCGCTGCGGCCACACCCCGTCGCGGATGCAGATGATGCAGCGGACCATCTCGGCCAGGCACTGCATGATCATCAGGAAGGCGGTGATCGGGATCAGCGTCTTGTGCGGATAGACCGGCGCGCCGGTCGGCGCGTAGATGCTGACCTCGTGGATCTGCCAGGACACCGCCGCGTACGGAATGCCGTAATAGAACAGCGCGCAGAATCCCGGCAGGAAGAACAGGATATAGAGGACGAGATCGATCGAGGCCTGCGCCCGGTAGGGCAGCAGCCGGTAGATCACGTCGCCGCGCACATGGCCGTTGCGCGACAGGGTATAGGCGCCGGCCATCATGAACAGGGCGCCATACATGAAGTAGCTGAGATCGAAGGCCCAGTTGGTCGGCGCGCGCAGGAAATAGCGCATGAACACGTCGTAACAGGTGCCCAGCGTCATGATGACGATGCACCAGCCAAAGGCCTTGCCAACGCCCGCGCTCAGGCGGTCGATGAAGAGCAGAACTTTTTCCACGTGGAAATCTCGCCAATTGGAGCCGGCATAAACTCGCCGGGGCGGCATGGCCGCCCCGGCGCGTCGTCAATGCCGCGATTAGACCTTCATCGGGCCGAAGTAGTGCTCGTAGGCCGACTTGTAATCGGCTTCGTTGTTGATGTTGTAGAAGGCGACCCGCTTGGCCCAGGCCTTCTGGCTGTCGAGCACCTTCTTGATGAACGGGCCCTGGTTCGGATCCTTGGTGATCTCCTCGACCACCTTGTCCCAGGCCGCGAGCTGCGCCTTGAACACCGATTCCGGGGTGCGCTTGACGTGCACGCCGTGCTTGGTCTGCAGCGTCTCGAGGTCCTTGGAGTAGATGTCCCAAGCCTTCCAGATGTCGTCCGAATTGGCGGCCTGGCCGGCGAGCTTGAGGATCTGCTGCTGTTCCTTGGCGAGGCTGTCCCACTTCTTCTTGTTGAACACCACCTCGATCGCTTCCGAGGCCTGGTGGTACGAGCCGAGGTAGTAGTACTTGGCCACGTCCTGGGCGCCGAAGCGCATGTCGGAGGTCGGGTTGTTGAACTCGAAGGCCTCGATCACGCCCTTTTCCATCGCCGGCAGGATTTCCGGGCCCGGCAGCTGCGCGACGCTGGCGCCCATGGCCTGCATGACGTTGGAGGCGAGACCGACGGTGCGGTACTTCAGGCCCTTGAAGTCATCCGGCCCGTGGATTTCCTTCTTGAACCAGCCGAGCGGCTGGGTCGGCATGGCGAACACGTAGAAGCCGACCACGTCGAGCTTCAGGATGTCCTGGGTCAGCTCGCGATAGAGCTCATTGCCGCCGCCGTAATAGAACCAGCCCATGAAGTTGCTGGCGGTCGTGCCGTAGCAAGGGCCGGTGCCGAACAGCGAGGCGGCGCGGTGCTTGCCGTACCAATAGGCCGGCACGCTGTGGCAGCCGTCGAGCACGCCCTGCGAGGTGGCGTCCATGACCGAGAAGGCCTTCACGACCGCGCCGGCGTTGAGATAATCGATCTTGAGACGGCCGCCGCCCATCTCGTTGACCTTGGCGACGTAGTCCTTGGCGTAGTCGTTGAGAATATCGGTGGCGCCCCAGCCGCCCTGCATCTTCAGGGTCACCGTCTGCGCGCGCGATACCTGCGGCATGGCGATGGTCGCCACGCCGGCAACGGCGGCGCCGCCCAGGAACTTACGGCGGGTCGCAACCGTCGATTGTTTGCTCTTGGCCATTGGTCTTCCTCCCTTAGGATATTGAACACTTTCTTGTATTTTCGGATTTTCTCGTGCCAGAACAACGCCCGAGAACCGAATTATTTGCCCTTAGTCTGTAATTATTTTCACTCCGCGACAAGCCTGAATCTAACGGCATCCGTGTAAACGGCCGGCGGAACCCGCCGCCGGCTGCCCACCGCGGCCGATGTGGGCTGCACAAAATGACGCCACCCGCAACGGCGAGTCGCGGGCGGCCATTAACTTTTCAAAAGCGTGAAATGGCTAGGCGGGCGAGCCTTCCGGCTCCCAGACTTCCGCGCTGGCGCCGGCCAAGGCGCGCACCCGTTCCTCGTCCTGCGCGAATTCGGCGGCGGAACCGGAATAGACCACCTTGCCGTCATCGAGCACGTAGGCCCGATCGGCGATCTCGACCGCGGCACGCACGTTCTGCTCGACCAGCAGCACCGAGATGCCCTGCTCGCGCGCCGCGACGATGGTGCGAAACACTTCCTGCACGATCAGCGGCGCCAACCCCTGGCTCGGCTCGTCGAGCAGGATCAGCTTCGGATTGAGGAGGAGCGCACGCGCGATCGCCAGCATCTCCTGCTCGCCGCCGGAGAGCTGGCGGCCGAGATTGGATTTCCGCTGCGCGAGCCGCGGGAACAGCTCGTAGATGCGCGCGATCGACCAGGGGCCGGGACGTTCGAGCGGCACCTTGAGATTTTCCTCGACCGTGAGATTGGGAAAGATCCGGCGTCCCTCCGGCACGAAGCCGACGCCGCGCGCCGCGATACGATAAGGCGGCCAGTCGGTGGTGGCTTGACCGAAGATGCGCACCACGCCTTCGCGCGCATGGGTCAGCCCCATCAGGCTCCGCAGCGTGGTGCTCTTGCCGGCGCCGTTGCGTCCGAGCAGCGTGACGATTTCGCCCTCGCGCACCTCCAGGCCCACGCCATGCAGGATGTGGCTCTTGCCATAGAAGGTGTGGAGGTTCTCGGCCTCGAGCGCAGGGGCACTCATGCTGCTGTCTTCCCCAAATAGGCCGCCTGCACAGCCTCATTGGCGGCGATTTCCTTCGGCGTTCCTTCGGCCAACATCTTACCCTCCGCCAAGACCATGATGCGATCGGCGAGATGGAAGACGACGCGCATGTCGTGCTCGATCAACACGATCGACAGTTTCTGGTCGCGGTGCAGCTTTCGGATGAGCTGCGTGATATCGTAGGTTTCCTGGTCGCCCATGCCGGCGGTCGGCTCGTCGAGCAGCAGCAGGCGCGGCTTGAGCGCGAGCGCCATCATGATCTCGGTCGCGCGCTGATCGCCGTGCGCCAGCTCGCCGACCAGCCGGTCCGCCTTGTCGGCCAGCCCGCCCATGTCCATCAGCTCGGTCACGCGCGCGCGGATTTCCGCGTCGGCGTCGCGCGACAGCCAGGGGCTCAGGCGATAACCGCCGGCGACCTCGACCGGAATGCGCAGGTTCTCGCGCACCGACAGTTCCGGGAACACTTCGGTGATCTGGAACGTGCGGGAGATGCCGCGCCACACGCGCTGCGCCGGCAAGACGGACGAAATGTCCTCGCCCTCGAACAGGATGCGGCCGGTGGTCTGCGTGAGGAACCCGCTGATGAGATTGAAGAAGGTGGTCTTGCCGGCGCCGTTCGGGCCGATCACCGCGCGCAGTTCGCCGGGCTCCACCGTCATCGACACGCTGTCGACGGCGACGAGACTGCCGAAATGCTTGGAGACGTTTTCGACTTTCAACAGGCTCATGACGTCACCTTGCGCCGGATGAAGCCGAGCACGCCGCGCGGGAAGAACAGCACGACCAGAACGAAGAACAGCCCGATGAACGACATCCAGTTCGCGGTCTGGCTCGACAGATAGTCCTGCAGCACGACGTAGATCGCGGCCCCGATCAGCGGTCCCCAGAACGAGCGCATGCCGCCCAGCACCGCCATGATCACGAAGTCGCCGGACTGCGTCCAATACAGGGCGCGCGGATCGACGAAATTGTTGAGCAGGGCGTAGAGCGTGCCGGCCAGGCTGACCAGGCCGCAGGAGATCACCCAGGAGAGCCAGATGTGCTGATCGACCGGGATGCCGAGAAAGCGCGCGCGCCGCTCGTTCTCGCGGATCGCGATCAGCGTGCGGCCGAACGGCGACCGCAGCAGCCAGGCCATCACCCCGAGCGCGAGCGCGAACAACACCAGCACCAGGTAATAGAAGGCGTTGGGATTGCTCTGAATATCGACGGTGGCGAAGCCGAGATGCAGCGCCTTGCGGGTCCAGCCGGTCAGGCCGTCGTCGCCGCCGGTGACCGAATTCCAGCGGAAGGCGATGAAGTAGAAGACCTGCCCGAACGCGATGGTCACCATGGCGAAATAGACGCCGCGCAGCCGGATGATCATCGGCCCGATGATCGCCGCGGCGATCGTACCGGTCAGCGTGCCGACCAGGATGCCGAGCCCCGTGCTGGGAGCGACATAGCGGATCATCATGCCGACGCCGTAGGCGCCGAGCCCGAAATAAGCCGCGTGGCCGAACGACAGCACGCCGGTGTAACCGAGCAGGAAATTGAGCGCCATGGCCGCCAGGCCGAGCACGATGACGCGGCTGCCGAGTTCGATGTAACCGCCGACCGCGGGCAGCCAATAGGGCATGGCCAGCAGCAGCAGCCAGACGACGACATTCGCCGCCTGCTTGTTGACGTCCAGTCCGTTCATCAGAATCTACCTTCCTCGCCGAGCAGGCCGCGCGGCCGCACCAGCAGCACGGCCGCCATCATGACGTACATCACCGCTTCGGTTGCCGACGGGAAGAACACCGTGGTGACGCCGGACGCGACGCCGATCAACAGGCCGCCGAGCAACGTGCCGGGCAGGCTGCCGAGGCCGCCGACGATGATGGCGACGAAGCTCGGCATGATCAGCGAGGAGCCGATGGTCGGCTGCAGTCCGAGCTGACCGACCGCCAGCACACCGGCAAGACCGGCGAGATAAACGCCGAGACCGAAATTCAGGTTACGCAGGATGCGCACATTGACGCCGAGCACCGAGACCGTTTCCAGGTCGAGCGTGCCCGCGCGGATGCGCATGCCGAGCCGGGTACGGCCGAGGATCAGGAACAGGCCGATCACCGCCACCGCCACCACCAGCACCATGAACAGCCGGTAGCCGGTGAGAAAAAAGTAATCGGGGCTCAGCGGCGTGACCAGCCAGCTCGGCACCTGGAACGGCAGGCTCTGCGCGCCCCAGATGAAGCGCGTACCGTCCTCGAAGATGAAGGCGAGGCCGAAGGTCAGCAGCAGGCTGTACAACGGATCGCGGCCATAGACGCGACGGATCAGCAGCCGCTCGACGATCAGCCCGAGAACCGCGGTGAGCAAGGGCGACACCACCAGCGCGCCCCAGAAGCCGATATAGGGCAGCAGCATGTAGGCGAGATAGCCGCCGATCGCCAGGAAGCCGCCATGCGCGAAATTGATGACGCCCGAGAGGTTGAGGATGAGCGACAGCCCGAGCGCCATGAGCGCGTAGAACGCGCCGACGATCAGACCGTTGAAGATGTTGAAGAGGACGACCTGTGTCATGTTACCGCTACGCCATCAGTCCCACGCAGCCACCGGCATGACGGCGCGAACCCGGCCTACCACTTTCGAAATCGGCCGCGCGTGACGCCGCGCGACAAGCCAGAAATCCGGACGCCGCGCCCGCGCGGCGCCCGGTATTGTCGAGCCGTCAGGCCGGCCAAGTCATCTTGCAGCCGGTCTCTTCCAGCGTGCCGGCCACCGACGGTCCCTTCACGACCTCGTCGACCACGAACAGATCTTCCGGATCGTCCGCGCCCTTCGACTGGGCGTGACCGACAAAGAGGTCGGGAATGAGCTGGCCCTGACCGGCGCGGAAGAACGGCGCGTCCGGCATGAGCGCCACTTCCGGCGGCAGTTTGAAGTCCTGCATCGCCTTCGCCATCTTCACGGCGTCGAGCGACTTCGCCTGCGCGGCCGCGAGCCCGCAGGTATGAACCGCCGCGAAGCCGAACCAGGTACGCGCGGTCGGCACGTGGCCGCCGCTACGCTTGCGAATCTCTGCCACGAATTCCTTCACATGGGGCACGTTCGGCTGCTTCCAGTACCATTCGAACACCCAGGTGCCGATGCGTGCTTCCGGCGGCAGGCCGAGCAGCACTTCCAGCTCCTGCTGCGCGCCGGCGAGATGGAATTTCTTGTTGAGGCCGAACTGCACCGCCTGCTTGAGCGCGTTCACCGCGTCGTCGCCGGCCTGCAGGAAGATGATGACGTCAGGGTTCGCCGCCTGCGCCTTGATGAGGTAGGAGGAGAAGTCGGTGGTGCCGAGCGGCGTCAGGTCGCCGCCGACCTTGGTGCCGCCGAGCTTGGCCGCCGCCTTTTCCAGGCCCGCCTGCAGCGTGTGGCCGAAGGCGTAATCGGGCGTCAGGTAGTACCACTTCTTGCCGGCCTTCTTGATCAGCGTTCCGGCGACGGCATTGGCCTCCATCTGCGTGGTGTTGCAGATACGGAAGACGTTCCAGTGGCAGTTGGAGCCGGTGACCGAATCGGTATGGCCGCCGGGCACGACGTGGAACACCTTCTTTTCGAAGGCGACGTTGGCCATCGCCTGCGCCAAAGCCGAGTTGATGTTGCCGACCAGGAAGTTGACCTTGTCGCGGTCGATGAGCTTGCGCGCCTTCTGCACCGCGGTGCCGGCGTCGCCGGAGGTCGAGTCCTCGACGAGCAGTTCCGCCTTACGGCCGAGAATGCCACCCTTGGCATTGATCTGATCGAGCGCGAGCTGCGCGCCGATCAATTCGTTCTTGCCGAGCGCGGCGTAAGTGCCGGTGAGCGGATTGTCGAGACCGATCCTCACCACGTCGTCGGCGCGCGCGGTGATGACGAATGGAGAAGCGATCTGCGCGACGCCGGCGAGGGCCGCGGTCTTGATCACCGTTCGACGGTTGATTTTGGTCGTGAGAATTTCGTCGTTCATCTACAAGTCCTCCCAAAGACGTCGGCAGCGGAACTGCACGTTCCCGTTAGAACCGCTGCGTCGACGTCGACGTCCATCGTTGTCGAACGTGCGGTGTACCGTGTTGCGGGCACACTAGTGTGCGACAACGATGCGATGCAAGCGTTCAACGTTTAATGATCGAAATTTTTACGCAAGTGTTCGCAATCAAAAATGCAATTACCAATGACTCTCAAAACGCAATGCGCCGTCGGCGCGCGTCGACTTTCGTCTAATCGCTTTCGCTAACTCCGTGACTCGAAATGATTTGATGCACTCGACTGCGACGACAGCTTTGGCGGGCTGGTGTAACGGCGCGTGCATCGTCGCGGCGACGGCGCCCGTTAGGGATGAGACGCAATATAAATTTCCGTAAACATCGCGCGGCGCCGCGCGGACTTGTTCTACTTTCGGCTATTCATAACCATTAAATCGATGAATATACGTATGATTCCATATCCGCTCGCAGGCGAATCGATGCATCGATCGTCGCCGGTGCGGGAAGGAAACTAGAACGGCCGCCGCAGGCCCACGTCACGCCCATGCCATTATTCTGCGCGGCCAATACCGCCGCCATGTCAGGAGACCGCCCGTGAGAGGCATCATTTCGACGCTCGCCACAGTCTGGCGGATCGCCGGCCCCTATTTCCGTTCCGAGGACCGCTGGCCCGGCCGGATCCTGCTCGCCGCGGTGATCGCGATCGA
>Ga0180222_1002227_pt1 | contig 16360 bp, 15 predicted proteins | sample eDN5th37CKraftOP_FD_151336 | JGI IMG/M metagenome (GOLD analysis project Ga0180222, IMG submission 151336) | Enriched Organic Plus compost microbial communities from Emeryville, California, USA - eDNA 5th pass 37_C Kraft OP (version 2) (version 2) ... | reverse complement strand
GTTGCGAGACAAACGTTCTACAATACGTCTATTCGAACGTGTTCTTGTTCTCTGCAGGATGAGTTCCGATGTATGCGCATAACATCAATTGATGATATTGAATGTGACCGCAGCGCTGACCCGTCTACGCATGCCATTCATTCTCTTATTCTGTTTCAGAAACACGTTTTGTTTCTGACGAAGCACGCATCTTCAAACGGGTTCTTCTTATTTTTATGCGACCCGCTTTAAGCGCTTGCTGATCGGGCCCCGCTTGCATTTGTATCCGCGGATGACGATCGCACAGAGATCTTGCGAGGCCCCGTTGTGACCGTTGACGACATCGACACCCCTGCCATCATCGTGCCGGGGCTCGGCGGATCCGAACCGCAACATTGGCAATCACGTTTCGAACGCTCTCTTCCGGTCGCAACACGGATTTCGGGAGTCGACTGGCAGCGCCCATCTCTTCTCGAATGGACCACCGCTCTGCTGCGTGCGCTGGATCGCCAGCCAGACAGCGTCTTGATCGCTCACAGTCTTGGTTGCGCACTGATCGCACATGCCGCGGCACGTCATCCGCATCTGCCGGCGGCCGGTGCCATGCTCGTCGCACCCGCCGATATCGATGCGTCGCCGGCCATCCCGGAATGGCTTGGCAGCTTCGCCGGAGTCCCGAGACGGCCGCTGCCCTTCCCCTCGATTGTGATCGCAAGCACAAACGATCCGTACATGACCGCGGGTCGCGCACGCACCTTTGCCGCCGCCTGGGGCGCGCAACTCATCAATCTCGGCGCCTGCGGCCACATCAACGTCGCGTCCGGCTTCGGAGAATGGCCGGAAGGACGGCGCATTCTGCGCGATTTCACCGCTCGAATCGCGCCTCCGGCACCGCTTCTGTCCAACTCTTGCTACCGACAACCCGAAAGGAACTGATATGCCCGCCTTGCTTTTGTCCCGGCGCACCGCGCTGGCCGGATTGATTCTCGCCGCGACGAGCGTGCCGTCACTCGCTCAGGATGCATCCAACACCGTGAGGATCGGTCTGCAACGCTCGTCGACACTGACCGCGATCCTGCGCGCCAACGGCGAACTGGAGAAGGCGCTGGCGCCGTTGAAGGTGAAGGTGTCCTGGCACGAATTCACCAGCGGCCTGCCACTGCTCGAGGCGCTGAACCTCGGCAATATCGATGTCAGCGCCGACGTCGCCGACACCGTGCCGGTGTTTGCGCAAGCAGCGGGCGCCAAGCTCGTCTATTTCGCGGAGGAAGCGGCTTCCCCCGGCGCGCAGGCGATCCTCATTCCCGGCAACTCGGCGATCAAGTCGGTCGGGGAACTGAAGGGCAGGAAGGTCGCGGTGACCAAGGGCGCAGGCAGCCACTTTCTCCTCCTCGCTGCGCTGAAGGACGCCGGCGTCACCTTCAAGGAGATCGCGCCGGCTTACCTCACCGCCGCCGACGGCCGCGCCGCTTTCGTCAGCAATAACGTCGACGCCTGGGTGGCGTGGGATCCGTTCCTCACCATCGCGCAGCGGCAGTCCGGCGCGAAAGTCCTCCGCGACGGCAACGGCCTCTCCGGCTACAAACGCTATTATCTTGCCTCCGGAAAATTCGCTGCCGACCGCGGCGACGTGCTGAAGGTGTTCTACCAGAAGCTCGACGAGACCGGCCGCTGGGTCAACGCGGAGCCGAAAGCAGCCGCGGCGCTGCTGTCAAAACTTTGGGGTATCGACGCCGACATCGTCGAGCAGGCGCTGAAGAACCGCACGCACAAGGTCGGCATCGTCACCAAGGAGGGCCTCGGCGAGCAACAGAGAATCGCCGACGCTTTCGTCAGCGAAGGCGTTCTCCCGAAGCGGATCGATACGACGGAGGTCCGCATCTGGACGCCGCAATAGACTCCGCCGGCTTTCGTTGCGACCGAGGTGGCGGCCGATCTTCGGCGCTTCGAAAGACGATCCGCGACGGCGGGTAACTGCTTCGTTTCAATGCATCGCGCGGTCAAGCGTGCATCTTCAAGCTTGCAGCGAGCGCGAATGGCGAGCGCTTGCTCAAATTTCAATCGTGCGTCCCATACGCTCGACGACGCTTGAACGATGGGTGATGGCGATGATGGTGGTCGCAGGCAAATGCTCCAGAAGCCTGTCAAGGACGCGGGCTTCCGTCGCCAGATCGAGTGCCGATGTGCTTTCGTCAAGCACAAGGATATCCGGCTTCCGCAACACACTGCGAGCGATGCCGAGGCGCTGCTTTTGACCGGCCGACAGCTCGACACCTCCCTGCCCCAATACGGTGTCGTAGCCCTTCGGCAAGGCTTCGATATCTGCATCCAGCCCGGCGATGCGGGCCGCGTTCACAATGCTTTCCAACCCGGCTTCGCTTGCGCCGAGCGAAATGTTTTCCGCGACAGTGCCGGTAAACACGTCGACTTCGTGGGGCATGACAAGGATTCTCTGGCGCAATTCGGCGAGCGGAATTTGCTGAATGGGAACGCCCCCGAGCCGGACCACACCGTCATCCGGACGACGCGCGCTGAAGATCAGGCTGGCCAAAGTGCTCTTGCCGATGCCGCTCGGTCCGACCAGCGCAACGCGCTCACCTGGCTTGAACACGCAGGACAGCCCGGCAAGCACTGGCTTCCCATTTCGCGAATATGAAAATCGAAGCCCCTCGATACTCAAATGCGCCGGTCCTTTCTGCGCGGGAGCCACCTCCAGCGGGATGTCTTCGGCATTCACCTCGGCAAGCGCACATAGCCGGCGCAGCGACACCGTCGCGGCCTGCATGTCATCGAACGACTTCAGCAATGCCAGAACCGGCGCTGCCAGCGAGCCGCCGATCGAAAGGACCAGGACGAAATCGCCGACGCTCATGGCACCGTCCATGACTCGGAATCCGCCAAGCAAAGCGATGAGCGCAACGACCAGTCCCGCCGCCAGCCGCCCGGCGGCGTCGAGGCAAGCAGACAAATCGGCCGTCCGCAGACGAGCGGCGAAATCCTGGTCGAGCCGCTCGGAAAAACGCTCTTCGGCAAACCGGTGCGCTGAATTGAAGCGAACCGTGTTCATGTAGGCGATCGCCTCGACGATATGCGACCAGAACCGGCTCCGCGTCTCGAACCACGCGGCTTCGTACGTCCGCAGTCTTCGCGCCAGAACGATGTGCAACGAGGCCAGGGCGCCCACGATAGCAATGATTGCAAGGGCCGCCGGCAAATCGACATAGATCAAGGCCCCGGCGAGGACGGCGATCAGGCCGGCCGCCGTGCAGAATTCGATCAGCCCCTCCGTCGCGTTCTGCGCAAGCCGCTCGGCTTCCTCGAATGTCCGCCCGAGCAGTCCCTGGTCGCGCGCCAGCTTGTGATCCAGCGGCAAGCGCATCGCCGTGGCAAAGGCCGGCACCAGTATCGCGCGTTGCAGTCGCAATCCGGCCCGTACCGCGAGCATCCTGCGGGTCAGCGAGAAAGCGGCATCGATGATCGCGACACAGGCAATGCCGGCTCCGATCGCAACACCCGCGGCCCCGTTTCGGCTCGGGAATGCCTTGTCGATCAGCTCTGCGAGCAGGATCGGCGGGACCAGCGCCAGCGCGGCAAGGGCCACCGCGACGCAAAGCGCCGGCAAGACCAGACGGCGTTCCATCCATCCGAGAGTACAGAGTGCACGAAACGTCCGGCTCAAAACCGGGCTTTCGTCTCCTCTGCCGGGATCGAGCAAGCCGGCCAGCCGGGACATGACGGTATCGGCTGCTTGGCGGCTCATGGCGTCTTAAGGATTCTCGAGCAGTCGGGTCATCGCGTCTGCCATCGGCGCACCGGTGGCCAGTTCAATCCAGTACCATTGCCCATTGGGATTGAGTTCGAGAAAGACGTATTCGCCAGCAGGCGTGACGATCAGGTCGAAGGCACCGAAGCGCAGGCCGCAATGCTTGAGATAGTCCCGCAACGCGCGATCGACCGTATCAGGCAGCGGAACGATGGTATGCGGCAGCGCGACGGTATCCACCGCGCGCCAATCCTGCTCGGCGCCGCTCACGCCCTGGCTGTCGATCCGGCAACAGAACAACTCATCCCCGATGATCGTGACCCGCAACTCATGGTCCTTGGCAATCGCCTCCTGAAGGTAGGTCGGACACAGCGAAATCGAGTCGCGCAACGCCGAAAATTCGGAGGGAGGGACGCGACGGGTATAGGCCACGCGGTGCTCCCCTTCAACATAATGACTGCCCATCAGCAGCGGCTTGCAGATGACTCCGTCTGGGCAGGTCTTGAAGAATGCGGCCGCCTGGTCCGGGTCGTTCGTGATGATAGAACGCGGCACCCGCAATCCCACGCTCCGCGCAAGGCGAAGCTGCGGAAATTTCCGCTGGTGTCTGCGATTTTCGTCCGGATTGTTGATCCACGGCACGCGCGAATCCATCGGCAGGAAACCCATGAATTCGCGCATCTCGTCGCGCACATAATTGATGACGCCCTCGTCTTCCACGCCGCCCGGCGGCAATGACGGCTCGGGCTTGCGCATCCACACCGAACGCACATCGTGCGGATAGACGCAGGACCGCCCCCATTTGTCATCGATGCGGATCGTGCCGGCCAGGTCGTCGGTCATTCCCACCCGATATTCCTCGTGGAAGTGATCGGTGTTCAAACGGAAACATGGCACTCCGCGCGTCTGCAGGCGCTCCAGAACCGCATCGACATGCGGATCGAGCTTGGTGGAGATCATCAGAACACATTTGGACGAGGACGACATGATGAGACCGTATGCGGTTCACGAGGCTGCAGAAAAAAGGGCCGGCCTTTCGGCCGGCCCTTGAATTGGGTCGGAAACGGCAACGAATCTCAATTGCCGAGAACGTCTGACTGCAGGTCTGAGTCGGAGGTCCGTCCCGAGGTCGACGAGACGTTCCGGTGCGTCGTCGACTTGTGGAACAGCATCGTGCCGCGCCACGTCTGGGTGATGGGATCGTAATAGCCGAGGTCGTTGTCTTCGTACTGTTCCAGAGCATAGGGCTTGGCGTTCGCGAGAACGAACGGGAGCGCTTTGCTGCTCTTCGGCGTATTGAGTTGCATCAGGTATTCCCCCCTTGGAGAGCCGACTACGATTCAGGCAGTCCGGTTTGTATGGCGGCCGTCTGGAAGGCTCACAACCCCCCGTTTATGGGGGGAGTGGCGGCGGCCTTCAGGAGGCCGGCGGCTGTGGCATCCAGCCCCGCGCCACACCGCTCCAGCGCCCTCATCGCACGCACGGTGTTGCCGAACAGCAGGCGGTGACGGCAGATGACACGGATGGTCACGCTGTCAAATCCGATGACCAGATCCGGATAGAGTGAATTTCGCGACAGCGCGACAAGGGAAAGCCCGCGCAAACCGCTGAATGTTGCAATCGACAGAAATGCAGGTCCTCAATCATCCGTTGCCGATGGCGCATCGCACATGCTGACGCAGCCCCTATTTCGCGGGGTACCGCTGATGCGTCAAAGCATGGTTGCCTGACGCTTCGCTGCCGGGTGACGTCGGCGAAGCTGTCAGCAGCCTCGCGGCGCGAATTTCACACGAAGAGGACATTCCACGACATGACAGGCGACAACCGGACATCTTTGGCTCGGGCTTGGCTGCTGGCCGGCTGGGTCGCCCTGTCAGCGGCATCTGCGGCACAGGCGCAGCCACAGAGCGGGCAGGCCGCGGACATCACGCCGTTCAAGGCGGTCTACAAGCTCGACTTCGCACCGTCGGATGAAAAATCCCCGTTCCAAAGCGGCCAGGGCCGTCTCGTCATCGAGTTTACAGGCAGCCGGTGCACGGACTACCGGATGGTCCGGACGCTGAATGTGACGCTGAACACCAATAACGGACCGCTCAACGTCAAATCCGAGGCGACATTCGCCGAAAACGCCGCCAGCAGCCAGTTCGCGTTCAGCTTCACCGAGCAGGCGAATGGCAAGGTCTCGCGACAATATAATGTGCTGGCGCGCAAGAACGACAATGGCGGAGCGACCATCACTTCCCGGAGTCTGCCCGGCGGGAAGGCTGAGCTGCCGAAAGGCACCCTATTTCCCCTTCAGCACGAGCGCATGGTCATCGCCGCGGCAACGGCAGGCCGCAAAAGCCTGACGCTGACCGCCTACAATCCCGAGGATGCGATCGGCAGTGTCGAACAGATGTCCTATACATTCGGTCCCGAAAGCAAAAATGCGCTGCCCAAGGGACACCCCGCGGATATCGAGGCGCTCAGAACGCTGACGCGGCAGCGCGTCGAAGTCATCTTTCGGAACCAGCAGACGGGGAAAATCCGGGTGCGCGAACGGATGACTCGTTTCAACAACAGCATTCTCACGGTATCCGACGCGTTGACCGAACAATTGCGGATCAAGGCAGGTCTCGCATCGCTGACCATGTTGCCGCAAAAGCCCTGCACCTAGCTCACCGGCTTCGCGGACAAACGCTGCGCCCTGCAATCAGCCTGTCGACTGGCGCCCAGTCGTCCGTCAGGGTGACGGCACATGCGTCCGGCCAGGCCCGGACCGCCGCCGCTATATCGAGCCGTCGCCATGCGACGGTCTCGGACCGGACAGCCTCTCCGGCATTCATCACAGAAGCGCTCACGCTTTCGGTGTCGGGCCGCAGGGCCCTTCGGTGATTTTTCCAGGCCGCAACAACGTAATTGGTCGTGGCTTCCTGTTCACCACCGGCAACCCAGATGTCGACGACGGGAAACACCTCCGACAGCGTCCTGGCAATGCTGACAGCAAGCGAGGGCGTCGTGGAGCGGTCAATGACATTCGATAGATAGACGCCACTTTGCGACATGCGCGCCGCGAGCAATGCGGCGAACTCGCGTGTCACGAGATGCGTCGGCACGCTCCGGGTCCGGTAGGCGTCGAGGAGAACGGCATCGAAGGTCTCGCTCGCCGGCAATCCCCGGACCACAGCACGACCATCGCCGATCAGTGTCGTCAGCCGGCGGTTGCCTCCTGCCCACATCTTCTCGTTCGCGACCGCCACCACGACGGGATCGAGTTCTATGGAGATCACCTCGGCGTTGGGCAGAGTCGCAGAGGAGGCCCAGGCTCGCGGCAATGTTGCGCCCCCACCGCCGACCACCAAAGCCCGCGGCTGGGTCGCTTCGGACAGAGCGGCGCGCGCCAGCCGGTCGGTCAGGGCGGCGTAGCCAAGATGAAGGCGTTCGGCATGGTCACGATCGGACGCGCTGTGGACACCCTCGTCCAGGATCATGAAACGCAGCAGGCCTGCATTGGCGAGCGGGCGGTCGAGCAGACGGATACAGGTGTAGCGCGACTCGGAGAGACAAGGCCCGGACGCCGCCAAGAGCGAGACAATGACAGCTGCGGCGGCGACGGCACTGGCGCCGAACATCGCGCGCGTGGAGAGATTTCCGCGCCATGGCAACACGAGTATCCCAAGTGCCATCCAGATCCCGCAAACCACCCGGATCAGGCCAGCCGCTCCCACGGCTTCAAGCAAGACGAATCCCGACATCATCGTGCCGGCGACGCTGCCGGCCGCAGACGCGGCGTAGATTGCACCGACCATGCGCGACACCACGACTCCTGGCGTCAGCACCACGATGCGAAGAGCCAAAGGAGCGACGAAGCCAACAGCAAGACTGGGTGGAAAGGCCAGCCCCGCAATTGCGAGCGCCACGCCAATTCCGGGCTCCTGCTCGCCGGCAAGGGTCTGCGCCACGACACTCACCGCGCCGGGCATGACGGATGCGGCAAAAGCCGCCGAGAGCCAGACGAGGCCGAGCCGCAGCTTCAGCCGTGCAATATTTGTCGTGCTCCCGGCAAGGATTCCGCCCAGCATGTGGCCGATGGCGACACCGAGCAACACGCTCGCGATCGCCGCCGACCACGGCAACAGCGATTGTCCGACATAGGGCGCCCCAAGCCGCACGATAGCCAGCTCAACTGCCAGCGACGCCGAGGCGGATAGAAAGATCGCGAGCGGCAGAAACCACCGCGTCATGACAGGACCGTACGGGCCTGCCGCCATCGCAGCGCGAGGGCTGCAATTAGCATCGCATTGGCCACCGACAGCATCCCGACCATCGCAAGCGAAGCACGGACCCCGAATCCATCGAGCAGCACCCACAGGGCCGCCAAGACCCCGGCGACGCTACCGGCCGCGCCGGCCGCATACATCGCTCCGATCACGCGGCCGTGCCCACCTGCGATGGTCAGCACGCTCATCATCAATAGCGGCGCCGCGATACCGAACAGGATTCCGGCGGGAATGCAGGGACCGGCGGTGAACAGCACCACCCTCCAGAGCGATGTTGGTGCCGGCGCGAGCACCAACGCGTCCCACGGAGCGACGAGGAACGGGGAAGCCGCCATCGCAACGCCGCCCACAGCGGTGACCAGCGCAGCACGGCGCAGCGTCTGCTGAATGTCGCCTTTTCCCGCGAGCGATCCGCCGATCCGATTGCCCAAGGCCATCGCCAACAGGAAGGCCGCGATGATCGCCGTCCATGTGTCGGTGGACATCCCGGCATAGGGCGCCAGCAATCGGGCGGCGATAATCTCGAAGGCCAGCGCGCAGAATGCCACCAGCCCCTCTGCGACGCACAACAGGACAACGCAAGCCGGTTTCGACATTTGGGATTTGGCTCCTTTTTGCGTTATGGAGACCGGCGGGGGGTTGTCGTACCCCGTGTTCGAGGGGTGGCGGGGATCGGATGGGACTGTGGCTGCCAAATCGCGTCATGCAGGGCGCGATATTGCTGTGTATGGCCGCGGTTGCTCTGGTTTTATGGATCACCCTCAGCCAGCCCTGGCTTGGCCTGACGTTGGCGGCCGATTCCGACAGCCATGGCGCGCTCATTACGGGCGTCCATTCCTCGGGCCCTGCGAAGTCACTCCCCTCCTCTGCAAAGCTGATTGCCCTCGGTGCGACGGACAACCGCGCCCCGACCATCGCGCTCGAAGCAAGCGATCTCGTGGAGGAGCCCGATACGTTCGAGAGCTACGAGCAAATTCAGCGCTTCATGCAGCGGCAAAGCGCCCTCGCTGCACTCCTGCGAGACGGACAACTCGCTCTGGACATCGACCGCGCCGGCCATGAATCCACAGCGACGCTCATTCCGTCCCGACGGCCCCTCGCCGATCTCCCCCTGGCCTTCTGGGTCCAGATCATCACCGGCGCGGGCTCCTTGTTGATCGGAGCGTGGGTCATGGCGATGCGGCCGGGGGACATCGTCACCCGTCTGTTCGCTCTGTCAGGCCTGATGATCCTGGTGTCGGCCTATTCGGCTGCGATCTATTCCTCGCGCGAATTGGCGATCGACGGCGGCTTGTTCCGGACCCTGTCGGCGCTCAATCATGTCGGTGCGCTCGGCTTTGGCATGGCCATGATTGCCATGTTCCTCGTTTACCCGCGCCGGCTCGTACCGTTGTGGTCGCTATGGCTTGTCCCCGCCATTTTTGCACCCTGGCTCGCGGCGGACATCCTGCACCTGCTCCCCAGCCAGACGATCGGCATGCAAGTGCCGACCTTGATCGAGATGCTGCTGATCGTCGGCATCGTCGGCTTACAATGGTTCGTCAATCGCAAGGATCCGCGCGCGCGTGCCGCGCTGAGCTGGCTTGGCCTCTCCGTCGTCGTCGGCGCCGGTGCCTTTGTATCGCTCATCACCGCCCCGGTCCTGTTCGCTACTCCACCAGCGATGCAACAGGGCTACGCCTTCGGGTTTTTCCTGCTGATTTATGCAGGTCTTGCGCTTGGCGTCGGGCGCTATCGTCTCTTCGACCTTTCGGAATGGGCCTTCCGCATTCTCTTCTATACCGGCGGGACGCTTCTGCTTCTGGCTATCGATGCTTCGCTGATCGTGCTTCTGCATCTGCAGCATGCCACGTCGTTCGGCATCGCGCTCCTCGCCGTCGGCTTCATTTACTTGCCGCTGCGCGGAAAGCTCTGGGATCGCTTTGTCACCCGCAAGAATTTGGAAGAACACGAACTGTTCCGTTCCGTCATCGACGTATCTCTGGCCGCTTCGGCTCCAGAGCGGTCGGAGCGGTGGCGCGAATTGCTGGAGCAACTGTTCGATCCTCTGGCGATCGAGCCTTCGGCCTCGAACGTCGATGCTGTTCGCATTCGCGACGAAGGATTGGAGGTGCTGCTTCCGGCCGTTGCCGATTCCCCCGCTCTGGTCTTGCGTTACCCATGGCGCGGCCAGCGCCTGTTCGGGACCGCGCATCAAAAGCTGGCCGGTGAGCTGGTGCGGCTGATGCGCTATACGGAGGAAAGCCGGACTGCCTACGAGCGCGGCAGCCTTGCCGAGCGCCGGCGGATCGCGCGGGATCTGCACGACGATGTCGGTGCCCGCCTGCTCTCCGGGCTGTACAAGACCGATCTCCGCGACACTCAACGTATCGTTCGCGAGGCGATTGCCGATATCCGCACCATCGTCAGCGGCCTGTCCACCGATCAACCCCTGCTGGGACAGATGATCGCCGCATTGCGCCATGAGACCGGCGAGCGGCTCACGCCGGCTGGCCTCGATTTGAACTGGCCCATTGGCGAAATTGACGATGTTCAGCTTCCGCTGGACTATGTGATCTTCCGCTCCCTGACCTCCGCCCATCGCGAAATCATCAGCAACATCATACGTCATGCCAAGGCACGCAATGTCGATATCCGCGTGAGCGCGGCGAAGGGCTGGCTCAACACCGTCATCGTCGATGACGGCGTCGGCATCAACCCGGCTTACGTGACGGGCAGCCCTCACGGAAATGGCATCAGCGGATTGATACGTCGCATTGGAGAACTCAACGGATCCGTCACGATCAAGCCGCTGGCCAAGGGGACTTTCGTCGAAATCACGTTGCCGTTGCGAGCCGATGCGACCATTCCGCCTGCAAATTCCGTCGCGGAAGCGCCTCACGCCACGCCTCTCCCCCACATTTGAGGGGTATTGGGTGTGTCATCTTGCACCTAGTGTGATGATTGCAAATCGATGTCCTGCGGGCATTCCGAGCTGATTTGATGCTGTCTCCAGAAACGCAAAATGGAAGCCGATGGGGCCTGATCGTGGAAGATCAGGCCGACACGCGCGCCTGGCTGGCCCAGATGCTCAACTCTGCCTTTCATGGCATCAACGTTGTCGAGGCGCCGACACTGCATGCCGCTCTGGACTGGATTGCCGCCCACCAACGGGAACTGTCTCGAGCGGTTGCTACGCCGCATATCGCATTGGTGGATGTCGGCCTGCCCGACGGCTCGGGCATCGACCTTGTTCGCGAGCTGTCCAAATACCCCGCGGCCGTCACGCCAATCGTTACGACCATCTACGACGACGACCAAAACCTGTATGACGCGATCGCCGCCGGCGCCCAAGGCTATCTGCTCAAGGACCAGCATCCGGATACATTCATTCAGTATCTGCACCGCATCGACAAGGGTGAGCCTCCCTTGTCGCCGTCCATTGCAAGACGCATGCTTGCGCATTTTTCGCAGCCGCGGTCTGCGATGCCGGTGTTGCCTGATGAAGCAGACGAGACGCTGACACCGCGGGAAATGGACGTTTTGCGGCTGCTCGGTCGTGGGCTGAGGGTCAGCGAGGCGGCCCGCGTCCTCGGACTGACGCCACACACCGTCGCCGGCTACGTGAAAAACGTCTACCGCAAGCTCAACATTTCCTCACGCGCGGAAGCCGCCGTTGAAGCCGTCCGGCGCGGGCTGGTCTAGCCCACTGCGGAGCACTTTGGCGTGCGCAGCAAGTGAGACCAAACGATTAGAATTCTAATCCTGCGCCGCTTCTAGACCTTACCGCTCTATTCGTTAGCTGAATCCGGGGGCACACGCCGATGGCTACACAGGAAGGTGTTTACCCCGACGCTGGCAGAGCGCTGGAGGCCGCGAACTTGCTGGAGACCGAGTTAGGCACGTGCCTGCTGGCGCTCGACGCGCGGGAGACGGGCAGCCACATCAAGCCCGATGACGACGCCTATCTGCGGCTGCGTGAAGCGATAGACAGCAAGACCCTAGCCAGTCACTTCATGCTGTCCGGAGAAAACTGCAAATCTCCGAAGACCTGTACACCGTGCTCGCGGATGCGTTGGACGCGAGAAACGTCCTCGTGCAGAAGCTCTTTCCGCACTACGGCCTGAAGGTCCGCGATCCTGCCGGCCGCGGTGAGATGGTGGCGCACATCGATAGGCTGCGCGACAATATATGGGCCGCGTACACCATCGCCGGCCACTGGTCATCGTTGCTGGTGGAGGCCGTGAGGTTGACCACGAAAGTAGGCTAGTTTTCTGTGGGCAAGTCGGACGCTTGCACGTAGTTGGGTTTTTAGTGGGATATCGCTATCGATGGCCGCGCCGAGCCAGAGCTTGGCGTAACAATGGAGGCAACCCGCTTCGATATGTCTATTGAGCAGAAACTCGCGGAATTGGGCCTTGAATTGCCCGCACCGACCAGCATCCCGGCAGGCGTCCGGCTGCCGTTTCGCTGGGTAAGGGTCGTCGGCAAGCGGGTGACGATTTCAGGACACGGACCAAGCTTGCCGGACGGCTCGATCGCCGGGCCTCTGGGAAAGGTTGGACAAGAGGTGACCCTCGAACAGGGATATCAGGCGGCCAGGCTGACAGCCCTGGGAATTCTCGCAAGCCTCCGCCGGGAACTCGGAAGCCTTGACCATATCACCTGGCTCCGCGCCTTCGGCATGGTGAATGTGGCGCCGGGTTTTCAAAGCACACCCGCCGTCATCAACGGGTTCTCGGATGTGATCCTCTCGGTTTTCGGGCCGGAGCGAGGCCAGCACTCTCGCTCCGCCATCGGTGTGGCGGAATTACCGTTCAACATTCCGGTCGAAATCGAGGCCGAGGCTGTCCTGGATTAAACCCGGACAGCGTCTATCGAAGAAGGAACGACATCGAAATGAAAGCCCTGCCGCACGTCGGTGACAAGCGCATGATCGACATGCATGTGCATATCGGTCCGGAGTTTCTTCGCCGCAAATACAGCGCCGCCACACTTGCCGAGGAGGCGCGACGGGAAGGCTTCGGCGTTGTGATGAAGAATCACTTCCAGCCGACCACTGGGCAGGTGAGCCAGATCCGCAGGCCCGACGACAAGGTGCCGCTGATCGGCTCGGTGGCACTGAATTTTAACTGCGGCGGTGTCGACGACCATGGCGTGCGAGCCGCGCTGTCCGGCTGGAAAAGCGATGTGACGGCGTCCGATCCCGATCCACAACGCTTTGTGGTGTGGATGCCCACCATGTGCTGCGAAGCGCATCTGCGCCTCTACAACCGTCGCGACATTTCGGTGGATTGGGGCGTTCTTCCCAAATACACGCGGTTCTTTGCCGAGGGCACCGGCTACACGCTCGATACCGGCGACAGCAGCAAGATGGCGGCGCTCGACCGGGCATTGAGCCTGATCGCGGAATATGATCTCGTCCTCGCGACCGGCCATTTCGACAGGGAGGAAACGGTGACGCTGGTGCAGGCGGCCCACAAGAAGGGCATCCGCCGCATCATCATGACCCATCCGCTGTTCCAATCGACAGAGCTGGAGCCGGAGAAGATGGCGGAGATGTGGGAGAAGTACGGGGCCTTCAGCGAGCTGTGCTTCGTCAATCTCGCGATGGACCATCTGACCTATGAGCAATACATCGAGGTCATTCGGACAGTCGGACCGCAGGGCGTGATCCTGTCCTCCGATGTCGGACAGATTTTCTCGCCCACCGTCGGCGATGCGATGCGCGAGTATTTCAGCGAATTCCAGAAGCGTGGAATCAAGGAAGACGAGATCGTGCAGATGTCGGTGATGAACACCAACCATCTGCTGTTCGATCCGCTTGAAAGCTTCGAGGCCAAGCCGGCAAGGAACCTGGCCGGCGCAACCGCCTGACGCGAGCCGCAGTCGTCAAAGGATCTGCACACGCGCCGGTGACGTCGTCAGGGCCGTGGCCTTGTCCGGCCCGACGACGATCGTCTGGCTGAGACCCATCGCCCAGCTGCCAAGCTTGCGTAGCGACATCGGCAAATGGAACACCATTCCGCTGCGCAGCCTGAAATCTGCGTCGGCCTTGATGGTGTAGCCGAGTTTCTCCACCCAGGTCGGCGGGTATGCGATGCCGACCGGGTAGGCGATGATGTTGTGGAACAGCTTGCCGCAAAGCGCAGCCGACAATTCCCCGAGCGCCGCGTTTGCGACTTCCTTAGCCGAAACGCCATCGCGCGCAGTCGCCATGATTGCATCCACGGCCCGGCTGGTCGCACGAGCGGCGTCCTCGACCTCCTGGTCCGGTTTGCCGAGGACAAAGGTGCGCATGAGCGGCGCGGTGTAGCGGCGCACGGAGCCCGTGAGCTCTATGAAAATGTTGTCGCCCTGCTTGAGGGTGTATCCGGCGAAGCTGCTGTAGGGCACGCCACCGCGATAGCCCCCGCAAACGATCGGTCCGAGCGGCACGCTGTCACTGCCGGCCCGATACATCGCGGCGACCGCCTCGGCCGCGACGTCTCGATCGACGCGACCAGGCGACAGCGCAGTGATGGCGGCCTTGACGCCCGCCTCCGTAAATTCCGCCGCCTTCCGCATATAGCCAAGCTCGGTTTCGGTCTTAACGACCCGTGCGCGCTCGACGACGCCGAAACTGTCCTTCAGCACGGCGCCGGGCAACGCTTTCTCAAGCCCGGCCGCGATGCGCGCCGACATGGCCGGCCACGCATTATCGAAGCCAACCATCCGCGCACCGGGCGCGAGTTTCCGCGCACCCTCCATGATCACCGCGACCGGATCCTGGAATTCGTTATAGGGCAGCGCCGGAAACGCACCGGAAACGTGGTGGTAGACGCCCTCGTAAAACTCGTTGATGGCGACCGCAGGCTCTCCCTCGGCGGGAACGACGACGCAGAGAAAGTCGTGCTGGGCGATACTGTCGAGACCGGACAGGTAGTACAGGTTCGAGAAGTCGGACACGAGCAGGAGGTCGAAGCCCGCCTCGCCCATGTTCTTCTGAACCTCCCGCACGCGCTTCGTCAGCTCGGCCTTGTCGAAGGCAGGGTCGCTGGAAACGTTGTTCCACACGTCGGTCATTTCACTACCTTATTGCTGATTGCGGGACGCTTCGTCGAAGCGGCGAATGGCCTCTGCGAGGGCCGCGGCCCGATCGGCAACGATGCGCGCTCCGAGATCCGCGGATGCGTCATGAGGTGGCATCGTGACACCGCCGATCCGGGACCATTCGCCGTGGCGGTTGATCAGAAGCCCCTGGCTGAGGACGGCATCGAAAAAGGCCGCGGTCTTTCCGGTCTCGGACGCGGGCTTGCCGACAAGGTCCGGCGCAAGGTGAAGCATGATCGATGTTTCGTAGCGACCGGCATGATCGATCGCGTTGTCGGGCCCACCCGGCGCCACCGGCGTGAGCGTCCAATACGAACAGGCCGCAATGGTCACGTCCGCGGCGAGGACAAGTTCATTGCAGACCATTCTCATGGCCAGATCGTTGCCGCCATGGCCGTTCACAAAGAAGATGCGACGGAACCCGGACCGGATTAGTGACACACAGATGTCCCGCAACACGCCGATATAGGTGTCGGTGCTGAAGGAAAGCGCGCACGCGAACAGATGATGATGGGAACTTCCCATCGGCAAGGTTGGCGTGACCACAATATCCGACTCGGTCTCCAGCAAATCCAGGGCTCTGCGGCTGATCCCCTCGACGATGATGGTGTCGGTCAGGAGCGGCAGATGTGGACCATGCTGTTCGGTGGCTCCGAGTGGCACAATCGCGATTGCAGCGGAGGCGACGCGGGCCACGTCTTCGCGATTCATTTGCCCGAGAAAGAGAACCTGGCCCATCAACGAATACCTTGTTGCGAATCCCGATCTGCCTGAACCGCTTTCGCCGTCGCGGGCACGCGCCTGCGCAATCTCCGCAGCACATAGTCACAGGCGCTACGAACGAGCCCCGTAATGCCGTTGGGCGCGACGATGATGAAGGTGACCACGGCAGCACCATAGATAACGCCGACCCAGCCCAGCCCCGCGCGATCGGTCAGTTGCGGCAAGATGACGAGAATGAGCCCTCCGATCAGCGCGCCAACGATTGAATGGATGCCGCCGATCACCGCCCCGACCAGCAGCAGGATCGACAGCATGAACGTGAAGTTCTGAGGAGCGACGAACTGGTCCACCAGGGCGATGAGCGAGCCTGCGACACCAGCCAGCAGAGCGCTCCATGCGAAGGCGAAAACCTTCAGCCGCGCGGCGTTGACACCCATCGCTGCGGCGACCAGCGGATTCGCACGCATGATCACCAGCGCCCGCCCCAATCCGCCGCGCTGGATGTTGCGCACGAAATAGAAGGCGATGCAGGTGAAGAGAAGAGCAATGTAGTATTTCCATTGAT
>Ga0180222_1002225_pt1 | contig 16371 bp, 16 predicted proteins | sample eDN5th37CKraftOP_FD_151336 | JGI IMG/M metagenome (GOLD analysis project Ga0180222, IMG submission 151336) | Enriched Organic Plus compost microbial communities from Emeryville, California, USA - eDNA 5th pass 37_C Kraft OP (version 2) (version 2) ... | reverse complement strand
GCCCGCCGCGCGGAAACTGGCCTCGATCGCCTGCTCCACCGCGCCGATATTGGCCCCGGCCAGCCATTTCGCGCCGCTCAGGTCCGTCAACGACAGCCGGCCCCGCCCCGCAAGCGGATGTTCGGCCCCGGCAAGCACGACATAATGTATATCGCCCAGGGCTTCCTCGCGGATCAGCGGATCGGGCCGGTCCACCTGACGGACCGCGACGATCACGTCCAGCTTGCCCAGCAGAAGATCGCTGACCATCATCTCGTAAATGCCCGCCATCACGCTCAGCCGCACGTCCGGCCGCTCGACCGTCAGCATGCGGACGGCGCCGGCGACGACATCGGCCGCCGCGCTCGGCCCCACGCCGATGCGCAACCGCCCCTGCCGTCCGCCCAGCATATCGCCCAGATCGGCGCGGAAGCGGTCCGTTTCCGCCGCGATGGTGCGAGCATGGGGCAGGAACAGTTCGGCATAGGCGGTCGGGCGGACGCGCCGCCCGTCCCGTTCGAACAGACGCACGCCCAGTTGCGCCTCCAGCCGCAGGATGCTCTTGCTGATCGCCTGCTGGCTCAACCCCAGCGCCTGCGCGGCGGAGGCAAAGCTGCCCATGTCATAGGCGGCAAGGAAATGGCGGACCTGACGTGATTCCATTTCGCAGCGATACACAACCAATGGTTGCTGAAAAAGATAATTAGTTGTTGGATCGCCCTCCCCTTCCTGCGTCATGATCGGCGCACAAGGAAAGAGGGACCGATGCAGATAATTACCGAAAAGCAGCCGATCGTCGCCGATCAGGCCGGTGTATGGGAAGGCGAATATGTCCACCTCGACGCCGATCACAGGATCATCGACCGCCACAAGTCCCGGCTTGTCTGCCGCCTGACGGACGGTCCGGACGGCGAGGCGAATCTCAGCCAGACCAATATCTACAGCTGGGACGACGGCACACAGGAAATCCGCTATTTCGACGGCACCTTCCGGGGCGATCGCATCTGGATCAACAACGACCTGATCGACGGCTTCGTCGGCGCGCTGAATTATGACGAGACGAACCGCACCATCATGGTCGGCTGGACGCGGACGCATGAACCCGATTTCCGCTATTATGAGATGATCACCGTCGCGCAGGACGGCAACGCCAAGAACCGGACATGGCACTGGTATCGCAAGGGCCGCCTGTTTCAGCGCACCGTGATCAACGAGAACAGGGTTTCCCGTGACTGGAAAGCCTATGACGACCCGAGCTATTACAGCTATCGCCCAAGGGCGGCGCTATGAACCGGGCGGCGCTTTCCCGCAGGGCGATATTGGGTGCGGCGGGGGGCATGGGCCTGTCCGCCGCGCTCGGCGTCTCCGGTCAGGCCCTCGCGGCGGGCGCCGCCGGACCCGGCGCCGATGTGTCGATCCCGCCGGACGGGCGCTATCCGGTGGTGCCGCTGGCGAAGGAAAGCTGGACGCTGGGCGTGGCGCAGGCGCGCTCCATGCCGGTGGACCTCGCCCGCGTGGACGCAAGCCGCCGCGACAATCTCAACCACATGCTCGGCCTGATCGATGCCGCCTTCGCCTTCGGTGCGGGGCCGGACCTGCTGTTCTTCCACGAATTCCCGATCACCGGCTTCGGCGCGGGGTGGACCCGCAAGGACGTGCTGCGCCTCGCCATCGAAATCCCCGGCGAGGAAACCGAGGCGATCGCGAAAAAGGCCCGGCAGCACGGCATCTATATCGTCTTCGGTTCCTATGCCCGCGATCCCGACTGGCCGGGCCATGCGCTGTCGATCACCACGATCATCGGCCCGGACGGAAAGATCCTCGCGCGCGACTGGAAGGCCCGCAACATCAAGGGCGTGTTCGGCGGAGAGATAGAGCTGTTCACGACGACGATCTACGACGTGCTGGACCGCTTCGTCGAAATGTACGGGCGCGACGCGATCCTGCCTGTCACCCGCACGCCGATCGGCAATCTGGCGACCAGTTCGGTCCAGCGGGAGCCTGAGCTGTTCCGCGCGATGGCGATCAAGGGGGCGGAGGTGATACTGCGCACCGCCACCGGCGGCTTCGTGCCTGCCGATATCGCGGCGACCTCGCTCTACAACGGCGTCTATACGGCGGTCTGCAACAATGCGATCTCGCCCGGATCGCCCTTTTTCGAGGACACCAACGCGGGCGGCTCGGCGATCTACGGGCCGGATGGCGAGGCGATGGCGATGGCCAGATCGCCCAATGAGACGCTGGTGAGCGGGCGCATCCCGATCGGCGCCTTCCGCGCGCGGCACCGGCAGCCGACCATCCATCCGCAGCTCTATATGGATGTGCTCGGCGGCTACACGCCCCGCTTCCCGCCCAATCTTTTCGACAGCTATCAGCCCGCCGACCTGAAGGATGCCGGGCGCTATCTGCGCGACAAGGGCGTGTGGAAATGACCGGCATCGTCCGCAGCATCGCCGGAACGATCCTCTACACCAGCACCATGGCCGGGCGTGATGGGCAGGAGCGCGGCCGGGAGCATTTCCGCATCGACATCCACAAGGACGGCTGCCGCACCATCGCCGCCCATGGCGAGATCGACGACGCCCCCGCCGTGGTGCGCGACGTCAACCTTCGCGTCGACCGCGAGGGCCGCCCGCAGGAAAGTTTCGTGCGGATCGCGGTGGGCGGCGCGTTCCGGGGATCGGGCTGGTTCCGCTTTTCGGACCGGCTGGCCGAATGCGAGGCGATGACGGCGGTCGAGGGCCGCGTGTCGCAGCAGATCGACCTGCAATCGCCGCTCGCCGCTTTCGGCAATCATGCGATGATCAACGACGGCTTCCTGCTCAACCTCTACGACCTGTCGCGGGGGCCGGGCGTGCAGATGTTCCGGGACATATTGCTGTCCTCGCCCGATCATCGCGGCGCGACCGGGCCGATGCTCTTCCCGATCGACCTCGCGATCGAATTTGTCGGGCGGCAGCGGCTGAGCGTCGCGGCCGGGGATTTCGACGCGCTGCATTTCCGCTTCACCGACATTCCGGGCCTGTTGCAGGAACATCCGCCCTATGACCTGTGGTGCACGGACGATGGCGACTATGTGCTGCTGAAGGCGACGGTCGGCGGCTATATGCAGACGGCCTATGAACTGGCCACCTATGAGCCGGCAGTCCATGAACCGACCGGCCATGAACCGACCGGCCATGAACCGGCCCCCGGCGACCGGGCGGAGGCGGGGCTGTGATCGCCGCCTGGCTGCTCGTCGCGCATATCGCGGTGCTCGGCTACTGGCTCGGTTCCGAGTTCGTGATCAACAGCACCTATCGCTATGTCTCCTATAGCGGCGCCATGCCCTTCGCGGAACGGGCGCGGCTGATGGACCATGTGATGGAGGTCGACCAGCATGTCCGCTATGCGCTGGTGCTGCAGGCGAGCCTCGGCCCCGCCATCGCCGCGCTTTACGGCTATATCCCCGGTGGTGAAGCGGCCGCGATCGGCTTCGGCCTGTTCGGCGCCCTGTGGTTCGCCTTTGTCGAACTGGTGCACCGGCTGCGGCACAGGCCCGTCGGCAGGACGCTCGGCGCGATCGATCGCGGGTCGCGCTATGTGCTGATGGCGGTTCTGGTGGCGATCGCGGCGGGGCTGGTCGGCGGCGCATGGCCGATGCCGCCATGGCTGCGCTGGAAGCTGGCGCTGTTCGCCTGCGTCATGCTGTGCGGCGTGGGCATCCGCCTCGCGCTGATCGCGCATTTCCGCACCTGGGCCGTCATGGCGCGCGAGGGGCCGACCGAGGAGACGAACGCGATCATCCGGCGCACCTATATGCGGGCAACGTCCATTCTGCTGCTGCTCTGGACGTTCATCGCCGCGATCACCGTGCTGAGCATCTGGAAACCGGCATGAGCGACCGCGCGCTGATCGAAGCGCTGACCGCCCGCCTCGGCGCCGAAGCCGTCCGCATCGACGAGGAGGCGCTCGCCCTCGCCTCCAGCGACCTGCATGTCACCGGCGAGCGGCCGGCCGCCATGGTCGTTCCCACGGATGCGGCGCAGGTGGCCGGAGCGATCGAGGCCGCCGCCGCGCTCGGCTATGCGGTCGTCCCGCGCGGCGGCGGACTGAGCTATACCGGCGGCTATGCCTCGCCGCATGCGAAGGCGATCACCGTCGATATGCGCGCGATGAACCGCATCCTCGACATTGCCGAAGACGATCTGACGATCACCGTTCAGGCGGGGGTGACGTGGAAGCAGATATATGACGCGCTGAAACCGCGCGGGCTGCGCCTGCCCTTTTTCGGGACCTTTTCCGGCGCCGGAGCGACGGTCGGCGGCGGGCTGAGCCATGGCGCGCTGTTCTTCGGTTCGGCGCGACACGGATCGGCGGCCGATATCGTCCTCGGCATGGAAATCGCGCTGGCCGACGGCACCCTGTTGCGCACCGGCCGGGGCGCGCTGTCCCGTCCCGCCCGGCCGTTGTTGCGTGGCTTCGGCCCCGATCTGACCGGCCTCTTCACCCATGACGGCGGCATGCTGGGCATCAAGACCGAGGCGAGCTTCCGCATGATCCGCACGCCCGCCGGGCAGGACCATGCGAGCTTCGCCTTCGCCACGCTGGAGGAGGCGGCGGACGCGCTTTCGGAAATCGCCCGCGCCGATCTCGCGGAGGAAGTCTATATTCTCGATCCCGGCGCGGTCGACGCGCTTCCGGCGGATGCCACGGCCATGGCAAAGACCGCGCTGTCGGTAGCGCGGGAGGCAGGCGGCACGCTGAAGGCGGCGAAGGCGCTGGCATCGCTTGCGAAGGGCGGCACCGGCTTCATCCCGGCGGGGCATTTCTCGCTGCACCTGACCGTGGCGGGCCGCATTCCCGCAGCGGTCCGGGCCGATCTCGACGCCGCGACGCGCATCGCCACCGAGCGGGGCGGCGTTCCCGTCGCGCCGACCATCCCGCGCGTCGCCCGCGCCGCCATCTTCGCCGATCTCAACGGCGTGATCGGGCCGAAGGGCGGGCGCTGGGCCGCGCTCAATGCCAAGGTCGCCCATTCGGAGGCGCGCGGGCTGATCGCCGCCTTCGAGGCGCTGATCGCCCCTCATGCCGGGGAGATGGCCGCCCATGAGGTGCACGTCACCCGGCTCGTCTCCGCGCTCGGCACGGGCTGCTTCAGCTTCGAAGCGGTGTTTCACTGGCGGGACAGCTGGCTGCCCCTGCATCGCGCGGCGGCCGAACCCCGGCATCTGGCGGGTTTCGGGGAAATGCCGCCCGCCGATCCGGCCGCGCGGGCGCTGGTCGACCGGCTGCGCCGGGAAACCGTGGAGATGTTTCGCGAACGAGGCGCGATCTCCAGCCAGATTGGACGCACCTATCCCTTTCGCGAGGCGCTGTCGCCCGCACCGGAACGCCTGCTCGCCGGTATCAAGGAGATATTGGACCCAAGGGGCCTCATGAATCCGGGGGTTCTGGGCTTTGCCTGAATTCCGTCGAGAGAAGAACGAGATGAAAACCACCTCCATCACCACCCTTGTTTTTGGCGCCATGATGCTGGCCGGATGCGGCGGCAACGGCGGGAATGACACCGCGCCCGCCCGAACAAATCCCGTCGCCGCCTGCCTGACCTGCCACAGCTTCACCAAGGGTGTGAAGCGGCCCACCGCGCCCAATCTGCATGATATCGTCGGCAAGCCGGCGGGCAGCGAACCCGGCTTCCGATATTCCGATGCCCTGAAAAACAGCGGGATCGTCTGGACCCGCGAGAAGCTGGACGCCTATCTCGCCGATCCCCGCGCGCTCGTGCCCGGCACCCGCATGATCTACGCCGGGGAGCCTGACGCGGCGAGGCGCCAGGCCATGATCGATTATATGCAGAATGGAGAAGGCGACCAGGCACAGTAGAAAATTTGTCCGGACATATTGAAAATGGATGGAAGTGCGCTAGCCTTTTCCCGGACCTAAAAAGGGGAAGAACATGATCAGAAGCTGTTTCCTTGCCATGAGCGGCCTTGCGCTGGTCGCGGCCGTGCCCGCCGCCGCGCGGACGCTCGATCCGGACAGGCCCGAAGATGCGGTCGAGATCATGAAGCGCGCCCAATGCGGCGCGAAGGACGGCGAACCCGCCGTCTATTACTGGACCGGCAGGGTCTATTCCCGCGTGACGGGCGAGCCGGACCGGCTGCTCTTCACCGGCGAAGGCATGAACATCCGCCAGTGCGCGACCGTTACCGACGCGAAGCGCGGCAAGGGCTATCGTCAGGTAAGCCGTGAGGTGATGCTGTTCACCGATCCCAGAACGGGCGAGATCGTCCGCCAATGGACCAACCCGTGGACCGGCGAAACCGTCGAGGTGATGCAGATCGCCAATGATCCGGTGAACGTCCCCGCCGCCTTCCCCTATGCCGCCGACGGCAAGCCGTTCCGGCTGACCCACAAGCGCATGGGCCAGTGGCTGGCGATGCCGATCGAGGTGCCGCTCTTCTATCACAACGTCCTCGCCGGGGAGTATCAGGATTATGTCGGCGGCAAATATCATGCGATGGAGATTTTCGACTTCGTCGCCCGCGCCGACGAAATTCTGGACACGAAGAGCCAGACGGTGTCGCCGTCCGTCTCATGGGTGCGCATTTCCGACTGGATGCCGTGGATGAAGATGCGCGGGCGTCAGGGCCAGCTCGTCTTCAACGCGGTCGGGACGAAGCTCGCCAGCTTCGACGCGCTGCCCAAGGTGCTGAAGGACGAGATCGCGGCCAATTATCCCGCCTACAGGCAAGCGCCGCCGACCGACGACACCCGGCCCAACGAAACGACATGGACGGCCTTCCGCAAATGGATCGAGGAACGGCGCAAGGCCGATCCCGATAGCGGCAAACAGGCCCATTGAGATGGCGGTGACGCGACGCCAGACCCTCCTGACCGGAGGCGCCGCGCTGCTCGCGGGCGCTGCCCCCCGCGCCGCCTGGGGGCGCACGGAGGCCGATGTCCTCATCATCGGCGCCGGGCTGGCCGGGCTTCACGCCGCGTCCCTGCTGGAGGCGCAGGGCGTGCGGGTGATCGTGATCGAGGGCGAACGCCGGGTGGGCGGGCGCATGCACACGCTCGACGATCTGCCCGGCGCGCCCGAAGCGGGCGGCGTGCAGATCGGCAGCGGCTATCACCGCATCATCGGCCTGACGAAGCGGCACGGGATTCCGCTGGAACCGGCGCCCTCGATCGACCGGAACGTGCTGTATCATATCGGCGGCCGTTCCGTGACCATGGCGGACTGGCCCGGATCGGACGCCAACCGCCTGCCCGCGCCGGAACGCGCCATCCCGCCCGGCGCGCTCGGCCCGGCCTTCGGCGCACGCATGGCCGCGCTGCCGACACCACAGAGCTGGATGGAGCCGAACGCCGCCGCGCTCGACATATCCTATGCCGCGGCGCTGGCGCAGGCCGGGGCCAGCGCGGAGGCGATCCGGCTGATCGACGCCAATCTCAACGGCAACAGCGTCCATTCCCTCTCGGCGCTGCATGTCGCGCGCACGGCGGCGATATTTCGCGCAAGCCCCGGTCCGCTGCTGATGATCGGCGGCGGATCGCAGCGCCTGCCCGAAGCGATGGCGGCGACGCTGGCGACCCCGCCCCGGCTGGGGCAACAGGTCGCCGCGATCGCCGAAAGCCCCGAAAACGTCACCGTAACGCTGACGAACGGCAAGACGATCACCGCGCGCCATGCACTTTGCACCATCCCTTTCGCGGCGTTGCGGACGATCCCCATCGAGGCGCCGATCAGCCGCGATCTTGCCGCGCTGATCGCGGGCCTGCCCTATAGCCGCGCAAGCTTCGCCTATTTGGCCGCAAGCGACGCATTCTGGAAATCGGACGGCCTGCCCGAAACGCTGTGGAGCGACGATCCGCTGATCGGGCGGGTGTTCGCGCTGGGCGAGGACCCGCCGATGCTCAAGGTCTGGCTGTCCGGCCCGAATGCCGGCCGGCTCGACCGGATGCCCCGCGACGTCGCGGCCGGCGCGATCATCGCGCGGATCGAGGCCGCCCGCCCGGCGGCGCGCGGCAAGCTGCGGCTGGCAAGGCTCTTCAGCTGGCAGCGCAGCCCGATGGCGCGCGGCATCTATCATCATATCGCCCCCGGCCAGGCGGCGACGCTGGCGGCCGGATGCCGCGCGCGGGGGAACCGCCTTCACTTCGCCGGGGAGCATCTGGCACAGGGCAGCTCCGGCATGGAAGGCTCGCTCGAATCGGCGGAACAGGCGGTCGCGACGATGCTGGGACGGCTGGGGACATGACCATGTAGCGCAGCGGCGAACCGCTCCGTCTCGCACCATGATTTCGGACATCGCTATGGCGATCCGTCCGCCATATTTTGGCACCTTTATATTCGGTATCCATTTGGTTTTACTTTGTAAAATCAGAAAAATATTTCGAATTCATCGCGAATATTTGTCTGGACAAATTTTTCCGCAACGACAATGCTGCCAGGCAAGAGAACAACGAACACGCATTAACGGGGAAGGGAAACAGGGAATGAGAAGAACGGGATTTTCCGCCTATAGGGGCACGCTCGCGCTTTCCGTGGCGGCCATGGCTCTGGCGGGGACGACAGCGGCCGCCCAGACCGGCGCGGGGGCGGCGGATGCCGGGGCAGGTACCGGAGCAGGCAGCGGCGACGCGATCATCGTCACCGCGCGCAAGCAGGCCGAAACCCTGTTCGAGGTGCCGATCGCGGTCAGCGCGTTCAACAGCGCCTCGATCCAGGACAAGATGGCGCAGGACATCACCGATCTGGCCGAGTTCACGCCCGGCTTCCAGATTCAGGAAGCCTTCGGCCGCGACGGCGACCGCCCGGTGATGCGCGGCGCGTCCAACATCCTGTTCAGCGACGGCAAGGTGGGCATCTTCCTCGACGGCGCCCCCTATTTCGGTGATTTCTCGTCGCTCGACCTCGCGAATATCGAGCGGGTCGAGGTCATCAAGGGGCCGCAATCCGCGGTGTTCGGGCGCGGCACGCTCAGCGGCGCGATCAATGTGGTGCTCAGGCGGCCGACATCGGAGTTCGAGGGCCGCATCGCGGGCACCATCGGCAATTTCGACCGGCGGGAGATAAGCGCGTCCCTTTCCGGGCCGATCACCGGCGGCATCGGTTTTCAGGTCGGCGCGAAGCTGTTCGACATTGACGGCCAGTGGCGCAACGCCGCCGTCGCCGGCGAAAGGCTGGGCGACCAGAGCACCCGCCAATATACCGCCGGCCTGTTCCTCGACCCGACCGAGGATCTGAGCGCCTCGGTGCGCTGGCTGCACCAGAAGGACGATGACGGCCATTTCGCGATCGGCCTCCAGCAATCCGGCGCCAATAATTGCTACCTTGCCACCCGTTCCTATTATTGCGGCGTGGTGCAGCCGATGAACAGTTTCGGCATCAACACCGACCGCCTCGTCCGCCCCGGCCTCTACCGCAACGCGGACCGCTTCATCGGCGACATTTCGTGGGACATCGGCGGTTCGGGCTACGAAGCCTCGTTCCAGGCCGGCTACAGCGACCTTGTCGAGGTGATCGGCGTCGACCAGACCTATGACCCGCGCGGCTTCTACTTCCTGCCGCAGGCGATGTGCGGCCAGTCCTTCTATGCGCTGCCCAATCAGGATTGCCGCAAGTCGAGCTTCGAGGCGACCACCGGGACGCGCCGCAAGACGCAGACCTATGAAGGGCGCCTGTCCTCGCCCGTCACCGATCCGTTCCGCTGGCGCGTCGGCATGTTCCACAGCATCGACAAGCAGCGCGGCATGCGGGACTATCTCGAACTCAACGAAGTCGGCCCGGAACTGCTCGACGATACGCGCCGGGTCCGGAACCTCGCCTTCTTCGGCGGCATCGATTTCGACGTCACCAGCGAACTGACGATCGGCGCGGAGCTGCGTCACCAGATCGACAAGGTCCGCAACGTCACGCCCACCTATCGCGTGGGTGATGTGTTCGACGCGGCCTATCTGGCGACCGTCACCCTGCCCAACCCCAACCAGACGGTGGGCGTCGCGGCGACGCGTTCGGCGACCTTCAAGGCGACCCTGCCGCGCATCACGATCAACTGGAAGCCGCAGCCCGACCTGTCCTTCTACGCCCAATATTCGCAGGGCAATTCGCCGGGCGGCTTCAACAAGGTGACGGCGCCCGAACCCATTTACGACGAGGAAAAGCTGATCAACTACGAGATCGGCATGAAGACGGCGAAATTCGGCTTCGATTATCTCAACGTCTCGGCCTTCTGGCAGGATTACAAGAACCAGGTGCTGACCAACACCTATGTCGCCAACAATGTGGTCGATTCCTACAGCGTCAACATCGGCCGCACCCGCATTCGCGGCGTCGAGCTGGAAGGGCAGCTGCCGCTGGTGGGCAGGATATTGAAGCTGCAGTTCACCTATACCTTCCTCGATGCGGAAATCCGCAAGGGCGTGGAGCCGGAAAGGGCGCTGCAACTGCTGGGCACGGCCTGCAAGACCGGCACGGCGATCAATCTCGACCGGCCCGGCTGCCGCGAGGCGGCCTCAATCGCGGGCAATCGTCCGCCGCTGGTGGCGAAGCATACCGGCACGGTCGGCCTACGCTTCGAGCATGAGGCCGCCAATGGGTGGACGGTGTTCTCAGGGGCGGACCTCATCTACCGCAGCAGCTATTTCGCCCAGACCCTCAATCTGGCGCGGAGCGGCAATTCGACCAAGCTCAACCTGCAACTGGGCGTCAGCGACGAACGGGGCCTGCGCATCTCCGTCTATGGCCGCAACGTGCTGGGCGACGAAACGCCGGTCGGCATATTGCGCTATCTGGACTTTCCGGCGGCGCGCACGCCCACCGGCGATTATGCCCGCGCATTCGGCATCACGCCCGCGCGCAAGCCCGAATATGGCCTGACCGTCAGCAAGTCGTTCTGACGCCGCGTCATCACCGACCGGGGACAGGCCACTCCGCAGACGGCCTGTCCCCTTCCCTCTTGCCAGCCGGAGCAAAGCCGTGCCTGCCTATATGATCGTCACCGCGACAATTTCGGACCGCGACGCCTTCCTCTCCGGCTATGGCGCGAAAGCCGCCGCGCTGGTCGAGCAATTCGGCGGCAAATATCTGATGCGCGCACCCGGTGCGCAGGCGCTGGAAGGCGATTTCGGCGACGGCGGGTCGATCGTCATTTCCGAATGGCCGAGCCGCGAGGCCGCGCTCTCCTTCTGGAACTCGCCCGAATATGGCGAGGCGAAAGCGTTGCGCGAAGGCATCGCCCGCTGTCAGGTCCTGCTGATCGAAGCACCGGCCCTTGCCGGATGATCCCGGAGAGAAAGGAACATCATGTCCGGATTTTATGCCATCATCACCCATGACAAGCCCGGCGCCACCGCGACGCGGATGGAAAAGCTGAAGGAGCATCTTGCGCATATCGAGGCGGGGCTGGACCGGCTCGCCGTCGCCGGACCGCTGCGCGATGCGCAGGGCAATTTCACCGGCTCGCTGCTCGTGGTAAAGGCGGAGAGCGAGGCCGACGCCCGCGCGCTGCTGGAGCAGGATCCCTATTACAAGGCGCAAATCTGGTCCGACATAGAGATCCGCGCGTTCAACGCGGCGGCAGGCGACTGGGTCGGCGGCAAGAGCTGGTGAGGAGCGAAACGATGGTGCGCGTTGCAAGGATAGAGACGACCGGCGGACCGGAGGTCATCCGCTTTCACGATGTGGACCTGCCCGCCCCCGGCGCCGGAGAAGTCCGCGTGCGCAACACGGCGGTGGGGCTGAACTTCATCGACACCTATCACCGGCGCGGCATCTACCCCGTCACCCTGCCCGCCGAGCTGGGCGTCGAGGGCGTCGGCGTGGTCGAGGCGGTGGGGGACGGCGTCACCGGCTTCACCCCCGGCCAGCGCGTCGGCTATTTCGGGCCGGAGCGCGGCGCCTATGCCACCCATCGTATCATCGCCGCCGCCTCTCTCTTTCCCCTGCCCGACGATATCGACGACGAGACGGCGGCGGCGGCGCTGCTGAAGGGCTGCACCGCCGAATTCCTCGTCGAGCGCTGCGCGAAGGTGGAGCCGGGCTGGCCGGTGCTGGTCCATGCGGCGGCGGGCGGAGTCGGCCTCATCCTCGTCCAGTGGCTGAAGGCGGTGGGCGCGACCGTGATCGGCACCGTCAGCACCGAGGACAAGGCCGCGACGGCGCGCGCGGCGGGCGCGGACCATATCGTCTTCTACCGGAGCGAGGACACCGCCGCCCGCGTGCGCGAGCTGACCGGCGGCGCGGGCGTGCGCGTGGTGTTCGACGGCGTGGGCATGTCGACCTGGGAGTCCTCGCTCGACAGCTGCGGCATAAGGGGCCTCATCGTCAATTACGGCAATGCCGACGCACCGGTGGGCGGCGTCAATCTGGGCATATTGGCGCTCAAAGGCTCGCTCTACAATTCACGGCCGATGCTCTACCATTATTATGCCGAGCCAGAAGAACGGGCCGCCGGGGTGGCGCGCCTGTGGGAAATGCTGCGCAGCGGCAAGGTGAAGATCACCATTGGCCAGCGCTACCGGCTGGAGGACGTCGCGCAGGCGCATATCGATCTGGAAGGCCGCCGGACGACAGGATCGACCCTGTTGCTGCCCTGAATCCTGTCATTCTGACATCGGACATTCCGGCCAGAAAAACCGTTCGAGCTGAGCCTGTCGAAGCCCTATTCTTTCTTGGAGTGAAGAGGAAACCCTTCGACAAGCTCAGGGCGAACGGAAGGGAAACATAGCCGCTCTCTTCCCAAGGGAAATTTTCGCAGCCCGCCTCACTCCCACTTTCACCCCCCGATTTCGATCAGTTCTATCAACTCCCCGGCCACGCCGCGCACCGTCGCCGTTCTTCGGCCGCCGTAGAGCGCGCCCTCGCGCCGGACGGGCGGGGCGATGAAGGGGGCGTCCAGCGCGTCGAGATCGTCGACCGCGAGAGTGATCATCGCGTTGCCGGGCGGCAGCATCTCCGGATCGCCCGGCCGCGCCGTCGCGGCGGCGGGATAATCGTCCACCTCGACGATCGGCAGCCGTCCCTTCTGCACCATGGTGATGGTCGTGCGATAGTCGGCGTCCAGCCCGAACGCCTTGTTGATCATCGAATAGGCGAGCGTGTAGCTCGACGAGATATCGAGCTTCAGCGCCCGTTCGAACCATGCAAGGCTCGCTTCCCGGTCGGGCGTGGCGAGGATGACGATGAAGATATGATCGGTGAGTGACCGCGCTTTCGGCAGGTCGGACGTCGGCGTATCCTCCGCCACCTCGTTGAGGTAGAGCATCTCGCGGCCCCGCCCCGTCACCTGCATCGGGATGAAATAGGGCAGCCCTTCCAGCGCCTTGGGCGGCCCCACTATGTCGAAGCCGCTGCCGCTCAGGCGGTCGGGCCAGCCGAACACGTCCTGCACCGTCAGCTCATAGGCGGCCCAGCCATAGCTGCGGGTCGGGCGGAAATCCTTGGGCAGCGGCGCCTCGACCAGCCGGATGAAGCAATGCGCCCCGCTCCGCGGTTGCAGGGTCGCGAAGCGCGCGCCCGCGCTTTTCGGGCACCCCCAGCTTGCAGCGAGATCGACGCCGATCGTGCCCCGCTCGACCGGTACCAGCCCCAGACAGCCCTGGTAATCGGCCAGCGCGGCGTCGAGATCGGGGGTCGACACCACGCCTCCGGCGATCCGCCCATGCGTCAGATAGCCGCCGCTCATCGAAACCGGGCCTTGCGCTTTTCGAGAAAGGCGGCGACGCCCTCGGCGAAATCCTCGCCGCCGAAGGCCGCGTCGAACAGCGCCCGCGTTTCGGCATCGTCGTCGCTCTGCCCGTCGAGAATGCGGCGGACCATCTTCTTGGTGTTGCGCACGCTGAAGGACGAGGCCGTGGCAATCGTCCCGGCCAGCGCCTCCGCCGCCGCGACGGGATCCTCGTCCACTATCTCTATGAGGCCGATGCGCTGTGCCTCCTCCGCGCCCAGCAGCTGCGCGGTGAACAGGATGCGCTTCGCCTGCGCCGGGCCGACCAGATCGACCAGCAGCTTTGTATCGTGCAGCGAATAGACGAGGCCGAGCTTCGCCGGAGTGATGCCGAAACGCGCGCGCGGCGAGGCGACGCGCAGGTCGCAGGCGATCGCCAGCCCGCAGCCTCCGCCGACGCAATCGCCGTCTACGGCAGCGATCACCGGTTTATCGGCGCGCGCCAGTTCATGTTGCGCGCGGCGGATTGCCTCCTGATTTTTCGCGCGCCATTCCGGATCCAGCGCGCCTGCACCGAATTCCGCGATATCCGCGCCCGCGCTGAAGGCGCCGCCCTCGGCGGAACGGAGGATCACCACCCTGACCGCCTCGTCCGCCATCGCCTCGCCGAGCCGCTCCGGCAGCGCTTCCCACATCGCCTGGGTGAACGCATTGCGCTTCGCCGCCCGGTCGATCAGCAAATGGGCGACCGCTCCCCGTTTTTCCAGATGAAGGCTCATGCCGGATCCACCTTTGCCAGATGCTGCGCGATCGCGTGGCGGGTGGTGATCCACACATCCTTCTTCGCGGTCGCGTGGCGGAAAAATTCCTCCAGCGCCCAGATGCGCCCCGGCCGGCCGATGATGCGCAGATGCAGGCCCAGCGACATCATCTTCGGATTGCCCGCCTCCCCTTCGCGATAGAGCTGGTCGAAGCAGTGCTTCGCATAGTCCAGCCATTGCGCCGGCGTCATCGCCGGGTCGGTCCACATCTTCATATCGTTGGAATCGAGCTGATAGGGGACGATGGCGATCGGCCTGCCCGGCAACGTTTCCCGGTCCCAGAAAGGCACGTCGCCCGAATAGTCGTCCATATGATAGGCGAAGCCTTCCTCGATCAGCAGGCGGCGCGTGTTGTCGGTGTGGAAATAGCGGCTCAGCCAGCCATAAGGCCGCACGCCCACGGTCTTTTCGATCGAGGCGACCGCCTTGCGGATGAAGTCGCGTTCCTCGTCCTCGCTCATCTTGAACTGATGCACCCAGCGCCAGCCATGGCTGACCGGCTCATGCCCCAGTTCCGCTATGGCCCGCGCGATTTCGGGATGATTTTCGAGGCTGAGCGCCGCCACCGTCCAGCTGGCGCGGATATCATAATCGCGCAGCAGCTTCACGACGCGCGGGGCGCCCGCCTTGATCCCGTAGAGATAGTTGGATTCATTGCCATAATTGCGGATGGCCGATTTGATGTGGATGCCCAGTTCGTCGACCGGCTCCATGCCGCGGTCGCCGCGCGCCACGGTCATCTCGGACCCTTCCTCGACATTGACCACGACCGACAGGGCGAGCTTCGCGCCGTCGGGCCAGTCGATCCGTTCCTCTTTCATCAATGCATCTCCTCCCCGCCAGAGACATTGAGCGCCTCGCCGGTCACATACACCGCGTCGTCGGAAGCCAGCCAGGCGCAGGCGGCGGCGGTGTCGCTGCCAAAGCCCGGCCGCCCCATCGGGTTCTTCCGCTTCATATTGTCGAGATAGGCTTCCACGCTGTCGAAGCCGAGCAGCTTCGAGAAATATTCGTTCTGCCGCGCGCCAAGCCCGGTGGTGACATGGTTGGGGCAGACCGCGTTGACGGTGATGCCATATTGCCCCAGCTCGATCGCGTTGGAACGCGTCAGGCCGACCATCCCGTGCTTGGAACTGGTATAGGGCGCCATGTGGGGAAAGCCCGATTTCGCCGCCTGGCTGGCGATGTTGATGATGCGGCCGCCCCGCCCCCCGGCGATCATCGCCTTCGCCGCCGCCTTGGTGCCGTAGAAGGCGCCGGAAAGATTGACGCCGATCACCGCCTCCCATTCGCTGGCGGTCGTTTCCAGCAACGGTTTCATGATATAGCCGATGCCCGCATTGTTGACCCATATGTCGAGCGAGCCGAACGTCTCGACAGCCGCCGCCGCGAGCCTCTCGCACGATGGCTCCGAGCGCACGTCGCAGGGCACCACCGCCACCCGCGCGCCGCGCCGGCGCAGTTCCGCGGCCACCGCCTCCATCTCGTCGGTGGTGCCGATATCGCCCGCGCCCATATGCTCGGCGGGCTTGCCGAGGTCGGACACGATGCAGTTCGCGCCTTCATCGGCGAAGCGTTGCAGGATCGCCTGTCCCAGCCCCTTTTCGCGCCCCGACCCGGTGACGACGATGGTTTTCCCTTCGAACCGGCGCATCACAGCGTCTCGGTCAGCAGGAATTGCGGATCGTCGGCGAACCGGCGGAATTCGGCGGCGACCTTCTGCACCGTCTCGCCCGCCGCATCGGCGCCGAACGCCTCCATGTCGGTGATGTCGATCACCTCGACATAGGCATAGGGCGGCGGCGCGTCGCTGCCCAGCAGGCCGGTCGCGCGATGCACCTGAAAATCCCGGACGGAGGGCAGCGCGTTGACGCCCGGAATATCGGTGGCGCGCGCCCATTCTTCATAGGCGG
>Ga0180222_1002224_pt1 | contig 16374 bp, 15 predicted proteins | sample eDN5th37CKraftOP_FD_151336 | JGI IMG/M metagenome (GOLD analysis project Ga0180222, IMG submission 151336) | Enriched Organic Plus compost microbial communities from Emeryville, California, USA - eDNA 5th pass 37_C Kraft OP (version 2) (version 2) ... | reverse complement strand
TGGCTAAAGCTCGGTCGGGCGGTTGACGCCACGCATGCGCTCGGCGGCGAGCGCGATCGCTTCGACGATTTGCGCGTAGCCGGTGCAGCGGCAGATGTTGCCGGAAATCGCCTCGACGATCTCCTCTCGGGTCGGCTCGGGATTGCCGGCGAGCAGGCTATGGGCGGCGAGGACCATCGCCGGGGTGCAATAACCGCACTGCAGGCCATGAGTTTCGCAGAAGGCATCCTGCACCGGGGACAGTTCGCCGGGACCGGGAGTGACACCTTCGATGGTGGTGATTGCGGAGCCTTCCGCCTGCGGCGCGAAGATCAGGCAAGAACGCACGGCGACGCCGTCATAGAGCACGGTGCATGCGCCGCAGACGCCGTGCTCGCAACCGGCATGCGCGCCTTTGAGGTTCAAGACGTCGCGCAGGCAATCGAGCAGCGTGGTGCGCGGTTCGACGTCGACTTCGTGCTCTTTTCCGTTGACGTTGAGTTTGATGCGCATGTCAGGCGTTTCCTTGCGCGTTTGCTTTGGCGTCGGCGATCGCGCGCGCGCCGAGCACGAGCGCCGTGCGGCGGCGGTATTCGGCGGATGCGTGCAGATCCTCCATCGGCTCCAAGTCGGCGAGCGCCTCGTGCAGCGCGTCGCGCACGGCCGTTTCGTCGAGCCTGGTGCCGGTGAGGGCTTCTTCGGCGCTCGCGAGCCTGACGGGGAAGTCGGTGACCGCGCCGATGCCGATCGCGATGCGCTCGCAGCTGCCGTCTTCGGCGAGCGCGAGCTGGACCGCGGCCGAGACGAAGGCGAAGTCGCTCGAGCGCGCGTTCACCTCGTGGAAGCCGGTTCCGACCTTGCCGGACCATACCGGGAAACGCACCGCGGTGAGAATGCCGCCAGCCGGCAGGTTGGTGATGGTCGGGCCGATATAGAACTCGTCGGCGGGCATTTCTTCGGTCGCGCCATCGGCGCGGTAGCTCAAGGTCGCCGCGAGGGTGACCGCGATCAATGGGAGTTCGGCGGCCGGATCGCCATTGGCGATGGAGCCCCCGACGGTGCCGCGCGCGCGCGTCGCCGTGTGTCCGATCCACGGAATGGCGCGGGCCAGCAAAGGCAGCTTGGCCTTCACCAGCGCACTGCGCTCGGCGAGGCACTGCCGGGTGGCGGCGCCGATGGCGACGCCGTCGCCGTCATCCTTGATGTAGGAGAGATCGGCAATGCGGGCGATATCGACGAGCCGTGTGGGGCGCGCCAGTCGCATCGCCATCATCGGCACCAGGGTCTGGCCGCCGGCGATGACGCGCGCGTTGGCGTCGGCCGCGAGCAACGCGCAGGCCTCATCGACGGTTGCCGGCCGCGAATATTCGAACGGGGCTGCCTTCATGCGCCGCCTGCCTTCTGGTGTCGGATGGTCATCTGTCTCTCCCCGGCCTAGACGAACGACATCGCTTCAGCGTTGTCGAGAATGTTGCGCACCGTTTGCAGGGCGAACTCGACGTCCGCATCGGACTCGGGCGCGCCGAGACAAAGCCGCACGCCGTTGCTCATCGGATCGAAGGACTGCAAGGCATCCGGGGGGGCGATGGTGATACCGGCCATGGCGGCCTGTGCGATCAACGACATCGTCGTACGGCCGGCCGGCATTTGCAGCCAGACATGGAACGCCGGCGTGTCGCCGCTCATGGGGACACGATTGCCCAGGATGCGCGTGGCGATGGCGTGACGGCGCCGCGCGGTGTCGCGCTTGGCGAGCACCTGCTTGGCGAGATCACCGCTTGCGATCATGCGGGCAACGACCTCGACCATGATCGGCGTGGCCATCCAGCCGGTGGAACGGATGCCGTTGATGCAACGGTCGCGGAAGGCAGGGGGCGCGACCATGGCGCCGACGCGCAGGCCCGGCGCCAGGCACTTGGCGAAGCTGACGATGTAGAAGCTGCGCTCCGGCATGCGTGCCGACAGCGGTGAGAGCGGCGGGTCGCAGAGGAATCCGTAGGCGTCGTCTTCGATCAGGAAAGCATCGTGGCGGCGCACGACCTCGACGATTTCGTCGCGCCGAGCGTCCGGCATGGTTGCGCCGGTCGGCGTCTGGAGCGTCGGCATGCAGTAGACGACGCGGGCGCCGGTTTCTTGGAAGGCACGGTCGAGCTGCTCGGGGATCATGCCATGCTGGTCCATCAGCGCGCCCCGTAGGCGATAGCGCTTATGGCCTGCGAGCGCGCGCATGCCGGAATAGGTCAGGTTCTCGGCCAGCACGGGATCGCCGCAACTAACCATGAGATCGAGCGCAATGGAAATGGCGTGCTGGGCGCCATGCGTGATGTAGACGTTGTCGGGTGACGCCGGCATTGCGTGCCGATTGAGCCATTCGGCGAACACGTTGCGGTGCCGCTCGCCGCCTTGGTGGGGCGAGTAGCGCAGCAGGTCTTGAATGTCCGATCCGTCAGCGATTGCCGCCAGGGCGCCGGCGATGAGTCCATCCTCGCCGGTGGAGGGCGGGGCGTTGAGCGCGAGATTGAGCCTTTTCTTGCGGTTGTCGGTGAGCAAGGCTTGCGCCTGCGGGGGGTCGCCCTGCACGAAGGTGCCGCGGCCGACCTCGCCGGAGATCAGCCCACGCTTTTCCGCTTCGTCATAGGCCTTGGCCACGGTGCCGACGCTCAGGCCGAGCCGATCGGCCATGTCCCGATGCGGCAACAGGCGCGTGCCGGGCGCGAGCACCCCACTGGCGATGTCGTGCTCGAGCGCCGCGACGATCTGCAAATAGCGCGGACCGCTTCCGAGGTTGTTGGGGATCCAATCAGTCATCCGTCACCTTCGCTCAAAGAACTAGGTCAATTTGAAAATTGAATCAATGTCTGAAGCGCTCAACGATCAAGTTACCGAATAAAAAGCTCTGGACGATCGAAAACTGTGGCAATCTGTCTCGCCTTGTTATTGCAATGCACCAAAGTTTTCGCATTGCACCAGAAATGACATGGTCCACTACGTTGACATTGACGAATTTGACTTAGTATCGTCCGCGCCCCGCGAGACGCGGTTTTCGTCGCTAGGTCTCGGGCGCGAAGTCGCGGGGTGAGTGCAAGGAACAGGAAGCATGCTCTACGAAATGCGCGTTTACGAACATGTTGAAGGGCAGGCCGAGGCCGTGCGTCAGCGTTTCGAGAGCGAAGTCATCCCGAGGTTGGCCAAGCATGGCATCGAATTGCTCGGCGTCTTTATCGAGCCGCAGACCGGTCATCTCACTTATCTGACACGGTTCGCGAACGAAGAGGCACGCAAGGCGGCCTGGGCGTCTTTTTCCGCGGATGCCGAGTGGAAGGCGGTCAAGGCGGCGAGCGAAGTCAACGGGCCGCTGATTGCACGCCAGGTCGCGTCGGTCTTGAATCCAATAGTCTCCGGGTTGACGCTGCGCTGACGGCGGGGGCGCAAGCAGCGGCCAAGCTGCGTCGCGCCCGTATCGCGCGACGCCCGCCTGCGGCGCGGATGGCTCATCCGCCGTTGTGCCATCACAGCCAGAGAATCTTCTTGCGGTAGTCGAGATCGGAAAGCAGCGGCTCCGCCGGTCCGCGGTGGAATACGGCGCCGCGCTCGAGCACGAAGACGCGGTCGGCCAGCGCCAGAACGAGATCGAGATTGTGCTCGACGATGACGATCGAGCAATGCCGGCGCAACCGGTCGAACACGCGGAACAGTTCCTGGACCACACTCGGCGCCAGCCCCTCGAAGGGTTCGTCGAGCAGAAGAAGCTTTACATTGCCCGACAGCGCGCGCGCGACCGCGGCCATCTGCTGTTCGCCGCCCGACAGATAGTCGGCCGGCACGTTCATGCGCTCCTTCAGGCGTGGGAAATAGTCGAAGATTTCTTCTTCGCTCCAGACCACGCCCGCGCTGCCGTCGGTTTTGCGCGCGAGGCGGCCGAGCGCGAGATTTTCCGCGACCGTCATGCCGGCGAACAGGCCGCGCCCTTGCGGGACATAACCGATGCCGGCGCGCGCGATGTCGGGCGCCGGCCATCGTGCGATGTCGTGTCCGTCGAATATGATCGCGCCCGAGGCCGGCGGCACAAGTCCGGCAATGCTCTTGAGCAGCGTCGACTTGCCGGCGCCGTTGCGGCCGAGCAGGGCCACGATTTCGCCCTCGCGCAGATCGAGCGTCACGTCGTTGAGCACGTGGCTCTTGCCGTAGAAAGTATTGACGCCGTTGACCGTGAGCACCCGCGTCTCGCGTGCTTCGCCGGTCGCGCGTCCGACGACCGCGGGTGTGCCCGTTCCGGTGTAGATCTCCTGGACCCGCCGATCCTGGCGCACGGCCTCCGGCGCGCCCGTCATCAGCACTTCGCCCTGGTTCATCACGGTGACGCGATCGGAGAATCCGAGCACGCGGTCGATGTCGTGTTCGACGATAAGGACCGGAATATTCGCGGCGATATTCTTGACGAGATTCGATACGCGGTCGCGCTCGGCCGCCGCCAGGCCCGCCAGCGGCTCGTCGAGCAGCAGCAGTCGCGGCTTGCAGCCGAGCGCAATGCCGAGGTCCACCAGCCGCTGCCCGCCATAGGACAGTTCGCCGCCCGCGACGGATTCGATGCCCTCCAACCCGAGGAAGCGAATCAATTCGGCCGCCTCGGCATGGACCTCCGGATAGCTGTCGATGTCGCGCCACATGTTGAAGCGCCCCGGACGCTGCGCCTGCAGCGAAAGCCGCAGGTTCTCGTAGATCGTCAGCGAACGGAACAGGTTGGTGATCTGAAACGAGCGGGCGAGCCCCCGGCGGCAGACCTCGTTCGGCTGCCGTGCGCCGATGTCGCGGCCGTTGAGCCGGATCGCTCCGCTGTCCGGGGCGTAGAGGCCGGAAATCAAGTTGAACAGGCTGGTCTTGCCGGCGCCATTCGGCCCGATCAGAGCGTGGATTTGCCCGCTCTCGACAGACAGGCTCGCATTCGAGACCGCGCGGATTCCGCCGAAATGCTTGGAGACAGCCGTCGCTTCGAGCACCGATCCCGCGATCGCCGGCGGCCGCAGAAAGGCCGGCAGCGGGAGGCCTTCATAGATCCGGCGCTTGCTCATCGCCGATGGTTCGTGCAACGCCGGTTGCCAGCGCCGGCGCAGCTTGCTCCAGATGCCCGACAGGCCACCGGGCGAAAACAGCACGAAGCCGACGAAAAGCAACCCGAACCAGAGCAGCCAGTTGCCGCTCCAGATCGACAGCAGTTCGCGAAACAGCACGAAGAACAGCGCGCCGATGACCGGTCCGAGAAAATGGTGCATGCCGCCGATCACGACCATGGCCAGGAGTTCGCCGGAGAAGGGCACCGACACCGCTTCCGCCGAAACCAGATAGGTCTGGAAGCCGAGCAACGCGCCGGCGAGACCGGTCACCATGGCCGAGAGGACGAACACCCCGAGCTTGTAGCGTTCGACGGGATAGCCCTGAAAGGTCGCCCGCAGCTGATTTTCGCGAATGGCCACCAGCACGTGGCCGAAAGGCGAGCGCGACAGACGCAACAGCATGTAGAGAATGCCGAGGCCGATCAGGGCGACCAGCACGTAGTAGGCGCGCGCATCGTCGAGAGAGACGGGCCCGATACTGCCGCGCTTGAGGCCGCCGAGCCCGTCTTCGCCGCCGGTCACCTCGCTCCAGCGGAAGGCGACCGTGTAGACCAGCGCCGAAAGCGCCAGCGTCAGCAGCGAGAAATACACGCCGCGCCGGCGCAACATGAGAGCCCCGACGGCGGCGGACAGCGCGGCAATGAACATCAGCGACAGCAAGATCGGCAATGCGATCTGGCCGGGAAACCAGTGCAGTTGAATGAGCCCAGCGGCATAGGCCGCGATGCCGAACCAGGTACTGTGCCCGAACGAGACCAGACCGGTCCAGCCGACGCACAAATTCAGCCCCATCGCGGCGATGGCGAGGATCACGATGACCGAGGCCGAATTGATGCTCAGGCCGAGCCCCTGGATCGCGAAGGGCAGGGCGATGAGCCCGGCAGCGGCGATCCATAACGGCCGATAGGTGGAGCGCGGCGCGGATTTCGTCATTCGAATTTCTCGATACGCTCGCCGAGCAGGCCGCGCGGGCGCAGCAGCAGCACCAGAAACATCAGTACATAGATCGAGGCCTCGCCGGCGGCCGGCACGAAGTGGATGGTGATGCCGCGCACCACGCCGACCAAGAGCGCCGCGAGCACGACGCCCCAGAAGCTGCCGAGCCCGCCGATCACCACGACGACGAAAGCGACCGTGATGACCTCCGCGCCCATGGCCGGGTGGACGATGGTGATAGGCGCGAACAGCGCGCCGCCCAGCGCCGCCATGGCGACGCCGAGCACGACGATCGTGGTCATGTAGGGCTGCAGGCGGATGCCGAGCGCGGCCACCATGTCCGGCCGCTGGATGCCGGCGCGCACCACGCGGCCGAACGAGGTCTTTTGCAGGAGCAGCCAGACGCCGACCAGGACCACGGCCACGATGGCGAGCAGCGTCAGCCGGTAGCGCGAAAACAGGAAGTCGCCGACGATGATGGCGCCTTTCAAAGCCTGCGGCATGCTCGCCGACAGCGGCGCGGCGCCCCAGACGATGCGGATCAACTGCTCGGTCACCATGGCGAGCCCGAAGGTGACGAGCAGGCTCAGAATCGGATCGGCGGTATAGAAGCGGCGCAGGATGAAGCGTTCGAACAGGATGCCGAGCATGCCGACGGCGACCGGGGACAGCACGACCGCCGGGCCGAAACCGAGATACCTGGCGATCTCGACCGCGGCATAGGCGCCGAGTGCATAGAAGGCGCCGTGTGCCAGATTGACCACGCCGCCGACGCTGAAGATCAGCGACAGGCCGAGCGCGATGAGCAGGTAATAGCCACCGAGGACGAGGCCGTTGACGACCTGTTCGAGCAGGAACATGCGTTATCTCAGCCCCGCCACCGGGTGAAAGTCAGGCGACGATCGGAATAGACCGCGCGCCGTCACGCGGCCGCGAAACACGAGCGCACCCGCGTGCTCTACGTCCGATCAGAGGTTACAGGGGTTCTGTTCGCGCGTTGGCGCGATGACCTCCAGCGATTCGTTGCTCGCCGGCACCGCCGGCCCGAGATCCATCACGTCCCACTTGTCCTTGGCTTTGCCTTTCGCCTTGGCGGTGAACGGATAGGCCTCCTGCATCAACTGGTGATCCCAGTTGCGGAAGTAGCCCTTGCGTCCCTTCAGGATGTCGAACTGTGCCTGGCTCTCGAAATAGGCGATCAGCTTGGCATTGTCGGTGCCTTTGGTCTCGGTCATGGCCTGCGCCATGATCTTCATCGAGACATATTCGATCCAGGCGTGGTTCTCCGGCGGCTTGCCGTATTTTTTGGTGAAGTTGGCGACGAAGGTCTTCGAGGCCGGTACGTCGAGGGTGTGATACCAGACGGTCGGCCAGGTGCCGGCCAGGTTGCCTTCGCCCGCCGCCCAGGCGTCGGCGGTGTTCAGGTTGAAGCCGACGATCGGATAGGGCAGTCCGAATTCTGCGTACTGCTTGATCAAGGTGGTGACCTGATTGCCGGCGAGGTTCGAGCAGACGACGTCGGGCTTGGCTTGGCGGACCTTCAACAGGTAAGGGCTGAAATCGGTCACGTCGGTGGCGATCAGTTCGTCGCCGATCAGGTTGCCCTGGTTGGCGCTGAAAAAGCGCTTGGCCGCGCCCAAGAGATCGTGGCCGAAAATGTAGTCGGCCGTCAGGGTGAAGAACTTCTTGCCCTTGACCATATTGTCGCGCAGCAGCGCCTTGCCGACCGCGTTGACCATCACCGTGTTCGGGATGTCCATGTGGAAAGTGTATTTGTTGCAATTCTTGCCGCGCAGGGAGTCGGAACGGGCGCCGATCTGCAGGAAGAGACGCTTGTTGCGGGCAGCGACCTGCATGATGGTCAGCGCCGAGGCGGAGTTGATCTCGCCCATCAGCACGTCGACCTTGTCCTGGTCGTACATGCGCTGCGCCTTGGTGGCCGCGGTTGCCGGGTTGACCGAGTCCTCGGACAAGAGGTCGAGCTTGCGCCCGTTGACGCCGCCGGCGGCGTTGATTTCTTCCACCGCCATCTTGATGCCGAACTGGGCATAGGTGCCGAGTGTGCCCAGGAACCCGGTAAGCGGCGTGAGATGGCCGATCTTGATATTGTCGCTCTGGGCGCGAACGATCGCCGGGGCGCCCACGATATACGCGCCGACCAAGGCGGCGCCGCCTTGCAGCACGCTTCTCCTGTTCTGACTGCTCATAGCCTTCTCCTCCCGATGAGCCGATATTTTTTGCTTTTGCCGGTGGTCGCGCGCGGTGAATGCGATGCGCGCGAGTCCGGCATATTTTTTTGAGCATTGCATGGGGCGGCCCCGGCCGCCCGAGCCGATCCGTCTATGTCAGGTCGCGGGGCAGGATGTCCTTGCTCCGTGATCGCGAATGGCAGGCTCTCCGGACCAAAAGCATTCCGCCCCGGAACAAAAATGTACATTTCATAATGCCGTACGTCAATTTACGATGTGATAGACGGCGACAATGACGGTAGGCCCCGGGGCGGGGCGGTCAGCGCCCCGCGAGCTCGCAAGGCAGCGACTTCGGCCCTTCCTGCGTGCCGCGTCGCGGCCGGCGCGTCGGCCGGCGGTAATGCCCCCGGAGAGGTGATGGCCGCGGCAGTCGAGTAGAAGACGGCCCCTGTCCCGTGGAGCCGGCGGCATGGGGCCTGTGACGAGCACGCTGTACGCCATCAAGTAGGAAGCGCGCCGGCGCGGGCGACGAATGTCGAAAATTCGTTCGCATGGCGCCGAGCTTCCGATGGAGGATCCAGGCCGGCAATGTTTTGCAAGATGAGGGAGGCGGGCTCCAATCCGGCCCCCGGTCGGCTGAAGAGTGTCTGTGCTCCTGGAATTCCTGCAACCGCCCCCGTCGCCGGCTGCCTGTTCGCGCCAACCAGCCGCGGATGCCCTTTGATCTGGATGATGGTGGCGCGGGTCGAATTCGTAAGGACGTGATTCTCGAGTGAGGGCCGGATCGGCCATGGAATTTGGCAGTCGATCCGTTTGCGAGGTCTTGAAATGGGGGCTAATAAGCCGAGATAAGCGCGACGGTGAGATCTTTGTTCCGGACGTAGAGACAGTAAAAGTGTTGCAACGACGCTTCAGCATCGCCCCCATGATGGAATGGACCGACCGGCATTGCCGGTTCTTCCATCGCCTGCTCACGCGCCGGGCGCTGCTTTATACCGAGATGGTGACCACCGGCGCCGTGCTGCATGGCGACCGCGCCCGGCTCCTGGGCTTCGATCCGGTCGAGCAACCGGTCGCCTTGCAGCTCGGCGGCTGCGATCCGGCCGCGCTCGCGCAGTCCGCTCGCATCGGAGAAGATTTCGGCTACGCCGAGATCAATCTGAATGTCGGCTGCCCGTCCGACCGGGTTCAGGAGGGCCGTTTCGGCGCCTGCCTGATGGCGGAGCCGCGCCTGGTCGCCGACTGCGTCGCGGCGATGAAGGCAGCCGTGAAAATTCCGGTCACCGTGAAATGCCGCATCGGCATCGACGAGCAGGATCCGAACGAAGCGCTGTTCGGCTTCGTGCAGACGGTGAAGCCCGCCGGAACCGACGCCTTGATCGTGCATGCGCGCAAGGCTTGGCTCAAGGGCCTTTCGCCGCGCGAAAACCGCGAAGTGCCGCCGCTCGACTACGCGATTGTCCGCCGGCTCAAGGCTGCGCATCCGGACCTGGCCATCGTGCTCAATGGCGGCATCGCCAGTCTGGAACAGGCGCAGGCCGAACTGGCCGGGCTCGACGGCGTCATGATGGGACGCGCCGCCTATCAGGAGCCGTGGCGGCTGTTGGCTGTTGATCCGATGCTGTTCGGTGAACCGGCCCAATTCAAGACGCCCAAGGAGGCCGGCCTCGCGCTCATCCCCTATATCGAGCGCGCGCTGGCCGAGGGCGTGCGGCTGAGTTCGATCACGCGCCATGTGCTCGGCCTGTTCCGGGCCGTGCCGGGCGCGCGCGCCTTCCGCCGCCATCTTTCGACCGAGGCGGTCAAGCCCGGAGCCTCTGCGGCGGTCATGGCTGATGCGCTCGCGCTGGTGCTGGACAACAAGGACGATTTGGCGCACATCGCGGCCTGACTTCTCATCCCGCTCGCGGCGCGCACCATCCAGGGAAACATGATACTGGGCCATCCGGTCAGCGAGATCCTTCTGCTCGCCTCATGGATCGTCGGTGCGGGCATCCTGGTCGGCATTCTCGCCGGCCTGTTCGGGATCGGTGGCGGCGCGATCATCGTGCCGGTGCTGTACGAAGTCTTTCGCGTCGTCGAAGTGCCCGAAGACGTGCGCATGCAGATGTGCATCGGAACGTCGCTCGCCATCATCGTGCCGACCACGATACGGTCCTATCTCGCCCACAAGAAACGCAGCGCGGTGCTTCCCGAGGTGGTTCGGATGTGGGCCGTGCCCGCGGTTGCGGGTGTCGCGCTCGGTGCGCTCACGGCTTCCGTGGCGCCCGCGTCGGTGTTCAAGGTGGCCTTCGTCGTCTTCGTGCTGTTCATCAGCGCGAAGATGCTGCTGGGCAGCGATCGCTGGAATCTCGGCAGCGAACTGCCCGGACGTCCGGTCATGACCCTCATCGGTTTCGTCATGGGCCTGTTTTCGTCGCTCGTCGGCGTCAGCGCGGGCGCGGTGTCGAATTCCGTGCTCACGCTTTACGGGCGGACGATGCAGCAGGCGGTGGCGACCTCGGCGGGCGTCGGCGTGCCGATCACCGTCGCCGGCACCATCGGCTACATGCTGGCCGGCTGGCGGCACATGGCCGCGTTGCCGCCGCTGTCGATCGGTTTCGTGTCGCTGATCGGTTTTGCGCTGATGGCGCCGGTATCGAGCTATACCGCGAGCTACGGGGTGCGCCTCGCGCACTGGCTGCCGAAGCGCAAGCTGGAAATCGCTTTCGGGCTTTTCCTGATCGCCGCGGCGTTGCGCTTTCTCGTCAGCCTGTTCTAGCCGCTGTCCTCACGGATAGCCGCGCATGCGCAGCTTGTCGCCGCGCACCTCCCAGCTTTCCAGCCGGTTGAGGAAGCTCATGCCGAGCAGATTGTTCTTGAGTTGCCCGTGCCGCACCACAAGGGCCGGCACTTCGCGCTCGGTCAGGCTGCCGACGGCGAGGCGATCGAGCGTCACCGGCGCGGCGCGCGTGCGGCCGTTGGCCGTGTCGATGTTGACCGAATAGTCGAGCACCTCGATCGGCAGGCCGGCGGCGCGCGCCGCTTCCTGCGTCAGCACCACCGAGGTGGCGCCGGTATCGAGCACCATCGGCACCTTGGCGCCGTTGATTTGCGCGCGTACCGCGAAATCGCCGCTATGGTCGCGCACGAATTCGACGGCGCGACCGAGGGTCGCCACGTGACCGGGCAGCAATTCGGCGATGCCACGGTCGGCTGCCTCGCGCAGTTCGAAGCGATAGCTGTAGCCGACCACCAGAAGCAGGCCGACGATCGCCCAGAAGGCGAGAGCCTCCAGCGCGCGCGACAGTTTTTCGCGGAAAAGAACGAGCGCCAGGCCGCCGACGCAAACGACCAGGGCGATCTTGAGCACGAGCCCGCTGATGTCGTGGCGCAACAGCGAGGTAATGGCGTCCTGGTCGCTGCTGGCGATCAGGGCCGCGAGCGAGACCCCGGCGCCGAGGACGAGTGACCAGGTCAGGCGGCGGCTCACGGCGTTACCCTGTCGTGGCATTGGCGGTGCGTTCGCGCGCGGCTTGGCGGTCTGGCAATTCGAGCATGATGCGTCTGCGCTCGTCCGGGCTCATCGCGCCCCAGCGCGCGATTTCGTCGATCGTGCGCGCGCAGCCCAGGCACAGGCCGGAGCGGCTGTCGAGCGTGCAGACATTCACGCAAGGTGTCTCGATCATGCCGGGACTGTCATCGTCGGGTCGTCGGAGCGCATGGTGCGCGAACATAGTCGAGGCGTGCGCAAACGCAATCGAGCGAATGGTGTCGGCCGGCGCCCTCATGTTCCGGCCCGGAAGAGGGGCCTCCGGCTCAAGCGTCGCTTTTCTTCCGCGCTCAAGACCGGTTCGCCCGGCGGCGCGATTGGCGGCGCGTGGTCGGCCATCGGCGCCATCGCGGCGACGACCCGCTCCGGCGGGAAGGTCACGATCACCTCGGTGCCGATGCGCAATTTCGACTTCAGCTGGAAGGTGCCGCCATGCAGGTCGACCAGGCTCTTGGCGATCGGCAGGCCGAGGCCGGCGCCCTGTTCGGCCGATTTGATCGAATTCGAGCCCTGGCCGAAGGAGGCCAGCACGATCGGGATTTCCTCTTCGGGAATGCCCGCGCCGGTGTCCTTGACGCTCATGTATTGCCCGCCCGAGGCGGTCCAGCCCACCTTGAGCCAGATCTCGCCGCCTTGCGGCGTGAACTTGATCGCGTTGGACAGCAGGTTGAGGCAGATCTGGCGCAGCGCGCGCTCGTCCGCCCACAGCCGCGGCAGGTCGCTTTCGAACATTTCGTGCACGGTGATGCCGCGATTGGAGGCGCGCAGCTTGAGCAGGTGATGGCAGTCCTCGACGATCGCGGCAAGCGAAACGGATTCCTCGTTGAGCTCGTAGCGGCCGGCCTCGATGCGCGACAGATCGAGGATTTCGTTGATCAGGCCGAGCAGATGCACGCCGGAATTATGAATGTCGGCGGAATATTCTTTATAGGCGGGCACCGCGTGCGCGCCGAACACTTCCGTCTTCATCACCTCGGAAAAACCGAGGATGGCATTGAGCGGCGTGCGCAGCTCGTGGCTCATCTGCGCCAGGAAGCGCGACTTGGAGATGTTGGCGGCTTCGGCGCGGCGGCGGCCCTCGTCGGAGATCGCCTTGGCCTGTTCCAGTTCGCCGATCAGCGCGTCCTTTTCCGCGCGCGCCTCCAGCGTTGCGAGCGCGGTCGAATGGAGCCGGTAGGCCAGCACGCCGAAATAGCCCTGCGCCGAGAGCGCCATGATGGCGAGGATGTAGTCGCGCAGGTCGCCTTGCAGCGCGAAGCCAAGCGCGACCCCGACCGTGATCGGCAATGTGGCGGCGAATGCCGCCATCGGCAGGCTGGAGGCCAGCATGCTGAAGATCGCGACCACCAACAACATGACGAACATCATGAAGGTGCCGGTGTTCTCGTCGGCGTCGGCCGGCCGGATCAGGATGAACATCCAGGCCAGGCCGTAGAACAGGTCGAGCATGATGAAGCGCCGGCGCCAGGCGTAGGTCGACGCTTCGGCCATCGGCAGCTCGAGAAACTGCCGGCACTTGGTGATGCTGACCGCATGGATGATCAGGATGCCGGCGGTCCACACACCGGCAATCACGGTGCCGATCCACAGGCTCGACAGGAAGCCGATGGTGGCGATGAGCAGCAGGATCACCAGCGAGGCCGACAGTCGGTTCTGCGCGTATTGCCGCAGCAGTTCGTGGTCGAACGCTGGCCGGGTGCCGCTCGACGAGGTCAGCCGGTCGCGCGCCTCGCGCACATATTGCGCGGCGAGCCGCCGCTTGACCGGAGAACTTTCCGGGGGAAGCGCGGCAAGATCGGGCTGTTCGCCTGGAATCGGCATGGTGACGCTGGTACTCGACTGAACCGGACGCGAAGCTGGCGCAAAATCCTTAAGGCCACGCTTAAGACCCGGCTAAATTCGCCGGTTAACAAGTGGTGAACGACCCCTTTGACACGGCTTTTCGCCCATGATCGGCTCCGGCCGAGGGGATTTTTGGACCCGGGAGTACGAAATGAAGCTTTACGACAGCAAAGCGGCGCCAAATCCGCGCCGCACCCGTATTTTCCTTGCCGAGAAGGGCATCACGGTGCCGACCGAGCAGGTCGACATCATGGCCAAGCAGCACCTGACCCCGGAATACTCCGCCATCAACCCGCTGCAGCGCATGCCGGCGCTCGAGCTGGACGACGGCACAATCATCACCGAATCCGTGGCGATCTGCCGCTATTTCGAGGTGGTGCAGCCGGAGCCGCCGCTGTTCGGGGTCGGCGCGAAGGATATTGCGCTGGTCGAAATGTGGAATCGGCGGGCCGAGATCAACCTGTTCTTCCCGGTCGCATTCGTGTTCCGCCACACCCATCCGGCCATGAAGGAACTGGAAGTGCCGCAAGTGCCGGCATGGGCCGAGGCCAACCGGCCGCGCATCATCGACTTTCTCCGTATCCTGGACAACGAACTCAAGAACAGGCCGTTCGTTGCCGGCGACCGCTACACGGTCGCGGACATCACCGCGCTTTGTGCCGTCGACTTCATGAAGCCCGCGCGCGTCGCGATGCCGGAGGACCTGGTGAATGTGAAGCGCTGGCATGCCGACGTTTCGGCGCGGCCGAGCAGCAAGGCCTGACCTCCGATGAAGCTCACCATCGTCGGTTGCGGCGACGCTTTCGGCTCGGGCGGACGCGCCAATACGTGTTTTTGGCTCGATACGGCCAAGGGGACGCTTGTCGTCGATTTCGGCGCCTCCTCCTTGCCGGCGCTCAAGACGCTCGGCCTCGATTCCAACCGGATCGACGCGATCCTGCTGTCGCACCTGCACGGCGATCATTTCGGTGGGCTGCCGTTCCTGTTGCTCGATGCGCAGTTCCTGGCGCGCCGCGAGCGGCCGCTCACGATCGCGGGGCCACCCGGCACGCGCGCGCGGCTCGCCGCCGCGCTCGAAGTGTTCTTTCCGAAAGCGGGCGGATCGAAATGGAAATTCGCCTGGCAGGTCGAGGAGATCGCCCCGGGCGTTCGATCGGAATTGCTCGGCCACGCGGTGACGACCGCCGAGGTGGTGCATGGTTCGGGAGCGCCGTCGACCGCACTGCGCCTCTCGGACGGCGAGAAGGTTTTCGCCTATTCGGGCGATACCGAATGGACCGACGCGCTGCTGCCGATCGCGCGCGATGCCGATCTATTCGTGTGCGAATGCTACGCCTATGCGGGCAAGGTCACCGGCCATTTGAGCTGGGAAATATTGCAGGCACGGCTCGCCGACCTCGGTGCGAAACGCACCATGATCACGCACATGAATCCGACCATGCTGGCGCGCATCGAGGAGGCGAGGGGCGCCGGCGCGCTGGTGGCGGCGGACGGGCTGAGGCTCGATATCTAGATTTTCTAGAAATGCCGCCGCGCGGATCAACCGCCGCGTCTCAATAGAAGCCGGACTGTCCGGCGCGCTTGAGATGCCGCATGTCCTCCGGCTTCGGAGGCGGTTCCTTGGGCGCTAGGAACGCCCGGACGGTCGTTCTCACCAGAAAAAACAGAACGGCGGCGAAAGCGGCGAAGAGGGTGAGGATTTCGGCGAAAGCCAGGGCCGTGTAAATGACAGACATGCGTGCGCAACGAAACCCGGAACGACAGAGGGCTCCCTATCGGTTGCGCGGCGCAATAGCAAGGCGGCTTCGGCGCATGGCTGCTCGGTAGGCGCGCCGGCGCGAGCGGCCAATATCCTGCCGCTATTCCGGCACAGGCGAACGAAACACCGTCACGGCTTGGACGGCAGCGCTTGGAGTGCGGGCCGGCGCGTCCCGGATCGCGGGCGCGCGAGGCGGTGGCGACCGGTTCCAATTTGCCGACCATCGGTCCCGCTGCGGGCGCCATGTCAGATCGCAATCGATATTCGGGCCAGGCCGCGGAGCGGTCACGGCGCTGTGAGTTCCAGCCGCAGAACCGCAGGGACTAAACGCGCAACGCGGGTGTTCCTGCCTGCAAGCAAGATGCTCCGAGGGGTGGATATGGCTCCGCAGCCGGTCAGCCTGCTGTCGCTCGCGACCGCCAACCCGCCACATTGCATTGACCAATCTGCCGTTGCGCAGATGGCCCCGGGCATTTATGGCCGCGCGCTCGCGCGCTATCCCAAGCTTGCCGACGTCTTTTGTAATGCCGGCATTGAACGGCGTTACTCCGTCCGGCCGCTCGCATGGTTCTTGGAACCGCGCGGCTGGTCCGAGCGGACGAAGGCTTATCTCGACGGCGCGGGCGCCTTGTATGTCGCTGCGGCGCGGCGCGCCATGGACGGCGCCGGTATCGTCGCGCGCGATGTCGATGTCGTCGTCACGGTATCGTCGACCGGCATCGCGACACCGAGCCTGGAAGCGCGGGTCGCGTCCGAATTGGGATTCAAGATGGACGTGTTGCGCGTCCCCGTGTTTGGGCGCGGTTGCGGCGGTGGCGTGGCCGGCCTCGCGCTGGGCGCCAAGCTCGCACGCGCGGAACCGGGGGAGGTGGTGCTGGTGGTCGCGGTCGAAGCCAATACGCTGGCGTTTCGCAGCGACCGTGGCAGCAAGGCCGACGTCATTTCGTCGGCGCTGTTCGGGGATGGGGCGGCAGCCTGTGTCCTGCGTCGGGAACCTGACGGGGGCAGGCCAGGCGTGTTGAAGAT
>Ga0180222_1002223_pt1 | contig 16380 bp, 12 predicted proteins | sample eDN5th37CKraftOP_FD_151336 | JGI IMG/M metagenome (GOLD analysis project Ga0180222, IMG submission 151336) | Enriched Organic Plus compost microbial communities from Emeryville, California, USA - eDNA 5th pass 37_C Kraft OP (version 2) (version 2) ... | reverse complement strand
GCGTGCCCGGCATCGGCATCAAGACCGCGGCCCAGCTCATCACCGAATATGGCGATCTCGACACCCTGCTGGCGCGCGCCGGCGAGATCAAGCAGCCGAAGCGGCGCGAGGCGCTGATCGAGAACGCCGAGAAGGCGCGCATCTCACGCCAGCTCGTACTGCTCGACGACAAGGTGCAGCTCGACGTTCCGCTCGAAGAGCTCACGGTTCACGAGCCCGATGCGCGAAAACTGATCGCCTTCCTGAAGGCGATGGAGTTCACAACGCTGACCCGCCGCGTCGCCGAATATTCGCAGGTCGATGCCAGCGCAATCGAGCCCGATCCACGGCTGCGCAGCGCCTATGCGGCGCCCGCCTTCACCGATTCGCCGACCACGCCGCCGCTTGGCGGCGGCGGCGATCTGTTCGGGGACCAGGAGCCGGCGGCCCGCAGCGCGGGCAACGGCAATGGCGCCCCTGCACCGGCGGCACGGCGCGCCCCCGCGGTCGATGTCCCGGCGCTGACGCCGCAGGGGCTCGCCGCGGCGCGCGCGGAGCAGGCGCGGACGACGCCGTTCGAGACCGCGGCCTATCAGACCGTGCGCACGCTGGATCAACTCGCCGCCTGGATCGCGCGCGGCTTCGACAACGGGCAGATCGCGATCGCGGCGATGGCCCCGACCATCGATCCGATGCAAGCCGAGCTCACCGGCCTCGCGCTCGCGCTGGCCCCCAACGATGCCTGCTACATCCCCTTGGCGCACAAGCAGTCCGGCGACGGCGACGGGCTGTTCGCCGCCGGGCCCGCACCGGACCAGCTCGGCACCGCCGATGCGCTCGAGGCGCTGCGGCCGCTGCTCGAATCCGAAGCGGTGCTCAAGATCGGGCTCGACATCAAGTTCACCGCCGTGCTGCTGACGCAGCACGGCATCACGCTGCGCGGCATCGACGATGTGCAGCTGATGTCCTATGCGCTCGACGCCGGACGCAGCGGTCACGACAAGGATGCGCTGGCCGCACGCTGGCTCGGGCACACGCCGCCGAGCTTCGGCGATCTGGTGGGCAGCGGCAAGGCGCGGCTGTCCTTCGACCAGGTCGCGATCGACAAGGCCAGCGCCTACGCCGCCGAGGAGGCCGACATCCTGCTGCGGCTGTGGCAGGTGCTGAAGCCGCGCCTCGTCGCCGAACGCATGACCACGGTCTACGAGACCCTGGAGCGGCCGCTGGTGCGCGTGCTGGCGCGGATGGAACGACGCGGCATCGCGATCGACCGGCGCGTGCTGTCGCAGCTCTCCGGCGACTTCTCCCAGAGCGCCGCGCGGCTGGAAGCCGAGATTCATGCCATCGCCGGCGAGGACCTCAATCCCGGCAGCCCGAAGCAGATCGGCGACGTGCTGTTCGGCAAGATGGGATTGGCCGGCGGCAAGAAGACCAAGACCGGCGCCTGGTCGACCACTGCCGCGATCCTCGAGGAGCTCGCCGAGCAGGGCCATGAGCTGCCGCGCAAGATTCTCGACTGGCGCCAGGTGTCGAAGCTGAAGTCGACCTACACGGACGCGCTGCCGGAACACGTCCATCCGCAGACCGGCCGCGTCCACACCACCTATGCGCTGGCGGCGACCACCACCGGCCGCCTCTCGTCGAACGAGCCGAACCTGCAGAACATTCCGGTTCGCACCGAGGATGGCCGCAAGATCCGCCGCGCCTTCATCGCGACGCCGGGCCACAAGCTGGTGTCGGCGGACTATTCACAGATCGAGCTGCGGCTGCTGGCGGAGATCGCAGACATTCCGGTGCTGAAGCAGGCGTTCCACGACGGCCTCGACATTCACGCCATGACCGCGTCGGAAATGTTCGGCGTGCCGATCAAGAACATGCCCGGCGAAATCCGCCGCCGCGCCAAGGCGATCAACTTCGGCATCATCTACGGCATCTCGGCCTTCGGCCTCGCCAATCAGCTCGGCATCGCGCGCGAGGAGGCCGGCGCCTACATCAGGAAATATTTCGAGCGCTTCCCCGGCATCCGCGACTACATGGATGCGACGCGCGAATTCTGCCGCGAGCACGGCTATGTCACCACCCTGTTCGGCCGCAAGTGTCACTATCCGGACATCAAGGCGTCGAACCCTTCGATCCGCGCCTTCAACGAACGCGCTGCAATCAACGCGCGGCTGCAGGGCACCGCCGCCGACATCATCCGCCGCGCCATGGTCCGGATCGAGGATGCGCTGACGGAGCAGAAACTATCGTCGCAGATGCTGCTGCAGGTCCACGACGAGTTGATCTTCGAGGTGCCCGAGCAGGAGGTCGAGGCTGCGGTGCCGGTGATCCGGCGGGTGATGCAGGATGCGCCGTTCCCCGCGGTGCTGCTGTCGGTGCCGCTGCACGTCGACGCCCGCGCCGCCGATAACTGGGACGAGGCGCATTAGACCGTTTCATCTTGAAACGGAAACGCTTTGAAGCGCCATTGCCGGGCATAGTCGTTCGACGAACGGCGCCGTTTCTGTTCTCCCATGGACCCGCCAATCTATCTTTCAAAAAGATGGATGCGCGGATCAAACTCACGCATGACGATCGTGATTCCGCCGGAAGTGAAAGAAGTTTAGCTCACAGCGGAAGCTGCGGCTCGCGCATCGCATTGCGGCGCGCGGTGGTCGCCGATGCCGAGGAGGATGAGCGCGCGAAGCTCCAGCGGATGGTGCCGACCTGCCGGGCATCCTGCCGGACCACGATCTGCACGGTGCGGCGCGCACCGTCGCTGCCGGCGAGGAACACGCTATCCTCGAGCTCGACGCGGTCATCGGGCGTCTCGAAGGTCCAGACCTCCCGATTGGGCAGCACCAGCATCACGCCATGCGCATCGTTGAGGCGGCTCGCCTTGATCGCCGGATGGAGATGGAAGCGCAGCGCGAAATCCGATCCCGGGCTGCGGATGCGGCCGCCATCCGGCGGCGCCAGCGTGTCTTCGCCCTCGAGGCGCAGCCCGTCCTTCGACAGCATCAACACCCGGGTGTGGATGACACCGTAGCGCCCGAGATAACCATCATGCGAGCAAGTCAGCAGGACCCCGTCATCGACGAAGTCGCGCTCGCTCAGCACTTCCGCCGGTCCGGCGACGATCGGCGCGCCGCGCAGCAGCCGCTTCATGGTCGAACGCTCGACGAACTGGCACGAGGACGCCTCGTGATAGGTCACCGTGGAATGCGCCGGTGTGCTGCGCGCGAACACGCGCCAGGTCTCACGGCCGTTCATCGGCATTCCGCAGTTGGTGACGATGCGGTGCTGGCCCGACGACAGCTCGAACGACAGGCAGCCGGCATGGGCTTCGTGGCTGACACCGGCCGCCGGCGGCACGCCGCTGTCGAGGATCACCGTGGTGGTGCCGGCATCGAGGCGCTGATAGCCGCTGTGCGGCATCGTCGCCATCGGCACGCCATGGGTGTCGTCATAGGCGAGCAGCGTCGCCAGCAGATCGTTGGGCGTGCCGCTCATGCCGTTGAACAGCGCGAAATTGCCGTCGCCGTGACGGAAAAAGCGCAGCATCGGCATCATGCGGTCGATCGCGTTGAGCAGCGCCGGCGGCGGCGGAATGTTGCGTGCCGCGAAAGTCTGCCGCAGCGGCAGCAGATCGGCGAGCAGTTCGATCAGCGCGCCCGGATTGCGCGAGACGTGGCCGCCATCGGGAAGGATCTGGCGCTGCAGCTCCTCGGATAGCTTGCGCGCCGCCGGCTTGACCTGATTGGCCTGGTTGGCGAGGCAGAGCGAGGCATAGCAGAGCGCGACCATCACCTGCAGCCGCGCGACGCCATCAGGAATATCCAGTGTCGCCGAGCGCAGCAGGCGGATGTCGCGCATCAGCGCCCGTAGATAGCGTCGATAGAATTTGCTGTCGGTATCGCTCAGCACCAGCGGCGATTGCGACAGCATGGAGATGACGCGCCGCGCCAGCACGTCGGCCCGGCGTGCGACCGGGCGCTTGCGCGACGGATTGGAGATCCAGTCCTCGATCAGCGAGCGGGCGTTGGCGCGGGTGATGGCGGTGTCGGCGGCCCGCATGTGCCGCAGCCAGCCGAAGCCGAGCAGCGCGGCGTCCCATTCCTCCGACGGCGGCTCCAGATCGAACACCGAGCGGCTGTGGCAGGTGACGATCTTGCCGGCGAAAACGAAACGGCCCGCATAAATTTCGGCAGCCCGCGTCGCGTCGGCGGTGCGCAGATCATGCGGCGCGATGATCAGACGGTCGGCGCGGCCGGGCCACAACCTTGCCAGCGTCGCGGAGCTGCCGCTCGCATGCGACAGCGCGGTCCGCGCGAAGCGGCCCACGATCAGCGTCGAAATGCGTCTGCGTTGTGCGATCGACACCGCGGCGATACCCGAATCGAATCTGACTTGATGAAAGTTATCAACGAATCCTTCTTAATCCGGAAACGTTGCCAAGACACCCTTCCAGCGCACCCATCAAGGCATGCCTGAAAGCCGCTGCGGGCCCGGTGCGGTGCTTCCCAACCGCTCCCGGATCACAAAAACCGCCTTTGATATCAAGCCTTAATCAGCCGCGCGGCGTAAAAGCCGTCGAGCCCGCCCAAGCGCGGATCGGCATGCGGCAGATGGCTTGGCAAGGTGCGCAAATCACCGTCGGCGGTGATCAGTTCCGAGAGGCCCGCGATCTCGCCTGCCGTTATCGGCTGCCGGCGCACTGATTCGGACGCAAGCAGGCTGGCCACCACCTGCTCACCCTCTTCGGGTTCCAGCGAGCAGGTGCAGTAAACCAGAGTTCCACCGGGCCTCAGCAGCGCCAGCGCGCGCCGGATCAGCCGGGCCTGCTGCGCCGCCAGCGCGCCGATGTCGCTCTCGCGTTTCAGCCAGGCGACATCGGGGTGACGGCGGATGGTCCCGGTGGAGGTGCAGGGCGCATCGATCAGCACACCGTCGAACTGTGCGCCAAGTCCGTCGCCCTCCCACTCGGCGGCGTCCGCGACCACGGTCTCCGCCGCGAGCGAGAGCCGCGACAAATTAGCACGCAGCCGCGCGACACGGGCCGGCGAGCGGTCAAGCGCCACCACCTGCGCGCCGCCGCGCGCCAGTTGCGCGGTCTTGCCGCCCGGCGCGGCGCACAGATCGGCGATGCGCTTGCCGGCGAGATCGCCGAACAGACGCACCGGCAGCGCGGCCGCGGCATCCTGAACCCACCATTGCCCCTCGTCGAAACCCGGCAGCATCGCAACCGAACCTTGCAGCTGCGTCCGCACGGTGCCGGTCGGCAACCTCTCACCATGCAACCGCGCGGCCCAATGCGACGCGTCGGACTTCACCGTCAGATCGAGCGGCGGTTCGAAGGTGAGCGCTGCAGCGATCTCCTTGGCGTTGGCCTCGCCGTAATGCGCCGACCAGCGCGACAGCAGCCATGGCGGCACATCGAGCGCACTGGCCTGCATTTGCTCGATCAGCGGCAGCCCCTCGCGCGCGCAGCGGCGCAGCACGGCATTGACCAGCCCGGCATAGCGCGCAGCGCGGCGGTCCGCCTGCACCAGCCGCACCGAGAGATCGACCGCGGCATGATCGGGAACATCCATCCATAAAATCTGCGCCGCGCCGATCAGCAGCGCGCTGCGGGCGCGCGGCGCATCGGTCGGCACGCCGCGGTCGAGCAGTTGCGCCAGCAGGTGATCGAGCGTGCCGAGCCGGCGCAGCGTGGTGGAGACCAGACGCCGCATCAGCGCGCGATCACGATCCGCCAGCGTCTTCAGGCTGGGATGCGCCGCCGGCCCGTCAAGCTGCTCGTCCAGCGTGCGATGCTTGTGCAGCACACCGTCGAGGATATCGGCGGCGATCCGGCGCGCAGCTAGTCCGGGCACCTCGACGGGGGGCGCATATCTCGAGAGCGGCATGGGCGGGGAACATCGATGCGGGCAGTGAATGACGGCGCAAGCGCGACGGGCGAAGCCCGCTTGTGGCACCGGAATATGCCAAATGTAAGAATCCCGCCTATATACCCACTGCCAATGCATGCGGTGGCGGACGGTATCGACGAAGTTTTGCACGATGTCGGAAGCATCGCTGGATCAAGACGGGAATGACGACGATGACCTCCTCCCCCGCACCGGACCAGCCGGCCCCTCGGCGCAAAGAGCTCTCGGATGCCGCCAAGCGGGCGCTTGCCGAAGCGGAGGCGCGCCGCCGCGCCGCCGATGCCAACGCGACCCCGGCGCCACGGGAGATCAACGGCCCGGCCGGCCCCGAACCGACCCGCTTCGGCGACTGGGAGCGCAAGGGCATCGCGTCCGACTTCTGATCATCCCGGCAAGGCAGACCTGCTGAGCGCCTTCCCCAGGATTTGGCCCGCAGCGCCGGCCAGGACGCTTGCCAAATCGGTTCACGTCGCCTAGCCTAGGAATATGTACCCATCACGGAGAATATATCCTTTCCGTTCGCGGCTCCGGCGTGGCTGGGCTACGGCGGTGCCGTGGATCTTCGTGCTGGGAATTGTCGTCGGCACCACACTGCCGGGCGTGCGGCAGTGGCTCGACCGCCCCGGACTGCATCGACCATCGGTGCAGTCCTCGCGCCTCGACTCGGAGTTGCTGCTCTCCAGGATTGACGCGCCTGCTGCGAAACACCCGACCGACGTGTTGTGGGTGATCGATGGCGACACCTTCGAGGCCCGCATTTACCTGCCCTCCGGCCCGGCGCTCGTCACCCGGGTGCGGCTGCGCGGCGTTGATGCGCCGGAGCTGAAGGCCGCCTGCAGCGAGGAACTGCGGATGGCGCAGGCCGCGACGCGGGCGCTGCGCGCCCTGCTGGCGGAAGGCGAGATCGCGGTCTTCAATATCGGCCCGGACAAATACAGCGGCCGGGTGGTGGCCGATGTCGCCACGCGGCGGACGCCGAACGTCTCCAGCGCGCTGCTGGCGACAGGACTGGCCCGCCGCTATGACGGCGGCCATCGCCGCGGCTGGTGCGGCCCTGCCTGAAGTGGGATGAATCAAGAGGCCGGCGCAAACGAAGAAACCGCACCGCGTGCGGCTTCTTCCGGCATCATTCGCGACAAGCTGCCCTGACAAACCGCCCTATTGGGTCACCACCACCGGCGTGCCGACCGACACCCGCTGGAAGAGATCGCTGATGTCCTCGTTATACATGCGGACGCAGCCGTAGGAGACGAAACCGCCGACCGACTTCGGCCGATTGGTGCCGTGGATGGCATATTCGCCGCCCGCCAGCGTCATTGCCGCGACCCCCATCGGGTTGGCCGGCGAGCCGCCCGGAATCACGTCGGGCATCCGCGGATTGTCGCGCTTCACATCGGCCGGAGGCGACCATGCCGGATGCTGATACTTGCCGCTGATGCGGGTGACGCCGGCCCAGCGCTTGCCGGGCTTGCCGACGCCGACCGGGTAACGCACCGCGCGTCCATCATCGAGCACCAGGTAGAGCCGCCGCTCATTGGTCTTCACCACGATGGTGCCCGGCGAATACTGGCCACGAAACGCCACCACGTCCGGCCGCGCCGCGGCGGGGACAGTTGCAAACGGGATCGCGGCCACGGTGGCCGCCAGCGCCAACGCAAACTTCAACCTCATCGATCACTCCGCTACCGCGATATCTGCCGAACGCGGCGCCTTGCCGCCTCCGACGGACCGTCGCGAGTCATCCTAGCCGGCAGCGCTGACCAAATGGTTGCCACCGCCAGCCGCGGCCTCACCGCGCGGGCGCATCAAAAGAAAATCCTGACGTCAAAGTAAATGACCGGGCTGCAACGCCCCGGAACAAACGGCATGCGGCCAGCTGACATTTTTGTGAGGCGGGTTTGCGGGCCGGGTACGTTCGCTGGCGGTCCCCGCCCGTCGCTCAGGCCAGCGTGAACGCCTCGTGCACGGCGGACTGCACCGCGCCGCCGGTGACGGCCCCGCCGCCGGCGACATAGATCCAGTCGCCGACGGCGGCGGCGCCGACCGCATGCCGGGGCGTCGGCATCGGGGCATGGCTCTGCCAGGTATCGGAGGCGGGATCGTAGCTTTCCATCTGGCCGAACACCTTGCCTTGCGTGATCTGCCCGTCGCGGATCAGGCCGGCCTCGCCGCCCATGGCGAACAGGCGCTCGCGATACACCACGAGACCATGACCGGAGCGCGGCGTCGGCAGCGGCGCACGCACCTCCCAGGTGTCGCGCTCGGGAATGTAAACGTGATGCAGGTCGGTGTTGTATTCGAAGGTGTTGAAGCGGCCGCCGATCACATGGATCATTCCGTTATAGGCGACGCAGCCGACATGATCGCGGGCGCCGGGCAGCGCCTTCAACGTGGCCCACCTGTCGGCCTGAGGATCGTAGACCTCATGCCAGCCGACGCTGGCGCGCTCCGCCACCGGCTCCGACGCGCCGCCGATCAGATGGATGCGCCCGTTCAGCACGACCGCGGCAGCCGCGCCCCGCGGCCGCGGCAGCGGCGCGATCGTATCCCACCGGTTGCTGGCGACGTCATAGGCATAAGCGTTCGTATCGGGATTGCGGTTCTGCTCGATGAAGCCGCCCAGCGCATAGACGCGTCCGGCATCGGCGGCAACCGCGACGTGATTGGCACCCCGCGGCAGCGGTGCGCCGTTGAACCACACGTCCCGGTCGGGATCGTAGATATGGTGATAGGCGCGATCGACGCGGCCCTCTCCATAGCCGCCGACGATATGGATGCGTCCGGCCCAGGCGGTCGCCCATGCCATCTCGCTGCGCGGCAGCGGCAATGCGGCCCGTGTCACCCAGCGTCCGGACTCGCCCTTGGGCGCGGGGCTGTCCGAGACGCGCTGGGCCTGCTCGTCCGCCGTGATGTGGTGCGGCGCATTGGTCCGAAGGCCGCCGAACGGCTCCGGCGACGGCGCGGCCTGCGGCAGCGGCGCCGGCTGGTGATTGCCATGCTGCGCGCGGGCGCTGGTGACGCCCAGGGCAAGCACCGCCCCGCCCCTCACAAAAGCTCTGCGATCCATGATCGTCCTCCTGATCCATCCCGGCAGCAGGGGCAGGCACCGGCACCCGGGAGGTTTCGCCAGGCAGGATGGCTACGGCACGGTGAAACGATCAAGGCCGCCGTCGTGTTTCAGAGGCGGCCCCGGATCGAATGATCGTGAACGGTCTGCTGCTCAGACCGTCGCCTTCTTGTTCTGGCGGTTGTTGACCAGATCGGTGACCACGGCGGGATCGGCCAGCGTCGTGGTGTCGCCCAGCGCCGCGGGCTCGTCCTCGGCGATCTTACGCAGGATGCGGCGCATGATCTTGCCGGAACGGGTTTTCGGCAGCCCCGGCGCGAACTGGATGACGTCCGGCGAGGCGATCGGGCCGATGTCCCGCCGCACCCAGGCCACCAGCTCCTTGCGGAGCTCCTCGGTCGCCTCGACACCCGCCATCAGCGTGACATAGGCATAGATGCCCTGTCCCTTGATGTCATGCGGGTAACCGACCACGGCGGCTTCCGACACCGCCTCGTGGGCCACCAGCGAGCTCTCCACCTCCGCGGTGCCCATGCGGTGACCGGAAACGTTGATGACGTCGTCGACCCGTCCGGTGATCCAGTAGTAGCCGTCGGCATCGCGGCGGCAGCCGTCGCCGGTGAAATACTTGCCCTTGTAGGTCGAGAAGTAGGTTTGCTCGAAGCGCTCGTGGTCACCATAGACGGTGCGCATCTGCCCCGGCCAGGAGCGGATGATGCAGAGATTGCCCTCGGCCGGGCCGGTCAGCTCCTTGCCGTCGGAATCAACGATCTCCGGCACCACGCCGAAGAACGGCAGCGTCGCCGAGCCCGGCTTCTGCGGGATGGCGCCCGGCAGCGGCGTGATCAGGATGCCGCCGGTCTCGGTTTGCCACCAGGTGTCGACCACCGGACAACGGCTGTCGCCGACCACGCGGTGGTACCATTCCCAGGCCTCCGGATTGATCGGCTCGCCGACCGAGCCCAGCAGCCGGAGCGATTGCCGGGAGGTTTTCTTCACCGGCCCGTCGCCCGCCTGCATCAGGGCACGGATCGCGGTGGGCGCGGTGTAGAAGGTGTTGACCTTGTGCTTGTCGACGACGGTCCAGAACCGCGAATTGTCGGGATAGTTCGGCACGCCCTCGAACATCAGCGTCGTCGCGCCGTTCGCAAGCGGCCCGTAAAGAATGTAGCTGTGGCCGGTGACCCAGCCGACGTCTGCGGTGCACCAGTAGATGTCGCCGTCCTGATAGTCGAACACGTATTGATGCGTCATCGAGACGAAAGTCAGGTAGCCGCCGGTGGTGTGCAGCACGCCCTTCGGCTTGCCGGTGGACCCGGACGTATAAAGGATGAACAGCGGATCCTCGGCGTTCATCGGCTCGCACGGGCATTCCGTGGTCACCATCTCGGCCGCCTCGTGATACCAGAGGTCGCGGGTCGGATTCATGTCCACCGGGGCGCCGGTGCGCTTCACCACCACCACCCAGTCGACGCCGCCGGCCTTCTCGATCGCCGCATCGACATTGGCTTTCAGCGGCACCTTGCGGCCGCCGCGCAGCCCTTCGTCGGCGGTGATGACGATATGGGAATCGCAGTCGGTGATGCGCTGCGCCAGCGAGTCGGGCGAGAAGCCCGCAAACACCACCGAATGGATCGCGCCGATCCTTGCGCAGGCGAGAATCGCATAAGCGGCTTCCGGAATCATCGGAAGATAGATAGTGACGCGATCGCCTTTCTGGACGTTGCGGTTGCGCAGGACATTGGCGAACTTGCAGACCTCGTCGTGGAGCTGGCGATAGGTGATGTGCTTCGACTCCGACAGATCGTCGCCCTCCCAGATGATCGCCACCTGGTCGCCGCGCGTCTCGAGATGGCGGTCAATGCAGTTGTAGGCGGCGTTGAGCACACCGTCCTCGAACCACTTGATCGAGATGTTGCCGGGCTCGTAGGACCAGTTGCCGCCCTTGGTCGGCGGCGTGATCCAGTCGAGGCGCTGCGATTGTTCGAGCCAGAAGGCGTCCGGATCATTGATGGAGCGCGCGTACATCTCTTTGTACTTGGCGGCGTCGACATAGGCTCGCTTGGCCCATTCCGCGGGTACGTCATAAACCTTGTCGGACATCACTTCCTCCACGCTGCTCCGCCCGCCACTGACGTTCCCGTGACGCTGCGGTCGATCCGATTTTTGCTGTTGGTGCGATTATGCGTCCGCGCACAGGCCCGCCACAAGCCGAAACACATAGGACTTTCGACGGCCACCGGATCGATGCCACCGCAGGGCCGTGTTGCCGCGGACGCATCGCCGCACCTTCGCAAACGGCTGATAAATAGCTGAAACGGATTATGATTTCCACTCCGTCCGATGACAGGATGGCGCCTCGCACAGGGTCCAGACGGCGGTCTGTTTGATCTCGTTGTCCTCGAGCTCGCGCGTCACCGGGACGCCGTAATCGGCAAGCCTGACGAGGCGCTGTTCCGGCAAATAACTGCGGCGCGGATCGCCGATCAGCACGGCGGCGCCGCGACGCGCGTGCCATTCGAGAAACGCCAGGGCCCGCGCCGCGGTTTCACGCTCGTAGAAAATGTCTCCCGCCAGGATGACGTCCCAGGCGCCATCATGCGGCAACGCCAGAAGGTCCCTCTCGGCCAGCGTCAGAGCGACATCGTTGGCCGCGGCGTTGAGGCCGATCGCGGTCGCGGCAAACGTATCGATGTCGGCGGCCTCGACTTGGCGCGCGCCGGCCTTCATCGCGGCGATGCCGACGAGACCGGAGCCGGAAGCGAGATCCAGCACATGCCGGCCGCGCATGTCCTCCGGATGATCGAGCACGTACCGCGCCAGCGCCTGTCCGCCGGCCCAGGCGAAAGCCCAGAACGGCGGCGGCAGACCCATCGCGCCGAGTTCGTCTTCCGTCTTCTGCCACAATGGCACCGCCTCATCGGCGAGGTAGAGTGAAATCTCCGGCACCAGCGGCACCGGCCGCAGCCGCGTATTGGCACGGATGAAAGCGGCGCGGTCGGAAATGGGGCGCGGCAGGATGTCCATACGTCCTTCAGTGGATCTCGTGTCCCGGCCGCGATGCAACGTCAGCGCGGCTTCGCAGAACCGGAACCGTCAAGCGCATCGATCTCGCACGGCCCCAGCTCCGTGGAGCGGCATTTCATGCCGCGCCGCGTCCAGAGTACGCCTGATGGGTTCTCAAATCCCGCCCCTCTTGCAGATCAGCTTCCATTCTTCCGGCTTCACGCTTTGCACCGACAGCCGCGACAGCTTCACCAGCTCCATCTCGGCGAGCTTGCGATCCGCCTTGATGGCGTCGAGCGTGACCGGCACCTTCAGCGGCTTCACCGCCTTGATGTCGACGCAGACGAATTTGCCGCTCTTGTCGGTCGGATCAGGATAATGCTCGCGGATCACCTCGGCGATGCCCACGATCTCCTTGCCTTCATTGGAATGATAGAAGAAGGCCCGGTCACCCTTCTTCATCTTCATCAGGTTCAGCTTGGCGCTGTGGTTGCGCACACCGGTCCAGGGTTCGCCTGCCGCGCCCTTCGCCACCTGCTGGTCCCACGACCACACCGACGGCTCCGACTTGACCAGCCAGTAGTTCATCGTCCTATCCCTCCGCACGAAACGGCCGCGTCAGCAACTGCTGGATCGCGACGTCGATCGTCATTGTCTGCGCCAGGATCGCCGCCACCGCATTGACCACCGGCATGTCGATGCCACGCGCCGCGGCCAGCTCCGCCAGCACCGGCGCGGTGAAAACGCCCTCGCTCAGCTTGCCGGGCGACGGCGCCTCGCCGCGACCGAGCGAGATGCCGAGCGAGAAGTTGCGCGATTGCGGGCTGGAGCAGCTCAGGATCAGATCGCCCAGCCCCGATAGTCCGGAGATGGTCTCGGCGCGCGCGCCGCAGGCCAGGCCGAACCGCATCAACTCGCTGAACGCCCGCGTGGTCAGCGCCGCCAGCGCAGAAGCGCCCAGCGCCCGCCCGACCACGATGCCGGCAGCGATCGCCAGCACGTTCTTGGCCGCGCCGCCGATCTCGACGCCGCGAATGTCGGTGCTGTGATAGGGACGGAAAGTCGGCGACCCGAGCGCATGCACCAGCGCCTGCGCGACATCGTCCTCGGCCGCGGCCAGCGTCACCGCCGTCGGCAGGCCGCGCGCCACGTCGTCGGCAAAGCCCGGCCCGGACAGGATGGCGACCGTGGCCTGCGGCGCCGCCTCCGCCATCACCTCGGTCATGAACTTGTGGCTGCCGCGCTCGATGCCCTTGGCGCAGGCGACCAGCGGCGTGCCGGCGCGCAGATACGGCGCGAGCATCGTCGCGGCCGCGCGGGTGCTCTGCGCCGGCGCCGCCAGCAGCAGCACGTCGGCCCCGGCCGCCTGCGCGATGTCCGCGGTGATGGCGATGGCGCCGTCGATCGTCACTCCCGCCAGCCGCGGGTTTTCCCGCGTGGCCCGCATCGCCTCCGCCTGCGCGGCATCACGTGCGAACAGCGCGACTTCCCGGCCTGCGCGCGCGGCGGCGCTGGCGAGCGCGGTGCCCCACGCCCCGGCGCCGATCACCGCCACCGAACGATATCGCGAGCGGCCGGCCATCGATCAGGAATTGGCGCGGGTGTTGGCGAACTGCGGCGGCACCACCGCATGCTCATCGAGGCGCCAGCGCGCCCGCGGCGCCGCGTCGAGATCGTCGCGCAGCCCCAGCGCCAGCCGTTCCGCACCGGCCCAGGCGATCATCGCGCCATTGTCGGTGCACAGCGCCGGCGGCGGCATCACCAGCGGCGTCTGCGCCTCGACGGCAACCTGCTGCAGCGCATGGCGCAGCGCCTGGTTGGCGGCGACGCCGCCGGCCGCGACCAGCGCGGTCGGCGGACCGAACTGCCCCGCAAACAGCCGCAGCCCGACATGAAGCCGGTCAGCCATGGAATCCAGCACGGCGGCCTGGAAGCCGGCGCAGAGATCATCGATGTCCTGCTGCTGCAGGGGCGTCATCCGGCTCGCCTCGTTGCGCACCGCCGTCTTCAGGCCCGACAGCGAGAAATTCGCATCCGGGCGCCCCAGCATCGGACGCGGAAAGGCGAAGCGCTCCGGATCGCCGTGCTCCGCCGCGCGCTCCACCTGCGGGCCGCCCGGATAGGGCAGCCCCAGCATCTTGGCGACTTTATCGAAAGCTTCGCCAATGGCATCGTCAACCGTGGTGCCGAGCCGCACGTAATCGCCGACCCCGAGCACCGCGACGATCTGGGTATGGCCGCCCGAAGCGAGAAACAGGCAATAGGGAAAGGCCAGCGCATCCGTCAGCCGCGGCGTCAGCGCATGCGCTTCGAGATGATTCACCGCGATCAGCGGCGCACCGTTGACCAGCGCGATCGCCTTGGCGGTGGTGAGGCCGACGATGACGCCGCCGATCAGGCCCGGGCCGGCCGCGGCGGCCACGCCCGACAGCCCCTTGAACGACACGCCCGCCTCGCGCATCGCGACGGAGATGATGCCGTCCAGCAGATCGACATGGGCGCGGGCGGCGATTTCCGGAACCACGCCCCCGAACGGCGCATGTTCCGCAATCTGCGAGCGCACCACGTTCGACAGGATGCGGCCGCTGCCATCGACGCGGCGCTCCACCACGGCTGCGGCGGTCTCGTCGCAGGTGGTTTCAATTCCCAGCACCAGCATCGGCGTGTCGGCGATCAATCTCAACCCTTGCGTTCGCTGCCAAAGCAGCGTTTGTCTCTCCCGACCCGATGCATCGCGCCCTGCCGGCCTGCGCCGCGGCGACGATGCAACCATCGAACAAGGGAGCGGCTTTCCCTTCCATCGGTCCAGCCGCTCTAGCATTGCGAGGCCACACGGTGCAATCTTCCGGCGGACAATCTTCCCAACAGCGCGAGAGTCTCGCGACAATCGGCACGCGCGGCAGTCCGCTGGCGCTCGCGCAGGCGAACGAGGTGCGCGACCGCCTCGCGCGCGCCCACAATGTCGATGCAGCGCGGATCGCCATCCGCGTGATCCGGACCACCGGCGACACGATCCAGGACCGCGCCCTGTCGGAATCCGGCGGCAAGGGCCTGTTCACGAAGGAAATCGAGGAGGAATTGCTCGCGGGCGGCATCGACCTTGCGGTGCACTCCGCGAAGGACGTGCCGACCTTCCTGCCGGACGCAACCTGGCTTTCCGGTTTTCTGCCACGCGAGGATGCCCGCGATGCCTTCATCAGCCACAATGCGGCCTCGCTGTTCGATTTGCCGGCGGGCGCCGTGGTCGGCACCGCCTCGCTGCGGCGGCAGGCCATGGTGCTGCGGCTGCGGCCCGACCTCAAGGTCGAGGTGATGCGCGGCAACGTCGAGACGCGGCTGCGCAAGCTCACCGCCGGCGAAGCCGACGCCACGCTGCTGGCGATGGCGGGGTTACGGCGACTCGGCCTCGCGGATAAGGCAACGCGCGTGTTCGGGATCGACGAATTTCTGCCCGCAGTCGGACAGGGCGCGATCGCCATCGAATCCCGCCGCGACGACGATCGCACCACCGCACTGGTGAAAGCCATCACCGATGCCGATACCGAAGCCGCGCTCGCGACCGAGCGCAGTTTCCTCGCGCTGCTCGATGGCTCGTGCCGAACGCCGATCGGCGGCCATTGCCGCGTCGACGGCGACCGAATCTATTTTCGCGGCCTCATCGTTTCGCCCGACGGGCGCGAGAGCTACGAGACCGTGCGAGAAGGCGCGCGCGCGGATGCAGCCGCGCTCGGCGTCGATGCGGCGCGCGAACTGCGCGAACGCGCCGGCGAAAAATTCTTCACCCTGTTCTCCGGCGCATGATGGCTGTTCTCATCACCCGCCCCGCCCCGGACCACATTGCGACCGCCGACGCGCTGCGCGCCAGAGGCATCGACGCGCTGACGGCACCGATGCTGCGCTACGAGCCGGTGGCCTTCGCGCTTCCGGCGGACGCCGCCATCGACGCGCTGCTGGTGACCAGCGCCAATGCGCTGCGCGCGCTGGCCGAGATGCCCGTCCCGGCGTGCTGGCTGTCGCGGCCGCTTTACGCTGTCGGCGAGCGCACCGCGGAGGCGGCCCGCACGCTCGGCTTCACCAAGGTGACGGCGGCGGAGGGAGACGGCGCCTCGCTCCGCGATCTCGTCGTGGCGGAGCAGCAGGCGAAACGCCTGAAGCCGTCGGCCACGCTGCTCTATCCCGCCGCCGCCGACCGCGCGGTGGACCTCGAGGAGGCGCTGCGCCCGCGCGGCTTTCATGTCATCACGGTGACGGCCTATCGCATGGTTGCGCTCGCGCACCTGCCGGACGATGTGTGCCGGGCCTTCGCCGCCGGCCGTATCGATGCCGTGCTGCATTACTCCGGACGCAGCGCGCGCAGCTTCGTCGATGCGGTACGCGCCGCCGGGCTGGAGATCACCGCGCTCGCGGTTCCGCATTGCT
>Ga0180222_1002220_pt1 | contig 16388 bp, 15 predicted proteins | sample eDN5th37CKraftOP_FD_151336 | JGI IMG/M metagenome (GOLD analysis project Ga0180222, IMG submission 151336) | Enriched Organic Plus compost microbial communities from Emeryville, California, USA - eDNA 5th pass 37_C Kraft OP (version 2) (version 2) ... | reverse complement strand
CCAGGTCGGCCGCTCGTCGTCGCGGTGCACGGCCAGCAGGCCGGAAACGCCCTCCACCATCACCTCGCGCACGTCGTGCTCGGTCTCGCCGATCAGCGCGATGCGGGCGCGGCCGTCGGCCAGCGCCAGCGCGCGCACCCATTCCGCGCCGGCGCGCGTCTTGCCGGCGCCGCGCCCGCCCAGCAACAGCCAGGTGATCCAGTCGGCGCCGCTGTTGGCGAGGCGCGGCGGCAGCTGATGATCGTGCGCGATCACGGCGAAGTCGGTCAGAAAAAGCGCGCGCTCACACGGCTTGATCTCCCGGGTCACCAGGCTCAACAGGACCTGTTTCTGCTCGTGCGCGTCGAGCAGCGATAAACGCATCAATCCGTCGCGCAACCGCCTCACGGAATTCGTCAATGTCGCGGGGTATGGAGTCGGGATCGGGCGCATCGGGCGGCGTCACCTCGTCGGGCTGAACGAATTCGGCCATTTCGCGCAGGGCCCGCGTGGTGCTGGCGACCGTGCGGGCGCTGCGCTCGGCTTCGCCTTGGCTCGCGGGGCCGGCCTTGTCGAGAATCTTGTCGATCACGTCGAGCTCGCGCACGACCGCGTCCAGGATGCGCGCGGCGATCGCGGTCCGCGTCGGCGGCGCGCCGGCGGCCGGCGCGGTCGCGGCCGCGACCCGCGCGCGGTCGGCGACGACGCGCAGCGGGCTGCGCGGGGTCCAGCCCCATTCATAGATGCGGCGCTCCAGCGTGCGGCGCGAAATGCCCATCATGGTCGCGATGTCGGGCACCGGCGTCTGCGTCAGTTCATAGAGCTGGCGGCCTTCCTCGATACGTTCCGGCGCGATCTCGATTTTCTTCGCGGCCACGGCTGCGCTCCCAACAAAAAAGCGCCGGGCCAAGCCGGCGCTTTCGGTGTTTCCGATGGATCGTCCTGGCGGACCGGCGCGGCGGCGCCCGCTGGCGCGGCGCGGGCCGCGAACGCAATTGTTCAGCGTGCGGACTTTATACCTGGGCAGCGTCACGCTGTCAATATGATCCTAGGACTTTTTTTAAGGATTTTTCTCCGCGCCGGCGCCCCACCCCGCTGCGGCGAAGATTTCCGCGCGATTTCAACGGGCTCGGCGCGCCGCCCGCGCGGATCGCCGCGCCCAAGCCCCGCGCGCCCAACGGTAATTCCGTCGTGCGGCCGGAACCGCCTGTTAATCGACCCGTGGCAGAGTCGGACGCGACCGACGGCGAGAGAGCCAGCATGGACCCCGGGCCCAGCTCTGTCACGGCACGCCTATCGAAACCGGGGCGCGAGACGCAGCGCCTGCGGCTCTACTTTCTGTTGCCGCTGGTCATCGCCATCCTGATCACCGAGATCGTGCCGATCGTCGGCGTCTATCGGTTCACGCATCGCAGCGTCGGCGTCGGCGGCATTCATCTGCGGCTTTCCGCCATCGATCTCTACAAGGACGCGATCGACCAGCACGCCCATGCGCTGGAAACGGTGCTCGACGTGCTCGGCCACGACGACGACCTGCGCGCCGCGCTCGCGCGCAAGGACCGCCAGGCGCTGCTCGAGCACGCCGCGCCCATGTTCGCCCAGATGAAGCGCACCTACGGCATCTCGCATTTGTACTTCACCGGCCCGGACCGCGTGAACATCCTGCGCGTCCACGATCCGCAACGCTATGGCGACGTCATCGACCGCGTCACCACCAAGATAGCGGCGCGCACCGGCGCCACCGCTTACGGCGTCGAGCTCGGACCGATCGGCACCTTCACGCTGCGCGTGGTCGCGCCCTGGTTCGACGAGCGCACCCGCCGCCTGCTCGGCTTCGTCGAACTCGGCATGGAAACGCCGCAGGTGGTGGAGCGCATCCGCAAGGCCCTGGGCGCGCACGGCTTCGTGCTGATCAAGAAGCAATATCTCGATCGCGCCGGCTGGGAGGAAGGCATGCGCGTGTTCGGCCGCAAGCCGGACTGGAACCAGTTTCCCGATTACGTGGTCAGCAGCCAGTCGCTCGCGCAGATCCCGCCGGAGCTTGCGGAGCGCTTCGCCCGGGGCGAGCTGGAAACCGCGGCCAACGAACCGGTCATTCAAATCGACGAGAGCTATTACCGGCCGTTGTTCGTGCCGATCCAGGACGTCAGCGGCCACGCGGTGGCGACCGCGGTGCTGCTGGTGGACGTGTCGCAGGAGATCAACACCGCGCGGCTCGCGCTGCTGATCGGCGCCGTCGCCTATCTCGCCGGCGGCGTCCTGCTGTTCATTCTGTTCTACCGCCTGGTCGGCTGGGTCGGGCGCCGCATCGAGGACAACCAGCAGAAGCTGGAGCACCTCGCCATCGTGGACGAACTGACCGGCCTCTATAACCAGCGCATGTATTACGTGACGCTGAACAGCGAGCTGGCGCGGGCGCAGCGCCATGCCCGGCCGCTGTCGGTCATCATGCTCGACATCGACTGGTTCAAGCGCATCAACGACGACTATGGCCATATCGTCGGCGACCGCGTGCTCGAGCGGCTCGGCAAGCTGCTGCGCGATTCCGTGCGCGCCGAGAACTGCGTGTGCCGCTACGGCGGCGAGGAATTCGCCGTCATCGTGCCGGAATTCGGCGCGGAAGCGGCGAGCGAGCTGGCCGAGCGGCTGCGCGATGCCGTGCAGCAGACGACCTTCGCCTCGGTGAAGGATCGCGACGTCCGGCTGACGGTCAGCGTCGGCGTCGCCGCCTATCCCGAGGCGGGCGGCACGGCCGAGGACCTGACCAAGGCGGCCGACACGGCGCTCTACGACGCCAAGGCGGGCGGGCGCAACCGCGTCGCGCGCTACCGCAAGCCGGCGGCGGAAGGCGGAACGGAATTGCAGTGAAGCGCACGCGCCCGGCGGCGCGATCGGCGCACATGGCCGAATGACGGGCCGTCGCGCCGTGCGCTCCGAATGGTTACCGACCCCACGTTGGGCCGGTAAGCGCGCCCGAAAGTGCGGCCACCGGGCATCGCCCCGATAAGCGAGCGACATCCGGAAAGGCGGCCCGCAGCACAATCGCCCTTGTTCACCGGGCTCTTTTCAATTCCAGCGAGTGTGGCATACCTATTTCCAATGCAGCCACGACCCGACGATTCACTCGCACGAGCCGAAGCCTTCATCACCCGCTGGCAGGGCCAGGAGGGTGGCCAGGAGCGCGCCAATTACGCTCTATTCCTAACCGAACTGTGCGATGTGCTCGGTCTGCCCCACCCCGACCCCGCCGACGCCAGCCACGAACGCAACGACTACGTCTTCGAGCGTGTCGCGCAGCGGCATCTCGCCGACGGCGACGCCATCGGGCGTATCGACCTTTATCGCGAAAACTCCTTCGTTCTCGAAGCCAACCAAAGCCGCTGGAAGGGCGGCGCCAAGGAAATCCCCGGCGCCACCGAAGAGGAAGAGAATTGGTTGACACCTTGAGTCGACGCGAGCGCAGCGTGCGCATGAGCCTCATAAGAGGCAAGCACTCCAAGCCGGAAATGCTTGTGAGGCGACTGGTCCACGCGATGGGCTATCGGTATAGGCTGCACACCAAAGATTTGCCGGGAAAGCCAGACCTAGTGTTTAGAAGTCGCGGCAAAGTAATTTTTGTGCATGGTTGCTTTTGGCACCGTCACGCGAGCGGGCGTTGCCATTTAGCCCGCCTGCCAAAATCTAGGCGAGATTTTTGGCTCCCCAAGCTCGAATCAAATAGACTGCGCGATATTCACACTGAAAAGCTCCTTCGAAGGGCTGGTTGGAAAATTTTGGTTGTCTGGGAATGCCAATTGGGGAATAAAGAACAATTGGAGAACAAAATTAGGCGATTCCTGGAGGGATCGAATGCGGGCAGTCGAACTTTTCGCCGGCGCCGGCGGGCTGGGGCTGGGAGTTAGCCAAGCCGGTTTTAAGCCAATTCAAATCGTTGAATGGGATCGTTGGTGTTGTGACACCATACGACAAAACCGATCAAGAAGGATTAAGCACGTAGGCGCTTGGCCCGAGCCATTCGAAGGTGATGTTCGCGACATCGACTTTCGACCCCTCGAAGAGCGAGTTGAACTTATTTCGGGTGGCCCGCCGTGCCAGCCATTTTCGTTGGGCGGCAGGCACCGAGGTAGCGCTGATAACCGCGATATGTGGCCGGAGGCGGTTCGGTCAGTCCGCGAAATTCGTCCAAAGGCTTTCATTTTTGAAAATGTTAAGGGACTTACAAGGTCAACGTTTGCAGGCTACTTCAACTACATACTTCTTCAACTTCAATACCCAAGCCTGCACCCGAAGAAGTCCGAAACGTGGGAAGATCATTCAGCGCGACTACAGCGCCATCATTTGAGTAGGCCATCAAACAAAGAAGAATATCGTGTCGTTTTTGACGTTCTAAACGCGGCCAATTTTGGGGTTCCGCAGCGCCGCGAACGCGTTGTTTTCGTGGGCTTTCGCGCGGATTTGGGAATTGAGTGGGCTTTTCCAAACGCCACTCATAGTCTCGACGCGCTACTGTGGGAGCAGTGCAGGAGTGGTGAGTATTGGGAACGGCATCGCATTGCGACTATTCGGCGGAACATTGACGCACGGTTGCACGCGCGCGGGATGTCTCTTGCAGGCAAGCCAACTACCTTGCCCTGGCGCACCACGCGAGATGCGATTGGCAATCTGCCGCCTCCGGAAATGCGGCAAAGCGATAATATTCTGAACCATAGATTCCAACCTGGAGCGCGAAGCTACCCGGGACATACAGGGAGTGCGCTTGATGAGCCCGCGAAAACGCTAAAGGCCGGCGTGCACGGCGTACCCGGCGGTGAAAACATGCTGGTGGCTGATGATGGCGGCGTTCGCTATTTCACGGTGCGGGAAAGTGCGCGGCTTCAAACGTTTCCCGACAATTATTTATTTCACGGCTCCTGGACGGAAACGATGCGCCAGCTTGGGAATGCGGTGCCAGTCGCACTTGCGGCCGTTATTGCAAAATCCGTGCGGAAGCAATTAGTCTCCCAAGAAAAAAGGGTGCTAAGGACGACGTGACCGACAGGCAATACAATCCGCTTGATAAAATTAACCTCGGAAAGAGTGTCGCAGAGGCACTTCTCGACCGCCCATTGGTTTCTTTGGGGAAACTACAGCCCTTTGAGGGCGCCGGGGTTTATGTAATTTACTACATGGGCAAGTCGCCGCCCTATAAGGAAATGGGCCGTCGCAATACGCAAAGTGCGGATTGGCCAATTTACATTGGAAAGGCCGTGCCATCGGGCTCGCGCCGCGGGTCTTCTCTTTTTTCGGAAATACGCGGCCGCGTTCTCTTTAATCGCCTTCAGGAACATGCCGATAGCATCGGCGCAACAGATCTTAATATTCATGACTTCAAGTGCCGGTACCTTATCGTCGATGATATTTGGATCCCCCTCGGTGAGTCTCTTCTGATCGCTCGATTCAAGCCAGTCTGGAATCAAATTCTTGATGGTTTCGGCAACCATGACCCGGGTGTCGGACGCTATAACGGTATGCGCCCCTTGTGGGACGTCCTACATCCAGGGCGCGCCTGGGCAGACCGATGTCAAAAGCGCACTGAAACGAAAACTCAACTCGCGCAACGCGTGCTGGAATTTCTCAATGCAAACCCGCCGCCAGAGGACCCGCACATTAGCTTTGATACACCGCCGACAAAATGAGCCTCCCGAAAAATACCATCAATTTAAATTTTACCTCGATCGTCGCACCCGCGCATCCCAATCCGAGCCCCCTCACCCGCCCGCCTCCGCTGGCGCTGCGGCGGGCAACCTCCCCCCGCGCAACGGTGGGGAGGGTCGCCGCGAACACCGTGAGCGGCGGGGTGGGGGGCAGCGCAACCCCCCCACCCCCGACCCCTCCCCACCACGCGCTGCGCGCGCGGGGGGAGGGGCGAAGCAGGCGCACCGCCCCATCACCAAAGACGCCATCTTCCATTACGTCTACGGCGTGCTGCACGATCCGATCTACCGCGAGAAATACGCGCTCAACCTCAAGCGCGAATTCCCGCGCATCCCGTTCTATGCCGACTTCTGGCAATGGGCCGAGTGGGGCGAACGATTGATGGCGCTCCATATCGGCTACGAGACGGTCGAGCCGTGGCCGCTCGAACGGCTCGACGCACCCGACGAGAAGTCGCGCAAGGCGGGGCTTTCGCCCAAGGCCATGCTCAAGGCCGACAAGGAGGCGGGCGTCATCCGGCTCGACAGCGAGACGCAACTGACCGGCGTGCCGGGCGAGGCGTGGACCTACAAGCTCGGCAACCGCTCGGCGCTCGAATGGATCCTCGACCAGTACAAGGAAAAGACGCCGAAAGACCCGACCATCCGCGAGAAATTCAACACCTATCGCTTTGCCGATCACAAGGAGAAGGTGATCGACCTGTTGCGGCGCGTGACGCGCGTTTCGGTCGAGACCATGAAGATCGTGGAGGCGATGAAGGCGGAGAAGCGTTGACAGGCCGGCGAAGAAGGTTCGCGATTTGTTCGTACGTTTGAAGGACAATATCGAGTGGCTGGTGCGTCATGTTCCTCGTCCACAATGAGCAGACAAAACATGCTGCCGCATGGCTGAACGCGCTTGCGACCGCGCTGGTCGCGGCCGGTGTTTTCGCGCCAGCGGCGGCATTGCTGTATGGCCTATCGCATTTGACGACCGAACGCTGGATCATGGTCGCGCTGGCCTTGGGTTGCGTTGGATTGGGGGCAGCCCTACATCTTATGGGGAGAGCCGTGCTTCGGAGGTTGCGCGAATGAACCTCGCAGACATCGACCCGCTCAAGGTTTACGTGATCGCCTCGCCCTTCCTGGTGTTCGCCGTGGGGCTGGGGGTGGTGCTGCTCACGGGCTGGCTCGACCGGCGCGAGCAGCGCCGGCATCCGGCCGAGTGATGGCGCGAATGAGCGCCTTCCAAATTCTCGCTTTGGCGTGGGTTCCGGTCGCCGTCGCGACGATCGTCGGTTTTGCATTTTTCTTCGGTTGGCTCGATCACCGCGCGGAAAGGCGCAAGGCGCGCCCCGCGGCGGAATAACGCGTGGATCGCGCCCGGCGATCGAGCGCCGCGACGGCAGACCTGTTCGGATCCGAGCCCGCCCCCGCCTATCGTCCCGATCCCGACAAGGTGCGCGCGCGGCTGCAAAAGATATCAGCCGAGGCGCGCGCTTCCGAAACGTTGCCCTGGGAGCCGACCACGCTCTCGCTCTACCGCACCATCTTCCCGCAGATGGCGGGCTTCCTGCCCGAGGACGAGGGCACGCAGCTTTGCTTCCAGTTCGAGGAAGAACTGGCGCGGCTGAAGGCGGCATGAGCGGCGGCGCGCGCGACCAGAGGTGACACGCATCGTCCGCCCCGCCCCGCTACACTCGCGGCATGGACCGCGATTCTCCGCTCACCGACCGGCCCGCGCTGCGGCGCCGGCTGTCGCTGCCGCTGCTCACGCTCTACGGGCTCGGCATCACCATCGGCGCCGGCATCTATGTGCTGATCGGCACCGTCGCCGGCCATGCCGGCCGGCACGCGCCCTATGCCTTCCTGCTCGCCGGCCTCGCCATGGCCTTCACGGTCGGTTCCTATGCCGAGCTCGCCACCCGCTTTCCGGTGAGCGCCGGCGAGGCCGCCTATGTGCGCGCGGCCTTCGGCTCGCGGCTGGCCTCCACGCTCACCGGCCTCCTCACCCTGGTCGTCAGCGTGGTCGCCTCCGCCACGGTGGCGATCGGCGCCGCCGGCTATATCGGGCAGTTCGTCGACCTGCCGCACGGCCTGCTGGTGACGCTGGTGGTGGGCGGGCTCGCCGCCGTCGCCGCCTGGGGCATTCTCGAATCGGTGCTGCTCGCCAGCCTGTTCACGCTGGTCGAGGCCGGCGGCCTCATCGCCATCATCGCCGCCGGGCTCGCCGCGCAGGTGCCGGTCGGCGCCGCGCTGGCGCCGCCGCCGCTCGCGGCGGACGCGCTCGCCGGCATCGCCTATGCGAGCCTGATCGCCTTCTTCGCCTTCATCGGCTTCGAGGATCTCGCCAATGTGGTGGAGGAGGCCAAGGCGCCGCATCGCGACATTCCGCGCGCCATGGTGCTGACGCTGGTCATATCGACGGCGCTTTATCTGGCGGTGGCGGCGATTGCGGTGTCGGCGGTGCCGGCCGGCGAGCTCGCGGCCTCGCCGGCGCCGCTCAGCCTGGTATTCGAGCGGCTGGCCGGCGTCAGCCCGGCGACCGTCAGCCTGATCGCCATCGCCGCCACGCTCAACACCATCCTCGCGCAAATGACGATGGCCGCCCGCGTCGTCTACGGCATGTCCCGCCAACACGATCTGCCGCGATTTGTCGGCCGCGTGCACGCGGCCACCGCCACACCGGTGGTGGCCACCATGCTGATCGCGGCGGCGACGCTCGTGCTGGCCCTTCTCGTGCCGTTCGAGCGGCTGGCGGAATTGACATCGCTGGCGACGCTCCTCGTATTCGCGCTGGTGAACCTGTCGCTATTATGGCTGCGCCTGACCAAGACGCCGCCGCATACGCCGCATGTGCGGGTGCCACTCTGGGTTCCGGCGGCGGGACTCGCGGTTTCGCTCGCCATGATGGCCGCGGCGGGCCTGGGGTGAGGAGGCTGGCGGCTTCAGGACGCCGCCAACGTCAGTTCGTTCGACCGCTCCGACGACACCACGGCAGCGGCCGGAAAGGCCAGCCTGAACACCGCGCCGCGGCCCGGCGCGTCGCCGACGCTGACCGATCCGTGCAGCGCCTTCATGATCCGCTCGACGATCGCCAGGCCCAAGCCGGCGCCGCTCGTGTTGCGATCGCCGCGCCAGAACCGTTCGAACACGGCGGCGCGCTGCGCGGCCGGAATGCCCGGCCCCGAGTCGACCACCTCGATGGCCCCGCGGCTGGTCACCCGGATCCGCACCGATGTGCCTCGCGGCGTATGCTGGATGGCGTTTTCGATGAGATTGCCGAGCGCGGCCCGCAACGCGAAGCTGCTGGTGCGCAGCCGGACCGGCGGATTGCTGCGCGACAATTCGATCGTCTTTTCCGACGCAAGCGCGAGCGGCGCAAAACCCGCGGCAATATCGGCCACCGCCGCGTTCAGATCGATCACCTCGTCGACATTGAACGACGGCGACTCCAGCCGCGCGACCAGCAGCAGCTGCGACACAATCCGGCTCATATGCTCGACATCGGCCCGCAGCAGGCCGGCGATCTCCGGCTCGTTCAGCGAATCCAGATTGGCCATCAGTACCGCGAGCGGCGTGCGCAACTGATGCGCCGCATTGGCGTTGAATTCGCGCTGCCGCCGCAGCCCTTGTTCGAGCCGGTCGAGCGCCGCGTTCATCGACCGCACGAGCGGCAGGATCTCGAGCGGCACCTGATCGGTCGGCAGGCGCACACCGGAATTCGCCGGCCCGATCGTCTCCGCCAGTTTCGAGATCCGGGTCAGCGGCGCGATGGCGCGTTTGACGATCCAGAGACAAAGACCCAGCAGAACGAACAGAAACAGGATTTCGAGCCAGCCGCCATCGGTCACGAATTCGTCGAGCGCGGCCCCTCCGGCGAAACCCGGCTGTTGCGTCTGCTGCTCGACCTGAATGAAAAACGTTCGCTGACCGACGACGGTCTGCAATGCCACGCCGAACACGTGCAGCGGGCCGAGGCCGTCGGGATCGTAATCGTAAAGCTTGCGCCCGGCGGTCAGGGCCGGCAGCGAGCCCACCGCCGGCGTCCCATCGAAAACAAACTGGCCGTTCGCATCGCGCACCGCGTAGTGATAGGGACTGTCCGGACTGGCATAGGCGTCGGCCAGGCGCGACGGCAGCTTGACCTCGACGGAACCGTTGCCGTTCACGACCAGGTACTTGGCGATCACGCGAGCCTGATCGAGCAGCGCCTGCTCGCGCAACCCGGCATCCGTCCATTTTGTCTTGAGATAAAGCCAGCCCAACGCGCAAAGGCTGGCAATCACGATGGTGGCCGTGAGACCGAAGGCGATACGCCGCAATAACGAGTAAGGCCTCACGCGTTCTGTTCCTTCAACAAATAGCCGATGCCGTACAACGTATGGATCGCGCAGCCGGCATTGCACGGAGCAAGGCGCCGCCGCAGGCGTGAAATCAGAGCTTCGACGCTGTTGGGACTGACATTCCTGTTCAGGCCGTACAAGGCGTCCTCGAGCGTCGCTCGCGCAACCACCTGCCCCTCCCGGCGCATCAGTATTTCGAGCGCCTCGAATTCGCGCGCGGAGAGATGCAAGCCGGCGCCGTTCACCGTGATTTGGCGCGCGCCGACGTCGAGACACAGGTTGCCGACGGTGAGCACCGCGGCGAGCGCCTGACCGGGCCGGCGCAACAAGGCTCTCAATCGCGCCGCCAATTCCGACATCGCGAACGGCTTCACGAGATAGTCGTCGGCCCCGGCATCGAGACCAGTCACGCGATCCTCAACGCCATCGCGCGCGGTCAGAACCAGGACCGGCGTGGCCAGCCTGTGCTGCCGCAGTTCGTGCAGGACTTCGAGCCCATCACGATCGGGCAAGCCGAGATCGAGCAAAATCGCGTCATAGGCCATCTGCTTGATCGCATGAGTTCCCTGCGCCGCGGTCGGACAGGAGTCCACCCCGAATCCAAAGCGGGCCAAGCCCTTGGTGATCGACTCGGCCAGCCGGGAATGATCCTCGATCAGCAGGACACGCACGGAACACCGCTGCAAGTGAAGCCCAGATCCCTACACCGCTCCTTATCACAGGCCGCGGCCCGCGTTGAAAGGAAGAAAACGCGGCGAGGTTCTTGTTCGCGCGTCCGGCTTTCCTGGGAATAGAGGCCGGACAGCGCATCAGCGCATGACGACCCGGCCGGGACGGAAGGCAGCAATTCGTTAGGCTTTCTCGCAACACCCGATTAGTCGCAACCATCCGGCAAGAGATTTCCAACTTTCGGTGATTGTCAGGACTCTGTCAGGACTTCGCAGCCTCGACCTCCTTAGTATTACGCACAGGGTGGTCAACAGATACCATTTGTTCCGGTCTTTGCATCGTGTTGACGCCCCTGGGTGTGAGGAATGGGCTCTGTTTCTTGAGGGCTCGGACGGGTTGGGGAACGTCATGTCTTTTGCGGAAAGCGAGCCTTGTCTTGATCTTTCGCCCCAAATTGACGGTCTAGAACGACAAAACTCCGCGACGGCATCGACGTTTTTGCCCACACTGCTGGGTGCAATCGCGGCCATTGTCCTGGCCCTTGGCGCCAGCCAGCCGGCCAACGCGCTGCCCAGCTTTGCGCGCCAGACCGGCCAGCCGTGCGGCACATGCCACACCGATTACCCCGGACTGACGCCGTTCGGCCGCCTGTTCAAACTAAACGGATACACGACCGGCGGCGGACCCTTCCGCACCACGATTTTTCCGTCAGCGGGCGATCCGGCGCGCGACCTGGCCAGCTATGCGAAGAGCCACGACGGCGGGACACTCGCCAATCCATTCGGGTGGCACGACACCGGCAACATCTGGGTGCCGCCGATCTCGGCAATGGGCGTCTTCGGCTACACGCACACGGATGCGCCGCAGGCTGGCCTCGACCCGTACAATCCCAACGACAATTTCACGATTCCACAGGTCAGCCTGTTCTGGGGCGGCGCGATCACGCCACACGTCGGCGCCTTCTCGCAGTGGACCTATGACGGCTATTCGGCCTGGGGCTGGGACAACCAGGATTTCCGCTTCGCCAATACCGGCACGCTCGGCACGATGGATATCATTTACGGCATCTCGGCGGACAACAACCCGACCATGGGCGACCCGTGGAATACCGCCCCCGCCTGGGCCTTTCCCTACATGACATCGAATGTGGCGCCCGATCCGGGGGTCGGCACGATGCTGGACGGCACCTATGCCCAGGAAGCCGGCGGTGCCGGCGCCTACGCCTTCATCGACAATCTCGTTTATTTGCAGGTGTCGGGCTACAAGTCGATCAATCACAACGCCTTGGCCAAGCTGGGCGCCGATCCGTTCGGCGCGCCGGTCATCGACGGCGTGGCGCCCTATTGGCGCGCGGCCATCGAGCCGCATTGGGGCAACCACTGGCTCGAATTCGGCGCGTTCGGCATGTATGCCCGCGTCCACCCCTGGAGCACGACGGTCGACGGCGAGACCTATGCGGGCACCGACCGCTACACCGATGTCGGCTTCGACGCGCAATATCAATACCAGGGCTACAATTACTGGTTCACCCTGCGCGGCACCTATATCCATGAGAACCAGTCGCTGGACGCGAGCTTCGCCGCGGGCGACGCCGCCAATCCGACCAACACCCTGAACTCGCTGAAGCTGTACGGATCCTTGGCTTACGGCAACGACAACAGGGTCGTTCTCAGCGGCCAGTATTTCGATGTCTGGGGATCGAACGACGCTTCGTTCTATGCCGGCGACACGAACGGTTTCGTGGCCGAACTCGCCTACATCCCCTTCATCAGCAGCCAGTCCCCGGTGTGGCCGTGGGCGAATGCGCGCATTGCCATTCAGTACACCTACTACGACAAGTTCGATGGCGACACCGTCCACGCTCACGACAACAACACGCTGTTCCTCTACGCATGGCTCGCGATGTAACGCGCGGCGTTTTCCGAGCCGCACAGCCACGTCGCATACCGAATGTTGAAGGGTGCGGAAGCACGACAAGGCGGTGAGACAATGACTCGAGTGCTCGAAAAGATCGTCCGGGGCCGGATGACGAAAGGCATTGTCGTGCCGGTTGCCTTCGTGATCCTGACGATTGTCTCCGCCGGGGCGGGCCGCGCCGAGGATACGGGTGCCGTTTCGGCCTCCGCGGTCCAGGCCAAGACGAAATATTGCGAAGTCTGCCACGGCGCCGACGCGCGCGGCTTCCTCGGCTATTACCCCATCCCGCGACTCGCCGGCCAGCAAGTCGAATACATCGAAAACCAGCTCAAAGGGTTCATCGAGCACAAGCGCGCCAACACCGCCTCGCCGACCACGACGAACATCATGTTCGACGTGGGTCATGTCCTGAGCCCGGCGATGATCAAGGCCCTGGCCACGAATTTCCACGCCCTCAATCCGTCGCCGGTGGGCGGCGCCCCCAAGGACAACCTGGCCGCGGGAAAGACGATCTTCGACGAAGGCGTCGCCGGCACCGATGTGCCGCCCTGCGCCTCGTGTCACGGCGCCCAAGGCGAGGGCAACGGGGAAATTCCGCGCCTGGCCGGCCAGCTCTATCCCTATGTCGTCAAGCAGCTGACGAACTGGAGCAAGGAGCGGGCCGAAAAGAACGCCGATGTCATGGCCCCCATCGCGCATGACTTGACAGCGTCGCAGATCGAGGCGGTCGCCGCCTATGTCAGTTATCTGAAGTGAGCTCTTTCATTTGGTCGAGAACGGGCAGCTCATCATGTCAACAACGGCGCGCCGGATGAAATGGCGGCTCATGAAATTCTATGGGGTGGGATTAGCGTCGGGTTTAGCGATCCTGGCCGCCGTCTGTGCGGGTGCGACGTACGCGGCCGCGGCCGGAACGTCCGGCGTCGCCGGCAAGATGCAATATTGCCAGGACTGCCACGGGATATCGGGCCAAGGCTATCGCGGTTATGTGCCGATACCGCGCCTGGCCGGACAGCAGCCCGACTATTTGATGAATCAGCTGCGCGCCTTTGTCGAAGGCCGCCGGCCGAACAGCATCATGTCCAATGTCGCGCATGTGCTGAGCCCAGCGATGATGCATGCGCTCACGAGGAGCTTCAGCAGACTCGATCCACCGCCCCTTGGCGGCGCGCCCCGGCGATACGTGGCCAGGGGACGCGCGATCTTTCAGGACGGCGATCCGGGCGCCAATGTCGCGGCTTGCGCGGCCTGCCACGGCCCGGACGCGCATGGCCACGGTGAAATCCCCCGTTTGGCGGGTCAGCTCTATCCCTACATCGTCAAGGCGCTGACCAATTGGAGCCAAGAGCGCGGCCGCATTCCGTCGAAACCGGACACGTCGGCCATCATGGAGCCGGTGGCACACAGCTTGACCCGGCCGCAGGTCGAAGCCGTGGCGGCCTATCTCAGCACGCTGAGGTGATCCCGTGTGTCGGACAGTTCGCCGCTTGCAAAAGGCAGAAAGCGCGGAATTGAGGTCATGAAACGCATCAAGCTGACGATAGCGGTCCTTGCGATCCTTGCGTCCGTCGCCCCCTCCCTGGCGGGCGAACTCGGCCATGTCGATGTCCGCAATTGCACCTGGTGTCATGGCCCGTCGGCGCAAGGCTACGCGCCGGCGCCGCGACTGGCGGGCCAGCGCTATCGCTACATCGTCAATCAGCTGCGAAGCTTCAACGCGCAGCGACGAGACAATCCTTTTTCGCATATCTACATGTGGCCGGCCGCGGCCAATCTGAGCCCGGGCGCGGCGCATGAATTGGCGCATTATCTTTCTTTGCTGCCGCCGAAAGCGGCCGGCGACGGCAATCCCGCGCTCGTCGCCATGGGCCGGGCGATCTATCAAGGGGGCGTCCCGGATTCCAATGTCGCGGCCTGCGTCGCCTGCCACGGGCCGCACGCGCAAGGCGTCGGCGAGATCCCGCGCCTGGGCGGGCTCTCCTACAGCTACCTGCGGGCACGGCTCGCGCAGTGGCGCGAGGGCTACGATGCCGGCGCGCTGCATCCGATGCCGCATGTCGCGAGCCAGTTGACACCGCAGGAGATCGCGGCGCTCGCCTCTTATCTCAGCTTCGTGCAATAGGCGGCGCGGCACGGCGGCCGCCGCCGCCATGAACCGGGGGACTTAGGTGCTCACGTCACCATTTGTTCGGTGGCCACGCCGGCGCGCGGCTTCAGGTCGAAGCCCAGGACGAACACGGTGCGCCCGCGGTCGTCGGTCACCGTCATGGTGTAGCCGCTGAGGTCGCGGATGGCCGAGGCGCAGAACGCGGCTTTGAGCTCGCGCACCTGGGCGGTGGCATGGGCGCGCGCCGCCTGCAGGCCGACCAGGTCGGAGCCGGCGGTGTCGGAGAACCGATGTTTGCCGTCGGAGAAATGGAAGTAGAAACGCGGCACGGGTGACGCTGCCTGTTACCAAGAAACGAGCGGATTACAGCAACTAGCTGACCCGAACGACATCCGGATTACCACCTATTTTTTGGTCGGATGCCGGCCCATCGCGGCCGCCGGCTGGCCTCCGGAGGCCGCCCGCGCGCCCGGCAGGGCTGCAAAAACCCTGTCAGTTGAGGGCGATAGAGGCCGTGCCTTGATCTAGATCAAAGCGGCTAAAGGCCTGCCGGCGACGTTGTTGCGGTTGCAACAAACGCGCCCGCGCGTGACCCGCGCGGTGCCCGTGCGTCCAGGGGGGAAGACGTTCATGCATACGACGACCGCGTCCGCCGCCGCCCACGCCCATCCGACCGGCTGGCGGCGTTTCGTGTATTCCACCAATCACAAGGACATCGGGACCATGTACCTGGTGTTCGCGCTGACCGCCGGCGTGATCGGCGGGCTGCTGTCGCTCGCCATGCGGCTGGAACTGGCGGCGCCGGGCCTGCAATATTTCTCGAGCGGCCACACCTTCAATTCCTTCGTCACCGCGCACGGGCTGATCATGGTCTTCTTCATGATCATGCCGGCGCTGATCGGCGGCTTCGGCAACTGGTTCGTGCCGATCATGATCGGGGCGCCCGATATGGCCTTCCCGCGCATGAACAACATCTCGTTCTGGCTGCTGCCGGCGGCGATCTCGCTGCTGGTGGTCTCGCTGTTCGTGGAAGGCGCGCCGGGCGAGAAGGGCGTCGGCGCCGGCTGGACCGTCTATGCGCCGCTGTCGACCTCGGGCCATCCCGGCCCGGCGATGGATTTCGCGATCCTCGCGCTGCACCTGGCCGGGGCGTCGTCGATCCTGGGCGCCATCAACTTCATCACCACCATCTTCAACATGCGCGCGCCCGGCATGACCATGCACAAGATGCCGCTGTTCGTGTGGTCGGTGCTGGTGACCGCCTTCCTGCTTCTGCTGTCGCTGCCGGTGCTGGCGGGCGCCATCACCATGCTGCTGACCGACCGCAATTTCGGCACCACCTTCTTCTCGGCCGAGGGCGGCGGCGACCCGATCCTGTTCCAGCATCTGTTCTGGTTTTTCGGGCATCCGGAAGTCTACATCCTGATCCTGCCGGCCTTCGGGATCATCAGCCAGGTCGTCTCGACCTTCGCGAAGAAGCCGGTGTTCGGCTATCTCGGCATGGCCTATGCGATGGTGGCGATCGGCGCGATCGGCTTCGTGGTCTGGGCGCACCACATGTACACGGTCGGGCTGTCGACCGGCGCGCAGGCCTATTTCGTCGCCGCCACCATGGTGATCGCGGTGCCGACCGGCGTGAAGATCTTCTCCTGGATCGCCACCATGTGGGGCGGCTCGATCGAGTTCCGCACCCCGATG
>Ga0180222_1002219_pt1 | contig 16390 bp, 13 predicted proteins | sample eDN5th37CKraftOP_FD_151336 | JGI IMG/M metagenome (GOLD analysis project Ga0180222, IMG submission 151336) | Enriched Organic Plus compost microbial communities from Emeryville, California, USA - eDNA 5th pass 37_C Kraft OP (version 2) (version 2) ... | reverse complement strand
GCGGTGATCGGCCTCGCCACGCCCGCGACTCCGGCGATGCGCATGACCATCGGTGCCGCCATTGTCGCCGCCTATGCGGTTTTAACTGCGGGCGAGCTGTTTTCCGACCGACGCAAGTCGGTGCAGCGGCGCTGGCCTTCATTTCTGGTGCCGGCGCTGCACGGTTTTGCCCTGATGCTGCCGATCCTGCTCGGCGACTATTTCCGTGGCGACGACATGGCCTTCGCGGACAGCATCTGGGTCGCGGCTTTCGCGATCGAACTGGTGCTCTATGCGGTTGGAACCGTGTTCGTCATTTTCATGCTGGTGTCGGAGCGGACCGTTCGTGCTCACAAGGTTGCGGCGTCGGTGGACCCGCTCACCGGCCTGTTCAATCGACGCGGTTTTGCCGAGGCGACCGCCCGGATGATCGAACGCGAGGCGAGGAGCGGCCGTCCCGTCACCGTGATGATCTTCGATATCGACCATTTCAAGTCGATCAACGACCGCTTCGGCCACGCTGCGGGAGACGAGGTGCTGTGCCGCTTCGCCCGGGTGGTGACCGGCACGCTGCGCGTCACCGATCTGTCAGGACGCATCGGCGGTGAGGAATTCGCCGCGCTGCTGCCGTGCTCCCTCGACGAGGCGATGCACGCCGCCGAGCGCGTGCGCGAGGCGTTCGCGAACTGCGGCATCACCCTGGCCAATGCCCCGGTGGAGACCACGGTCAGCATCGGCGTGGCGAGCGGTCCCGCCGGTACGGAACTGGAGGTGATGCTGCTGGCGGCCGACACCGCGCTCTACCAGGCCAAACGCGCCGGCCGCAACCGGGTGCAGGCGGCCGTATCCGATGCTTCCGGCGAACAGAACGCCGGCGTTCGTGCCGAACCGCCGGCACCGCAGCGGGCGGTGACGCAGCCGCAGCTATATCCTGCCGATGCCTGACGGCCAGCTCTGCCGGTCTACGGTCATGAATCCGCTCTCATCGTATCCGCGCGGCAAAGAGTAACCTTCTGTTTACCAAGTTCTCCGTACCATTGCCCCATGATGTCGATCAGTCACGATACCGCCCGCACCGCCATGATCTCGCTCGAAGCCGCCGCGGCTTCGGCGCGCAGCGGCTTTGCCTGCCTGTTCTCGACCTCCGATGAATATGAGATGGCCCTGATCAACCAGCGGCGTGCCGAGGGGCGCTATGCGATGCCGCGCCGCCGTTGGCCCATGGTGGCGTTCATCGGCGTGGTGCTGTCGATGGCCGGAAGCGCGATCTGGCTGTTCTGAAGCCGTGATCGGCTGCACATTGCGGCTTCAACAATCCCTGCGACTGCGATAAGCAAAAGGCGTTACAGGGAGCAGCTTTCGCCATGATTACAGAAATCGCACAGATCGAGATCAAGCCCGGATCCCAGGCCGAGTTCGAGGCCGCTGTCGGCAAGGCCCGCGCCGCCTTTCGCGCCTCGAAGGGGTTTCATGGTTTCGAACTGCATCGCTCCCTCGAAAAGCCGCAGCGCTACCGGCTCATCGTGAAGTGGGAGACGCTGGAAAATCACACCGTGGATTTTCGTGGCTCCGAGCAATTCACCGAATGGCGGGCGCTGGTCGGCCCGTTCTTCGCCGCTGCGCCGGATGTCGAGCACACCGAGACGGTGGTGACCTCAGCCGAGCGATGAGGCGATTGCCGTTTCCTCATCACTGGGCGGCGGCCACAGGTGGTTCAGCACCACCTTGATGATGGCAATGACCGGCAGCGCCAGCGCCAGTCCCCACAGTCCGAACAACACGCCGAGAAAGATTTGGGCGGCGAACAGGGTCGCCGGCGGAATACTGATGGCGTGACGCTGGATCAGCGGCGTCAGAACGTTGCCTTCCAGGAACTGGACCACGCAGTAGAGCGCGAAGGCGCTGACGATCGCGGTGAGTCCCGAACCGAGGCTGGCGAGCACGATCAGGCAGCCTGCGAGGATGGCGCCGACGTTCGGGATGAAGGTCAAGAGTCCGGTCAGGAAGCCGAGCACCAGCGCGCCGGGAATCCCGATCAGCGACAGCCCCACCCAGGTGAGGATGAACAGGGTGCTCATGGTGGCCATCTGTCCGAGCAGCCACCGCCTCAGCGTCTCGCCGATATCGTCGATCAGCTTTGCCGCTTGCGGCAGATAGGGTCGCGGGACGAAGCGCAGCAGCCCGTCGTGGTAGAGTTTCGGCTGCGCGGCGAGCAGCAGCCCGAGGAAAATCACCACGAAGAAATTGCCGACGCCTGCAAAAACCCCGACGACGATCCGAAAGGTCTGACCGACGATCGCGCCGGTGCCGGAGGCGAGGGCTCCGGCATCGGGCAGCTTGGGGGAGGAGCGGGGCCGGACCTCGATGGTGGTGCCGGCTTTGTCCGCATCTGCAGACACGTTGGGAGTCATGAAGCTGGTGTCGACGCCATGCTGCTCGAGGAAATCTCTGACGTTGCTGATCTGTGAGCGGATGGTCGAGCTCAGCGCAGTGACCTGTTGCGCGATGGTGGCGCCGCCCAGTACGGCGACACCGGACAACAGGGCCGTAAACAGCACGCAGACGATCACCAGCCGGACCGTATGGCCCACGCTGATCACGCGGGCCAGCAGATCCGTCATGGCATTGAGAAAAACGCCGAACAGGATGCCGGCAAACAGCAGGAACAGGGTCGCGGCGGAATACCAGATCAACGCCAGAAAGGCGGTGAAGGCCACGATGCCGCACCCGCCGATCGCGATGGAGCGGGCGCGACTTTGCGATGCGAGTTGTTCACCATCCGTCGAATCGGTCACCGCCAACCCCGCCGATGCTTGAAACTGCAGTTTTTCGCCGATTCGATCTCCGATCAAGCGTACCCTGGGAAAACCCCTCTCAGCGGCATTATTTGCGCCGGCCCGGCACCGAGGGTGTTCGGCGGGCCGGCGCACGGCGTTCCTTGGGAGGCGGCGAAGCATGCTGCCACGCCTCGTGAAGCAGTCCGCGCAGTTCCGCCACAGGAATGCGCTCGATCTGCGCGATCAGGTTGGCGGTCTTGCCCCACATGAATTTGACGAACAGCTCGGGAGCGGCCGCGAACAGGAATTCCTTTCGCTCCTCGGGAAGATGAAGGAAGAGGCCGTCGGGCCGCATCACGCCGAAGATGCGCTTCCTGGTGCGATAGGCGGGCCGTCCCCAATGATCGACCTCGCTGACGCCATCGAGCTTGAGGGCTATCCGGCGCACATCGGCTGGTGAAGACATGTCCCGCGCTCCGCGAATTCCCGCGCGAGGAGAGGTTACGATTGCCGGCTTGCCGTGTCGAGAATGCGTCCCCGTGACCAAAAAGGGCGCCCCGTGGGACACCCTTTTCTGATCGCGCATGGATGGCCGGGCGGTTCCGGCCGGTCGTCTGTTAGACCGAATAATACATCTCGAACTCGACCGGATGCGGGGTCATTTCGAAACGCTCGACTTCCGTCATTTTCAGCTCGATGAAGCTGTTGATGAAATCGTCGTCGAACACACCGCCGGCCTTCAGGAAGGCACGATCCTTGTCGAGGTTCTCGAGGGCCTCGCGCAAGCTGCCGCATACCGTCGGGATCTGCTTCAGCTCCTCGCGCGGCAGATCATAAAGGTCCTTATCCATCGCCGGGCCCGGATCGATCTTGTTCTTGATGCCGTCAAGGCCGGCCATCAGCATCGCCGCGAAAGCGAGATACGGGTTGGCCATCGGGTCGGGGAAGCGAACCTCCACGCGCTTGGCCTTCGGCGAAGTGGTGTAGGGGATGCGGCAGGAGGCCGAGCGGTTGCGAGCCGAATAAGCTAGCAGCACCGGCGCCTCATAGCCCGGGACCAGACGCTTGTAGGAGTTGGTCGAGGGATTGGTGAAGGCGTTGATCGCCTTGGCATGCTTGATGATGCCGCCGATGTAGTAGAGGCAGGTTTCCGACAGATCGGCATACTTGTTGCCGGCGAAGGTCGGCTTGCCATCCTTCCAGATCGACTGGTGCACGTGCATGCCCGAGCCGTTGTCGCCGAACACCGGCTTCGGCATGAAAGTGGCGGTCTTGCCGTAGATGTGCGCGACCTGATGGATGCAATACTTGTAGATCTGCATCTGGTCGGCCATGTGCACGAGGGTATCGAACTTCATGCCGAGCTCGTGCTGGGCGGATGCCACCTCGTGATGGTGCTTTTCCACCTTGACGCCCATGCGCGCCATGGCGCCGAGCATTTCGGAGCGCATGTCCTGCAGCGAATCCTGCGGCGGGACAGGGAAGTAGCCGGCCTTGGTGCGGATGCGATGGCCGAGGTTGCCGCCCTCATACTCGGTGTCGGAATTGGTCGGCAGTTCCGAGGCGTCGAGCCTGAAACCGGTGTTATAGGGCGTCGCGCTGTAGCGGACGTCATCGAATACGAAGAATTCGGCTTCCGGACCGACGAAGACGGTGTCGCCGATGCCCATGGCCTTGACCTGGGCTTCCGCCTTCTTGGCGATGCCGCGCGGGTCGCGATTGTAGGGCTCACCGGTCGACGGTTCGAGAATGTCGCAGGTGATCACCATGGTGGTTTCGGCGAAGAACGGGTCGATGGTGGCGGTCTGCGGATCCGGCATCAGCGTCATGTCGGACTCGTTGATGGCTTTCCACCCGGCGATCGAGGAGCCGTCGAACATGGTGCCTTCGGCGAACAGATCCTCGTCGATCATCGAGACGTCGAAGGTCACGTGCTGCCACTTTCCGCGCGGGTCGGTGAAACGCAGATCGACATATTTGACGTCGTTGTCCTTGATTGATTTCAGGACGTCTTGGGCAGTGGTCATGGATTCCTCTCGGGTTCGAAAAATCGATGGCGTGATGTAGCGGGGCGGTGCCGGAACCGGCAGGTGGCGGATCAGATCGCGTCGAGGCCGGTCTCCCCGGTACGGATGCGGATTGCTTCCTCGATATTGGAGACGAAGATCTTGCCGTCGCCGATGCGGCCGGTCTGGGCGGCGCGGCGGATCGCCTCGATGGCTTTCTCGACGAGATCGTCGCCGATCACGATCTCGATCTTCACTTTGGGAAGGAAGTCGACCACGTATTCGGCGCCGCGATAAAGCTCGGCGTGGCCCTTCTGCCGGCCGAAACCCTTGGCTTCGGTGACGGTAATGCCTTGCAGGCCGATCTCCTGAAGAGCTTCCTTCACCTCGTCGAGCTTGAATGGCTTGATGATGGCTTCGATCTTCTTCACTGACTGTCTCCGGCACTCAGGTCCCTCGCGAGAGGGGCAGATGCGACCTATCGTGCACCTCTTGGCGAGGCCTCCGCTCGGGTGACGACGCAGGCGACAGCCTGTCCGCAGCCAAGGAAGGTGATGGCCCTACCGCAAGCAGGGCCCATGCCAAGAAGGGGCGTTTCTGATTTCGATCAGTTATCAGAAGATCCATCCGCCTTCCACGTGAGCGCTGTCGGATTGGGCAGCACGTCCCGGTCTATAAATGGGCAGTGTGCTCATTTATTAGGCAGTTGCGGCCAAAGGGAGAGGAAAACACGTCGATCCTCTTGCGATCATGCGGCGCCACATCGAGAGTCGGCCCATGCAGGTTCTGACGACAAGCGAGATGGGCAGGGCGGATCAGCTGGCGATCGCGGCCGGGACCAGCGGCTTTGCCTTGATGTTGAGCGCCGGACGCGCGGTGGCAGATGCCGCGATCGATCTGGTCGATAGCGGGCCGATCGCGGTGGTGGCCGGCGGCGGCAACAATGGCGGGGATGGATTCGTCGCCGCGGCGGAGCTTTTGGCGCGCGGCCATGCGGTCACTGTCATGCTGCTCGGCGAGCGTGACGCCCTGACCGGCGACGCGGCGCTTGCAGCCCGCAACTGGAGCGGTCCGATCCTGCCGGCTACCCCGGCCGCGATCGGTTCTCCCGGCCTGATCATCGATGCGTTGTTCGGCGCCGGTCTGAACCGGCCCGTGAAGGACGGGGCCCGCGATCTCGTCGAGGCCATCAATGCTTCGGGCGCGCCGGTGCTGAGCGTCGACCTGCCGAGCGGGATCAATGGCAATACCGGCGCGGTGATGGGGGCGGCGGTCTCCGCCACCGAGACCGTGACGTTCTTCCGCCGCAAGCCCGGCCACCTCCTGCTGCCGGGCCGCACCCATTGCGGCCGGGTCCGGGTCGTGGACATCGGCATCGACGCTTCGGTGCTTGATGATATCAGGCCGCAGGCCTTCGAAAACATCCCGGCCCTGTGGCGGGAGGCTTTCCCGGTGGTGCGGGTGGACGGGCATAAATATGCCCGGGGCCACGCGGTCGTGGTGTCGGGCGGCGCCGCTGCGACCGGTGCGGCCCGGCTTGCGGCACGCGGGGCGTTGCGCGGCGGCGCGGGCCTGGTGACGGTGCTGTCGCCGCGCGAGGCGCTCGCAATCAATGCGGCGGCGCTGACAGCGGTGATGGTCCGCCCGGTCGATACGGTGGACGAGTTCACCGCCTTGCTGGCGGACCGCCGGTTGAATGCCTGCATCATCGGGCCTGCTGCTGGCATCGGTGGGCATACCCGGTCGATGGTGCTGGCGGCCCTCGGCGGGGACCGCGGGGTGCTGCTGGATGCCGATGCGCTCACCAGCTTTGCCGATCGGCCGGACGATCTGTTTACCGCCATTCGCCCGGCGGCGGCCTCCGGAACGGGGATTGTCCTCACTCCGCATGCTGGGGAGTTTTTTAGATTATTCAGCGAGATGGATAACAAACATCCATTTAAATCTAAGCTTGAGCGAGTGCGTGCCGCAGCGCTCCGGTCGGGCGCCGTGGTGCTCCTGAAGGGGCCTGACACGGTGGTTGCGAGCCCTGACGGCCGCGCTGCCATCGCCGCCAATGCGCCGCCCTGGCTGGCGACGGCGGGCTCCGGGGATGTGCTGTCCGGCATGATCGGCGGTCTGCTGGCGCAGGGCGTCGCGTCGTTCGAGGCGGCCTGCATCGGTGTGTGGATGCATGGCGAGGCCGGGCGCGAGGCCGGGCCCGGGCTGATCGCAGAGGACCTGCCGGAGGTGCTGCCGGCAGTGTTTCGCCGTCTCTACGACGAGTTTGACATCGATTATTGACCGCGGGGCCTGGTCACGGAGGCGCGCCGGCGCGACGCTTTCCTACGAGACAGCGTAGCTGTGGAGCTGTCGCGGCGCCGCCCAGTCGGCCGCCAGGGCCTCCATCAACCAGCGTCCGCCATGTGCGGCCTGAAAGGCCAGCCGTTGGGTCTGGCCCGGGCCGATCGCCAGCGTGTCGAGCCAGAACGGCTTCCAGCCGTCGTCGAGACGATCGAGCAGCCGGGCGTGGTGTCCGTGCAGGTGAAAGGTCACCGGTATTGACGCGCGGTTGGTCAAGGCGAGCACCACGGTACGGTTGCGTTTGACCTGGAAGGCGGGTGACGCGGTAGCGCCAAACCGGGCCGGCAAGGCCCAGCCGCCAATCGGGGCCCGGTCGAGGTCGATCTGCACGCGCAGGGCGTTCTTCAGGTCGAGCCGGTCGGGCAAGCCCTCGGCCGCGGTGGCAGGCGGATCAGGCAGCGGCTGGGTGCGCAACGGAGCCTCGGGGCTGATGCGCAGGCGGCCGATCGTCCGGGGCTCGGTGCCATCGTAAAGCAGGATCGGGGTCTCCGAGCCAGGAGCGAGGGTGGCGTCAAGCAGGACGCCGAGCCGGGTTCCCGGCGCCAGGATGATCTGGCCGTCGCGGGCCGTGAAGGGTTCTGCAGGGCGCCCGTCAATGTCGATTACCCGGAGCTGATAATCTGATATTCTTATCGCAATCACAGAGCGATGGCACCCATTCATAAAGCAAATTCTCAGGCGCTCCTGAGGGCGGAGCGTGAGGTCCCGGTCCGGCTTGCCGTTGACGGTGTAGCGCAACGCGGCGTCGGCGGCGGCGGGATGCCCGGGGGCCAGGAAGCCGCCATCGCCGGCGCGCCGCCAGTCCTCGATCAGCATGACCTCATCACGATCGGTTTCAGCCTTGCGATCGGGCCGGACTATGACCGAGAGGCTGTTCGAGGCGCGGGCCTGTCCGTCGCCAAGCAGCCGGGCGTCGCACATCATGGTCCACGCCTGATCCGCCTCCAGTGTGAAAGTATCCGCTCCGCCAGGGGGCACCGCAGGGCGCACGATCAGCGGCTCCGCGGCGGCCGCGCCGTAAACACCGCGCCAGTTCAGAACGGACGGGACTGGCAACCCATTATGGAATGTGACTCCGATCCGCTCGCCGCGCCGGAAGGTCAGCGGCGGAGCTGCAGGTTCTGTTATCAGCTCCCATAGCTCCGAGGGCGGGCCGTCGGGGGCGATCGACCGTGTCGCAGGCCGGGCGCGCAGCACCAGACTCGGCGACGGTGCGCCCGCCTGCTGGGCGAGGGCTTGCGGCGCGATCAGGGTTGCGGCGCCAAGCCCGCCAAGCAGGCTGCGGCGGTCGATGCGGACAGGCGTAAACGGTACAGATGTCATGGCAAATCCGGATCATGTCCCGCCGGCAAAGTCCAGCGGATGCGGGCCGGACAGGACTTGCGCCAAAATCCGGGGCGTCCCATTTTTTTGCTGCGCCGGGACGCGCGCATGTTATAAGCCGGCCAACGATCGCGATGATTTTGCGGGAGCTGCCGCATCATCCGGGCCGGGCGGCTTGCCGTTTCGCTGCGGGGATGTGCCGGTTGGATGGCTCCCGGCGAAATCGTTACGGTCGATTTCAGCATGTTGGAGCAAGCGACACGGCCGAAGAACGTTCCACGCTGTTCGGATGATGCCACGGGACTTGCAGCCGGACAACAGAACGGGCGGGCGTGGCGGAATTGGTAGACGCGCTGGATTTAGGTTCCAGTGACGAGAGTTGTGGGGGTTCGAGTCCCTCCGCCCGCACCAAACGGGATCGTTGAGGTTGCTCCCAGCGTTTTTCCGGAGGTTTCCGCAGCAATGTGGTCCGCCGAACAGCCGTTCCGGGTCAGGCCGGGCGGCGCAGAGTGAAGATTGACAACGACCGGCCATCGGCCGGCCAAGTGGGAAGAAGATTGACGCCATGCAGGTGAATGAGACCGTCGCCGACGGATTGAAGCGCGAGTTCCAGATCAGCATTCCGGCCTCGGATCTTGAGGCCAAGGCTGATGCCCAGCTCGCCGATCTCAAGGGCCGTGTCCGTTTGAACGGTTTCCGCCCCGGCAAGGTACCGGCGGCCCACCTGAAGAAGCTCTATGGCCGCTCGGTGATGGCAGAGACCGTAGAGAAGACCATTCAGGAGACCAACAGCCAGATCTTCACCGAGCGCGGCTTCAAGCTTGCGACCGAGCCGAAGGTGACGCTGCCGACCGAGGAAAAGGCGGTTGAGGACATCCTGGCCGGGAAGGCCGATCTGACCTACACCGTTGCGATCGAGGTGGTGCCGGCGATCGAACTGGCCGACTTCAAGGGCTTCAGCGTGGAGAAGCCGGTGGCCGACGTCACCGACACCGACGTGGATGAGGCCATCAAGCGGATCGCCGACCAGAACCGCAGCTATGAGGACAAGGGCGAGGGCGCCAAGGCCGAGGCCGGCGACCGCGTCACCATCTCGTTCAAGGGAACGATCGACGGCACGCCGTTCGACGGCGGCACCGGCGAGGGGATTCAAGTCCTGATCGGATCGAACACCTTCATCCCGGGTTTCGAGGAGCAGCTCATCGGCATCGCCAAGGATGAGACCCGCACGCTCAAGGTTCCCTTCCCGAAAAACTATGCCAATGCCGAACTGGCGGGCAAGCCGGCTGAGTTCGAGACCACCGCCACCCTGATCGAGAAGCCGATCGACCGGGTGATCGACGAGGAGTTCGCCAAATCGCTGGGTCTCGAGTCTCTCGACAAGCTCAAGGAAGCGGTGCGTGAGCGGATCAGTGCCGAATATGCCGGCGCGTCGCGCCAGCGGGTCAAGCGTGCGCTGCTGGATCGCCTGGACGAGGCGCACAAGTTCGAGGCGCCGCCGTCCCTGGTCGAGGAAGAATTCAAGCTGATGTGGAACTCGATCAAGGCGGAGATGGAGTCGGCCGGCCGGACCTTTGCCGACGAGGATACCACGGAAGAGGCGGCGACTGCCGAGTATCGCAAGATCGCCGACCGCCGGGTCCGCCTGGGTCTGGTTCTGTCCGAGATCGGCGAGAAGAACAAGATCACCGTCAGCGATGACGAAGTCAGCCGTGCGGTCATCGAGCGGGCCCGCCAGATGCCCGGCCGCGAGAAGCAGGTATGGGATTATTATCGCAGCAATCCCAGCGCTTTGGCGCAGCTTCGTGCACCAATCTTTGAGGACAAGGTGGTCGACTTCCTGCTCGAACTGGCCGCCGTCACCGAGAAGAAGGTGTCGCGTGAGGAGCTGTTCCAGGACGAGGATGCCGACAAGACGGCGGCGTGATCCGGGGGGCGGAGCGTCCGTCCGCTCGGCTCCGGCCGGGCTCTGCCGGCGGCTGTTAAGGATGACGGGCGAAAGCACCGCGGCGGCGTGATCCGTCGCTATGCCGTCTCGGCCGAATCGGCTTGAACTGGCCGCGAGGCTGTCAGTGGCGGCGGGGGCATCACGCTCTTGTCGCCGCCTGATCGGCTCATATCTGTATACCGCCTTCGTCCAAGCCTTTCAGGCGGCATGGGTCGCGGCGGACCGGTTCTCGGTCCCTGCGGGGCATGACTGCCCTGTCCAACCTTCAGGTGAGAAATGCGCGATCCGGTCGAAACCTATATGAACCTTGTGCCGATGGTGGTCGAACAGACCAACCGCGGCGAGCGGGCCTACGACATTTTTTCGCGCCTTCTGAAGGAGCGCATCATTTTCCTCACCGGGCCGGTCGAGGATGGGATGTCGACCCTGGTGGTGGCGCAGCTGCTGTTTCTGGAAGCCGAGAATCCGAAAAAGGAGATCTCGATGTACATTAACTCGCCGGGCGGCGTGGTGACATCGGGTCTGGCGATCTACGACACCATGCAGTTCATCCGGCCGCCCGTCACCACGCTGTGCACGGGGCAGGCGGCGTCGATGGGATCGCTGCTGCTGGCCGCGGGCGAGAAAGACATGCGCTTCGCGCTGCCGAACGCGCGCATCATGGTCCACCAGCCGTCCGGCGGATTCCAGGGGCAGGCCACCGACATCATGCTCCACGCCCAGGAAATCCTGAATCTCAAGAAGCGCTTGAACGAGATTTATGTGCGGCACACCGGCCAGACCTACAAGGCGATTGAGGATGCGCTGGAACGTGACAAGTTCCTCACCGCCGAGGCCGCCAAGGAATTCGGCCTGGTCGACAAGGTGATCGACAAGCGCATCGACGAGCCGGCCCCGATCAAGCCGGCCTGATGACAGAAGGCCCGGAACCGCGGGCGAGGCAGACCAGGGCGGTGGGCATCGTTCGTCGGCGTCCGGTTCCTGGTTCGAGCAGCGGCGTCGGAGCGGCCGGGGCAAAATGCCTCGTCAAGGTCGCACCGATGCCGTAAATCACGCTATTGTCACGCAACGGCCCCCCGGTGGGGTTAGCGAATTCTTGATAGTCGGCTGTCAGCATGGTTGGCTGAGTCAGGCGACCCCATATACTGAGGGATTGAGCCTGCCGCGATTCGTTGCGGAATGTGCGTGAGGAAGGCGGGTCCCTCTTGGTACGGTTATTGCTCCAATCGACAGGCCGAACGGAGTGTGTCGGATTGGAGCGGTCTCCCGCAGGGAGACCGAACGGAAGACGGAGACAGGAATGAGCAAGGTCGGTAGCAGCGACTCGAAGAACACTCTCTATTGCTCGTTCTGCGGCAAGAGCCAGCACGAGGTGCGCAAGCTGATTGCGGGACCCACCGTCTTCATCTGCGACGAGTGCGTGGAGCTGTGCATGGACATCATCCGTGAGGAGAACAAGTCCTCGCTGGTGAAGTCGCGCGACGGCATCCCGACGCCGAAGGAAATCTGCAAGGTCCTCGACGACTATGTGATCGGCCAGCACCACGCCAAGAAGGTGCTGTCGGTGGCGGTCCACAACCACTACAAGCGGCTGAACCACCAGACCAAGCACAACGACGTCGAGCTCGCCAAGTCCAACATCCTGCTGATCGGGCCGACCGGCTCGGGCAAGACGCTGCTGGCGCAGACGCTGGCGCGGATTCTCGACGTGCCGTTCACCATGGCCGATGCGACCACGCTGACCGAGGCAGGCTATGTCGGCGAGGATGTCGAGAACATCATCCTGAAGCTCCTGCAGGCTGCCGACTACAATGTCGAGCGGGCTCAGCGCGGCATCGTCTATATCGACGAGATCGACAAGATCTCGCGCAAGTCGGACAACCCGTCGATCACCCGCGATGTGTCGGGCGAGGGCGTGCAGCAGGCGCTGCTGAAGATCATGGAAGGCACGGTGGCGAGCGTTCCGCCGCAGGGCGGCCGCAAGCACCCGCAGCAGGAGTTTCTGCAGGTCGATACCACCAACATCCTGTTCATCTGCGGCGGCGCCTTCGCCGGCCTCGACAAGATCATCTCGTCGCGCGGCCGCACCACCTCGATCGGCTTCGCCGCCAAGGTGATGGCGCCGGAAGACCGCCGCACCGGCGAAATCTTCCGGGAGGTCGAGCCGGAGGATCTGCTGAAGTACGGCCTGATCCCGGAATTCGTCGGCCGTCTGCCGGTGGTGGCGACGCTGGAGGATCTCGACGAGGCGTCGCTGAAGAAGATTCTGACCGACCCGAAGAACGCGCTGGTGAAGCAGTACCAGCGGCTGTTCGAGATGGAGAATATCGAACTCACCTTCGCCGACGAGGCCCTGGGCGCGGTGGCGCGCAAGGCGATCGAGCGCAAGACCGGCGCCCGCGGGCTGCGGTCGATCCTGGAGAGCATCCTGCTTGAAACCATGTTCGACCTTCCCGGTCTGGAAGGCGTCGAGGAAGTGGTCATCTCGCGCGAGGTGGTCGAGGGCACGGCGCGGCCGCTCTACATCTACGCCGACCGCGCGGATCGGGCCGCCAGCGAGAGCAGCGCGAGCGCCTGAGTCGCCGGCGGGGAAGCGTGGCCCTGACAGGAGACCCTCTCGCGCAACGGCCGCCGCAGCAGCTCTGGCGGCCGTTCTCGCGTGGTAAGGCTACGGCCCTATCGGCCTGTGTGCGGTGCCGCGGGTTCGACTTGACACCATGCCGGGCGATAGCCACCTAATATTGGCGGTGAAGGAGAATTTTCGAGATTCGCCGCATTCGTTCCTGATAGGTAGGCTGCCCCAGCAGCCGATTTCTCCGGGACTCTTCGGCACCTTGTGGCGGTTGCGCAGACGCGGACTGCGTGCAAGGGGGCACAACAAAGGGACCAGGCCATGACAACCAAACCTCGGCCAAATATCGTCTACGGCGAAAGCCATCTCTATCCGGTTCTGCCGCTCCGCGACATCGTCGTCTTCCCGCACATGATCGTGCCGCTGTTCGTCGGCCGTGAGAAGTCGATCAAGGCGCTGGAGCAGGTCATGAAGAATGACGGGCTCATCATGCTGGCGACGCAGAAGAACGCGTCCGACGATGATCCCACCCCGGACTCGATTTACGAAATCGGAACGCTCGCCAGCGTGCTGCAACTGCTGAAATTGCCCGACGGCACTGTCAAGGTGCTGGTCGAGGGGCTGTCGCGCGCGCGTGTGGAGCAGTATTCCGACCGCTCTGATTTCTACGAAGCCAGCGCCATCCCGCTGGCCGACACTGACGCCGTCAGCGTGGAGGCGGAAGCCTTGGCGCGCTCGGTGGTGGCCGACTTCGAGAGCTATGTGAAGCTCAACAAGAAGATCTCCGCCGAGGTCGTCGCGGTGGTGCAGTCCAAGACCGACTTCGCCGAGCTGAGCGACACCGTCGCCTCGCATCTCGCGGTGAAGATCGCGGATCGTCAGGCACTGCTCGAAACCCTGTCGGTCACCCAGCGCCTCGAAAAGGTGCTCGGGCTGATGGAGAGCGAAATCTCGGTCCTTCAGGTCGAGAAGCGCATCCGCTCGCGCGTCAAGCGCCAGATGGAGAAGACCCAGCGCGAGTACTATCTCAACGAGCAGATGAAGGCGATCCAGAAGGAGCTCGGCGACGACGAAGGTCGCGACGAGCTTGCCGATCTGGAGGAGAAGATCGCCAAGACCAAGCTGTCCAAGGACGCGCGGGAGAAGGCGCAGCATGAGCTGAAGAAGCTGCGCCAGATGTCGCCGATGTCCGCGGAAGCGACCGTCGTGCGCAACTATCTCGACTGGCTGCTCTCGATTCCGTGGAACAAGAAGTCCAAGGTCAAGAAGGACCTCCCCGCCGCGCAGGCGGTGCTGGACGAGGATCACTACGGGCTCGAGAAGGTCAAGGACCGCATCATCGAGTATCTCGCCGTGCAGTCGCGCGCCAACAAGCTGACCGGTCCGATTCTGTGCCTGGTCGGCCCTCCGGGCGTCGGCAAGACCTCGCTCGGCAAGTCGATCGCCAAGGCGACCGGCCGCGAGTTCGTGCGTGTGTCGCTCGGCGGCGTGCGGGATGAGGCGGAAATCCGCGGCCATCGCCGGACCTATATCGGCTCAATGCCGGGCAAGATCATCCAGTCGATGCGCAAGGCGAAGACGTCGAACCCGCTGTTCCTGCTCGACGAGATCGACAAGATGGGCGCCGATTTCCGCGGCGATCCGTCCTCGGCACTGCTTGAGGTGCTCGATCCGGAGCAGAACGCGACGTTCAACGATCATTACCTGGAGGTCGACTACGATCTGTCCAACGTGATGTTCATCACGACCGCGAATACGCTGAATATTCCCGGGCCGCTGATGGACCGCATGGAGATCATTCGGATCGCCGGCTACACCGAGAACGAGAAGGTTGAGATTGCCCGCAAGCATCTCATCCCCAACGCGCTCGCCAAGCATGGCCTCAACTCCAACGAATGGTCGATCGACGACGACGCGCTGTTGCTCCTGATCCGCCGCTACACCCGCGAGGCGGGCGTGCGTAATCTCGAGCGCGAGATTTCGACCCTTGCCCGCAAAGCGGTGAAGGAGCTGATGATCTCGAAGAAGAAGACGGTGCGGGTGACCGAGAAGTCGCTCGAAGGCTTCCTCGGCGTGCCCAAGTATCGCTTCGGCGCTGCGGAGAAGGACGATCAGGTCGGTGTCGTCACCGGTCTGGCCTGGACCGATGTCGGCGGCGAGCTGCTCACCATCGAGAGCGTCATGATGCCTGGCAAGGGCCGCATGACGGTGACCGGCAACCTGCGCGACGTGATGAAGGAGTCGATCTCGGCGGCGGCGTCCTACGTCCGCTCGCGGGCGATCACCTACGGCATCGAGCCGCCGCTGTTCGAGAAGCGTGACATCCACGTCCACGTGCCGGAGGGTGCCACGCCAAAGGACGGTCCGTCAGCCGGCGTCGCGATGGCGACCACCATCGTCTCGGTGCTGACCGGCATCCCGATCCGGCACGATGTCGCCATGACTGGCGAGATCACGCTGCGCGGACGCGTGCTGCCGATCGGCGGACTGAAGGAGAAGCTGCTGGCTGCAGCTCGCGGCGGCATCAAGACGGTGCTGATCCCCGAGGACAATGCCAAGGATCTCACGGAGATCCCCGACTCCATCAAGGGCGGGCTGGAAATCATTCCGGTCTCGCGCATGGACGAGGTGATTGCCAAGGCCCTGGTGCGGCAGCCTCAGCCCATCGCATGGGAAGAGGATGAAAAGCTGCCGGCCAAGTCCGAGGCGGGCGACGAGGCGGCCGGCGGGCTCCGCGCGCACTAACCTCGCAGCCACACGTCACCATCAGACGGCGCCCTTCGGGGCGCCGTTTTTTATTGCAGTGTCCGTTGCGCGGCGCATGGTGTGGCCATGTCAGGCGGGAGGATACCATGCAGATCGACGGACGATGCCATTGCGGGTTCACTGCGTTCGAGGCCACCGTCGATCCGCGGCGGGTGTCGGTTTGTCATTGCACCGACTGCCAGACGCTGACCGGCTCGCCGTTCCGCGTCACGGTGTTGACCGCACCCGGCAACATCCACCTGACCGGGGCCTCTCCGAAACTGTACATCAAGGTCGGCGACAGCGGGGCCCGGCGTCACCAGTATTTCTGTCCGGAGTGTGGAACGCCGCTGTTCGCTTGCGGCGATGCTGACGCGGGTGAATGGGGGATTCGCTGGGGCTGTATCCGCCAGCGCGCGGATCTCAAGCCGGTGCGGCAGATCTGGCGCCGCTCCGCCGTGCCCTGGCTTTGCGAGATCGACCGGCTTCCGGGGCGCCCCGCCGATTGATGGCGCCGCAGCTTGCAACAGCGGCCGCCAAAAGGGTAAAGAGAGCAGAGGGCGGCTAGCTCAGCTGGTTAGAGCATCTCGTTTACACCGAGAGGGTCGGGAGTTCGAATCTCTCGCCGCCCACCACCACAGCAAGACTGTTACGCCGGTCGGCACACATCACACCTCCGCAGCGTTCGTTTGGTAGC